>Ga0172382_10009537_pt1 | contig 13222 bp, 14 predicted proteins | sample Leawel138RmetaG_FD_122245 | JGI IMG/M metagenome (GOLD analysis project Ga0172382, IMG submission 122245) | Leachate microbial communities from a municipal landfill in Southern Ontario, Canada - Leachate well 138R metaG | ecosystem: Engineered > Solid waste > Landfill > Unclassified | place...
CAGTGCCCTGATGGTCATCGACAGCGCCAAGGGGGTGGAGTCCCAGACCGAAAAGCTCATGGCGGTGTGCCGTCGCCGCAATACCCCCATCGTCACCTTCATCAACAAGCTGGACCGCGAAGGCCTGTCGCCGTTGGACATCCTGGCGGAAATCGAGGACAAGCTGCAGATCGAGTGCACCCCGTTGTCCTGGCCCATCGGGCAGGGCAAGGGGCTGCGGGGGGTTTATGACTTGCAGCGACGCCAGGTGCGGTTGTTCACCCCCGGCCTGGACCGGCGCAGCGATGAGGCCACCGTCATCGACGACTTGGAGGATCCGGCCCTGGACCGGTTGATCGGATCGGCCGCCGACGGGTTGCGCGAAGACATCGCGTTGCTGGAGGGCGCCGCCGATCCCCTGGACCGGCGCCATTTTCTCAACGGGACCCAGACGCCGGTGTTCTTCGGCAGCGCCATCAACAACTTCGGCGTCCAGGAACTGCTGGACGCCTTCGTGGAGATGTCGCCGCCGCCGGGACCGCGGGCCACCCTTGAACGCGAAGTGTCGCCCTTCGAGGAGGCATTTTCAGGGTTTGTCTTCAAGATCCAGGCCAACATGAACCCGGCCCACCGGGATCGCATCGCCTTCCTGCGCATCTGTTCCGGGCGTTTCGATCGGGGGATGAAGGTGGTGCAGCAACGCACCGGCAAGATGCTCACCCTGGCCAACGCCACCTGCTTCATGGCCCAGGAACGCGAGAATGTCGAACAGGCCGTGGCCGGCGACATCATCGGCATCTACAACCACGGCACCATCAAGATCGGCGATACCTTCACCGAGAAAGAGCCGCTGCAGTTCACCGGCATTCCCAACTTTGCCCCGGAGCACTTCCGCCGGGTGCGGCTCAAGAATCCCCTGAAGGCCAAACAACTGCAAAAGGGGTTGACCCAGTTGGCCGAAGAGGGAGCCGTACAGGTCTTCCGGCGGTTCACCGACACCGACCCCATTCTGGGGGCCGTGGGCGTGCTCCAGTTCGACGTGACCATGGCCCGGCTGCGGGACGAGTACGGCGTGGACGCGGTTTACGAACCGGTGGATATCCAGGTGGCGCGCTGGATTGGCAGCGCCGATGCCCGGGAGCTGCCGGCCTTCAAGAACCAGCACGGCGCCGACCTGGCCCTGGATGCCGAGGGACGCCTGGTGTATCTCACCACCAGCGAATACCGCCTGGAGCTCTGCATGGAGAACTGGCCCCAGATCGCCTTCGAGACCGCCTGCGACATCGTTTGACGGGGTTGTGATGCGCCCTTCGAAATGGATACCAGGTCAAGTCCGGGGTGACGGGATGCTCAAGCATACCGGATATCGCATTGCCCGGCGGCAGCACTGAAAGCCGAGTCAGATGTTGATCACCTTGTCGGCCAGTTGCATGGCGGTGACGATGTCGAGCATGTTGGTGGTGACGCCCACCTGTTTGCGCTTCAGGAGATCGAAATGGGTCAGGCAGGTGCCGCAGACCAGGATCTGCAATCCGCCGGCTTCGTAGTTTTGAAGCACATCCACCACCGGGCTGCCGTCGATGGTCAGCTTGACCCCGCTGTTGACAAAGACCAGGCGCCAGAGTTCTTCCCCCATTTCGGCAATGGTCTTGATGAAGCTGATCATTAGCTTGGCGCCCAGTTCGTCGTCGCCGTGGCCCATGCGGTCTGAGGCGACCATCACCATGATTTTTGTATGCTCTCCGTTCTTCGCGGCGGCCGGCGCAGCGCCTTGCCCACCCCCGCCGCGGCCGACGATCACCAGATCGGTGCCAATGGTTTCGGTCTCGGTGGCAAAGCCCCGGCTCTGGAGAAAACGGGTCACGTTCTGGGCCGAGGCAGCATTGTCCACCGTTACCCGTACAGAGGTTGCCTGCTCGTTTTCAATGGCCGCCTTGGTCTGCAGTACCGGGGCCGGACAGGACAGGCCCCGGGCGTCGATTTCCTTCATTGGATTCCTTTTTTTCGTTTTTTCCTCATCTTCAGGTGACGACAATTTTTTCTTCCTCTGCGACGACTTCTCCGATGGCCGCCGCGGCCTTCACGCCGGCCTGCCGGAGAGCCGTTACCAGTTGTTCGCCTTGGGCGCCGGCAACGCTGATCAGCAGTCCGCCCGAGGTCTGGGGGTCGAAGAGCACATCCTGCATCACCGCGTCGATTGCCGGCGCAAAGGCCACCATGTGCTGTCTGAACTCCCGGTTGCGGTGAGCCCCGGCCGGCACCAGCCCCATGGAAGCGAAATCGAGGGTTTCGGCGAGGATCGGTACCCGCTCCACAGAGATCCGCACCCCTAACCCAGAACCGTTGACCATTTCGGCCAGATGGCCCAGGAGCCCGAACCCGGTGACATCGGTGCAGGCCGAGACATCGAAGGCCTCCATGGTTTCGGCGGCGGCCCGGTTCAAGGCGGCCATCTGTTCGGTGACCAGCGCGGCGATGGCCTCCGAGGCCAGGCCCCCTTTGATGGCCGTGTTGATGATCCCGGTGCCCAGGGGCTTGGTGAGTACCAGGGCGTCGCCGGCGCGAAGATTCTTTTTGGCCAGCACCCGGTCCGGGTGGATGAATCCGGTGACCGAAAGGCCGTACTTGAGCTCCGCGTCCTCGATGCTGTGGCCGCCGATGAGCACCACCTCCGCTTCACGCATCACCGCGATACCGCCCTCCAGCACCCGGCGCAGCACGGACAGGTCCATGGTCTTGACCGGAAAGGCCACCAGGTTCATCGCCGTCTTGGGCACCCCACCCATGGCATAGACGTCGCTCAGGGCGTTGGCCGCGGCGATGCGGCCGAAATCGTACGGATCGTCGACGATGGGGGTGAAGAAGTCCACCGTCTGGATCAGGGCCAGCTCGTCGTTGACTCGGTAGATGCCGGCGTCGTCGGCCCGTTCCAGGCCGATGAGCACGTTCTCGTCGGTGGGAAAGGCCAGCCCGCAAAGCGCCCGGTCCAGGTCCCCTGGACCGATCTTGGAGGCTCAGCCGGCCCCGGCGACGGTGGTGGTCAGCCGGGGATGAAGTCGGTCATCGGTCATCGATTATCCTTTTCAATCATTTGTAGGAACGGATTTCAAATCCGTTTCCTTGTTTTGTAAACGGGTCGTTATCCCGTAGGGCGGGGATTGATTCCCCGCCGCTGCCGGCGTAACGCGGCAACCGCCGGCGGCATACGAGATGCCGCCCTACGGAAGTCGGTATGAAATCCGCTCATTGCGCCGGAACCGGCGGTGCCTCGAACGGGCAGATCATTTCGTCGGCCCGGTAGGTGTGCCGTTGCCCGCAGTACGGGCAGGGAGTGTCCAGCGCCACCCGGGCTTCCAGACGACGGCTGCCGTCGGCCTCGATCACCACCCCTTGGTTTTCGATGACGGTGAAGTCCGCCGTTTCAAATATCCGACCTGTTTCCGGACAGTTGAAGATAAAATTCATGGCCGTCGCTCCTTGTTTCCAGCGCGCCCTTTCCGCACTCCAAGCGCATGTCACCGACTGGTGCACCACCGGGCCGGAAACGCTCCGGTCCTTCCCGGTGCAAAACCTATTTCTGGTAATTCCCGCATCGTCGGCTGTCCAGTCGATAATTTCGATGGAAAACCCTTTTGACATCGATTTTATCGATTTGACAACCGGCGTCTTTCCCGTTTAAGCAAATTTCTGCTTCGACAAGCATCTTCAGCACTTTCCAAGGCAGGTTATCGATCATGTCTTTTTGGCGCTTCGGGTTTACCTGAGTCTGGAACCATCGCCGCCCGGGTTGGCAGGCATGGGCAGGGGACCGGAGCGCCGTCGCAACGCATTCTTCCTGATTTTTTCCAAGGCACTCCGGAGACGTTGACCCACGGCATGCCCCCGGCATGAGCCCGCGTCGCGCGGCGCTGTCGCTTGCGCCGCAGTGGCGAGCATGAAGCTGAAGGTCACTCAAAGGAGAGCCCGATGAACGTCCCGATCCGTCTTTCCCCCGTCGCCCGATCCATTTTTATGGATCAAGTAAAACACTTGCTGCCTCAGGGCGGCAATCTCAATCTCTGCCTGACCTGCGGGGCCTGCGCCTCGGGGTGCCCGGCCACCGGCCTGGAAGGCATGGACCCGCGCAAATTCCTGCGCATGGCGGCGCTGGGCATGGACGAGGAGATCGCCGGCCATCCCTGGGTCTGGATGTGCTCGCTGTGCCAGCGCTGCATCTATCTCTGCCCCATGGCCATCGACATTCCCGCCCTGGTGTACGAGGCGCGCAAGCTCTGGCCGCGGGAACAGCGGCCCAAGGGGATTCTGGGCTCCTGCGACATGGCCCTGCGCAACGACAGTTGCAGCGCCATGGGAACCCCGGAAGAAGACTTCCGCTTCGTGGTGGAAGACGTTTCCGAAGAGGTGCGCGCCAGCCAGCCCGGCTGGGAGAACCTGGAAGCGCCCATCGACAAGCAGGGGGCGGAGTTCTTCCTCAGCCAAAACTCCCGCGAACCGGTGACCGAGCCCGATGAGATGATTCCCCTGTGGAAGATCCTGCATCTGGCAGGCGTAAACTGGACCTACGGCAGCACCGGCTGGGGCGGCGAGAACTACTGCATGTTCCTCGCCGACGACGAGAACTGGAAGGCGATCACCGAAAAGTCGGTGCGCAAGGCCGAATCTCTGGGGTGCAAGGTCTACCTGAACACCGAATGCGGCCATTCGACCTATTCGGTCTGGAAGGGGGTCCAAAAGCACGGCATCGCCACCGACCTGGAGATCGCCCCCATGGTGCGCTACTACGCCCGCTGGATTCGCGAGGGACGGATCAAACCGAGCAGCCTCTGGAACCGGGACAGGAAGATCCATTTCACCGTCCAGGACCCCTGCCAGCAGGTGCGCAAGAGCTACGGCGACCCGCTGGCCGAGGACCTGCGCTTTGTCGTCAAGGCTTGCATCGGCGAGGAGAACTTCGTGGACATGACCCCCAACCGCTCCAACAACTTCTGCTGCGGCGGTGGCGGCGGGTACTTGCAGTCCGGCTACACCGAGGCGCGCCACGCCTACGGCCGGATCAAATTCGATCAGATCATGGCCACCGGTGCGCAGTACGTGGTGACGCCCTGTCACAACTGCCATGCCCAGATCCACGATCTCAACGAGCACTTCAACGGCGGCTATCACACGATCCATCTCTGGACCCTGATCGCCCTGTCGCTGGGTACCCTGGGCGAGGGGGAACGCGCCTATCTCGGCCCGGACCTGGCCGAGGTGTGGCTGCCTGGCGAGGAGGGGACTCCGGATCCTTTCGTCGCCTGAGCGAAGCCTTTCGCATGGCGCAGCGTTTTCCTGTAGCGGCGGGTTTCCAACCCGCCCGCACTGCCGGCGAAAGCGTTTGAAAGGGGCGCGGCGCCATGTCAAATCCGATTTGAAGGTGACCCGATGATGCACCATATGATCCACATCGATCCGCGATTGAGCCACCATATCGATGCCCTGCGGCGGGCGGGGAAAAAGGGGCAGCTCGCCGCCGAACACGCCGAGGCGGTGATTGCGGCCATGAAACGCGGCGGCCCCGGCGCGGCCCGGCAATTGCCCCGCACCCACCGGGGCGAGCTGCGTTTGGATTGCTGCGTCAAGTTCGACCTGGGCGGCGGCTACCGTCTGCTGACCGTCAAGCAGGGCCGGGAACGTTTCATCCTGTTTGCCGGAAACCACGATGACTGTCACCGCTGGCTGGAGAACAACCGAGACCTGGCCATCGATGCCATTCGGGAACGATGCCAGCATCACCGGGTTTCGTGGGAAGCCACCGACGAGTCGGACGACCAGGTCCAAGATGACGGCGGCGGCATGGAAGAATGGAACCCGCCGGAACCCGAATTCGACCAGAGGGCGTTGCGCCTCGTGTTTGCGGGCCTTTGTGGGATGAATAGAAATTCTTGATGAGAAACAACCGATGCATAGGAATTATCATTTTGCAATCGCTCAGGAAAGTCGGGTAAAGGAAATCCTTTCCTGTCATGACCAACCGGATCATCGGTTTGCAACCGTTTATCGGATTATCTCGTAAGAAGGAGGAGATGGAAATGGGGAAGAACTGGTTTGCCACCCGCTGGGGGATCATCGGGGTCGGGGCGTTTATCGGGGTGCTCGCCGCCTTGCTCCAGAAACTGGGTAACCCGGGCAACATGGGAATTTGCGTGGCCTGCTTCGAGCGCGACATCGCCGGCGCTTTAGGATTGCATCGGGCCGCGGTGGTCCAGTACATCCGGCCGGAGATCATCGGTTTTGTGATCGGGGCCCTCGTCGCAGCCTATCTTTTCAAGGAATACCGCCCGCGCCTGGGCTCGGCGCCCGTGGTGCGGTTCATCCTGGGCGTTTTTGCCATGATCGGCGCCTTGGTCTTTCTCGGCTGCCCCTGGCGGGCCATGCTGCGTCTGGCCGGAGGCGACGGCAACGCCATCCTCGGCCTGGCCGGTCTGGTCTTCGGGGTCTGGATCGGTACCCTGTTTCTCAAAAACGGTTACAACCTGGGCCGCACCCAGAAGACCTATGCCGCGGCGGGCTGGCTGATGCCCCTGACCATGGCGGGCTTTCTGGCGCTGATGCTCATCTATCCCCAGGTGCCCGACCAACCACAGAGCGGCGTACTCTTTTACAGCGTCAAAGGCCCCGGGGCCGGGCATGCCCCGCTTCTGGTGTCGTTGGGTATCGGGTTGCTCATCGGCTTTCTGGCCCAACGCAGCCGCTTTTGCACCATGGGCGCCCTGCGCGACCTGATTCTCTTTCGCCAGACCCATCTGTTCGGCGGTTTTCTCGCCCTGGTGATTTTCGCCTTCATCACCAACATAATCTTGGGCCAGTTCAAGCCAGGCTTCGCCGGCCAGCCGGTGGCCCATACCCTCCACGTCTGGAACTTTGCCGGCATGATGGTCGCCGGCCTGGCCTTTGCCCTGGCCGGCGGCTGCCCGGGACGCCAGCTCTTCCTGGCCGGCGAGGGGGACGGGGATTCGGCCGTCTTTGTTTTCGGCATGATCGTCGGCGCCGGCATCGCCCACAACTTCGGCATGGCCAGCGCCCCCACCGGCCTCGGCCCCCACGGGGTGGCCGCCGTGGTCGTCGGCATGGCGGTGTGTCTGTTCATCGGGTTCACCATGCGCCAAACGGCCAAGTAGTCTTTCATCGCGATTGGTTTTTCATCAATGACAACGACAACGAAGGACGAGGAAGAAAGATGAGAAGACAACAGGTTCGAAGACAATCGGTTTTCTCGCTGCTGGCGGCCTCCCTGGCGGTGGTGGTGGGCCTGGCGCTGGCCGGGCCGGCATGCGCCGAAGGCGTGCTCGAAAAGATCGAAAAGACCGGCAAGGTCAACATGGGCTTGCGCGAAGGCTCCGTTCCCTTCGGCTATATCAATACCAAAAGCGAATGGGTGGGCTTCGGGATCGACATCGGCCAGGAGATCGTCGATGCCCTGAGCGCCAAATTCGGCAAGAAGATCGAGATGGTCAAACATCCCATCAACCCCAAAACCCGCATTCCCATGGTGGCCAACGGCACGGTGGATATCGGCATCGGATCTACCACCATCACTCTGGCGCGCGAGGATGTGGTGGACTTCAGCCTGCCGTATTTTCTCACTGGCACCCTGCTGCTGGTTCCCAAGGACAGCCCCATCGCCGATTTCCCGGACTTGGCTGGCAAGCGGGTCGGGATGGGCAGCGGATCGACGGCCAACATCAAGGGCCTGGATAAAGCGATGGAAACGGGCCTGATCCGGCCAGCCTGCGAAAAGGTCCTCTTCGAGGAGCACAACAAGGGCTTTCTGGCCCTGCAGCAGGGCAAGATCCACGCCTACTTCACCGATGCGAGCATCCTGGCCGGGATGAAGACCAAGGCCGAAAAGCCGGATGACTGGAAGATCGTGGGCCAATACCTCACCTACGAGCCGTACGGGATCATCCTGCCCGAAGGCCAGGGGGAATGGCGCGATTTCGTCAACGCCACCCTGATCCGGACCATCAAGAGCGGCCGTTTCGAGCAGACCTACAACAAGTGGTTCGGGCCCGAGGGGGAAGTGCCCCTTCCGATGAGCCCCGAGTACAAGACGCTGCTCCAGGCGTTGAGCTATCCGGATTGATCGACGGTGGTCTTTCATGGATGGTTTCGAAAAATCGCGCTTCAAAACGAGCACACCATTCCGAGGAGCTTGCGACGAGGAATCTCAAGGCGTTAGCACGCGCATGGCATTAACCTCGATTTTCGGGAGGGATTGAGTCCCTCCCTCGCAAGGTTTTGCAGCCTTTTTTCGCTATGGAAATCTTCCACTACACCTTCGACTGGAGCGTTTTGTGGCGCTCCCCGTATGGCGGCATGCTCGTCAAGGGGATCGTCACGACACTTCACCTGTCGCTGCTGGCCTGGGTCGTCGCCCTGACGCTGGGGATGGTGGTAGGCGTCGCCCGGGTCCAGCCGCTGCGCTGGGTGCGGTTTGCCGGCGGAGCTTATGTCCAGGTGTTTCGCAATACGCCGTTTCTGGTCCAGCTCTTCTTCTGGTATTTCGCCGCCCCACTGCTGCTGCCCAAGCAGGACCAGCAGTGGCTTTACGACAACGTGCCCGATTATGCCTACTGGGCCGGAGTCCTGGCCCTGGGCGCCTACACCGCTTCCCGGGTCGCCGAGCAGGTGCGCGCCGGTCTGTTGTCGATTCCGCCGGACCAGTACCGCGCCGCCTATGCCAGCGGAATGACCGGTTTTCAGGTGTACCGCTACGTCATCGCGCCCTTTGCGCTGCGGATCATGCTGCCGCCCCTGACCACCGAGTTTCTGACCTGTTTCAAGAATTCGGCCCTGGCGATGACCATCGGCGTGATGGAGGTCACCCATACCGCCTACTACATCGACTCTTTCACCTGGCACGGCTTGGAAACGACTTCCGCGGCCAGCGCTGTGTATCTGTGCATCGCCCTTTGTATCATCGGGCTGATGGCGTTGACCGAAAAGCGCGTCCGGATCGTCGGCATGATGGGTAGAGGGCGGTAGGCCATGGACACGGGCGTCATCATCCGCAATTTCGGTTTCATGATGGGGGGGCTGGGGCTGACCTTGCAACTGGCGGCCATCACCATCGTCGGCGGCCTGATCCTCGGCATCCTGCTGGCCTTGGCACGGCTGTCGTCCCGCTTCTGGCTCTACTGGCCGGCGACGGCCTATATCCATTTTTTCCGGGGCCTTCCCCTGATTCTGGTGATCTTCTGGCTCTACTTTCTCTTTCCGGTGATCACGGGAAAACCGGTGAACGCATATGTCGCCGCCATCGTCTCGTTTGTTGTCTTCGAGGCGGCCTACTTCGCCGAGATCGTGCGCGCCGGAATCCAGTCCATCCCCAGGGGCCAGACCATGGCGGCCCGGGCCAGCGGACTGAGCGCCCGCGATACGGCTATGTATGTGATTCTGCCCCAGGCCCTGCGCAACATGGTGCCGGCCCTGGTCACCCAGGCGGTGGTGATCTTCCAGGACACCTCCTTGGGGTACGTGATCGGACTAAGGGAATTTTTGCGGCGGGTCAACCTGGTGGATGCCAGGGAGGCGCGCTCCGTGGAACTCTATCTGTTTGCCGGGCTGGTCTATTTTGCGATCTGCTCGGCGGGCTCGCTGGCCAGTCAGCGGCTGGAAAAGGGTCGGCAAAGAATGCATCCGGCTTGATCGACATTGCGGAAGTCAGCCTCTGGTACGACCGGGCGCACAAGGCCCTCGACCGTGTCAGCGAAACCATCCGAAGAGGGCAGACGGTTGTCATCTGCGGCCCGAGCGGTTCGGGCAAGAGTTCGCTGCTGCGGTGCATCAACGGCCTGGAGGCCTTCCAGGAGGGAACGATCCGGGTGGACGGCGTTTCGGTCCGCGACCCCCGAACCGACATCCACCGGTTGCGCGCTGAAATCGGGATGGTGTTCCAGCATTTCGAACTCTATCCCCACATGACGGTGATGCAGAACATCACCCTGGCGCCTATGCGGGTGCGCAAAAAGGCCAGGGCCGAGGCCGAGCAAAAGGCGATGGCGCTGCTGGAACGGGTCGGGATCCCGGAAAAGGCCGCACGCTACCCGGAGGAGCTCTCCGGCGGCCAGAAGCAGCGGGTGGCCATCGCCCGTGCTTTGGCGATGGAGCCGAAGATCATGCTCTTCGACGAGCCCACCTCAGCCCTGGATCCGGAGATGATCAAGGAGGTCCTGGACGTGATGACCGGCCTGGCCCAAGAGGGCATGACCATGGTGGTGGTGACCCACGAGATGGGCTTTGCCCGCACCGTGGCCGACCGTATCGTCTTCATGAGCGAGGGGAGAGTCGTGGAAACGGGAACCGGACGCGATTTTTTCGAACGTCCGCAACACGAAAGGACCCGGCAGTTTCTCGACCGGATTCTGTTGTAGACGAGTGGCCTGAATGACGGGTTCGACGATGATCCGCAAATGTTATCCCGAGTCCCGCCGAGGTGGGACGAGGGATCTGCGCAAGAGAAAGCCGTTTGTTAGAGTTTTTAACGAATTGTCAAACAGGATCGTGCGGCTGTTTCGGATGCATCGCAATCCGGGGTGAGGGTAATCAAATTGGCCATGAACGAGAGCGTCAAGATCACCATCCTGTGCGAAGACCAGGCCAGGATGGGCTTCCGGGACAAGATCTTTCTGGCCCAGCACGGTTTTTCCGTTTTCATCGAGGCCGATCGCAAGATCCTTTTCGACACCGGGGCCGGCGATGTCTTTGCGCGCAATGCGGCCCTGGCGGGAATCGACCTGGCGGAAACCGACTGCATCGTGTTGAGCCACGGGCACTGGGACCACAGCGACGGGCTTGCGGCCCTGGCCGAAACCCCGGTGCCGGCCTGCCCCCTGCTGCTTCATCCCGGCGTCTTCGTGGACCGGCACAAGGCCAACGGCGAGTACAACGGAATCGGCTGGCGCCGGGAGCAGATCGCTGCCCGCTTCGACCTGGTGGAGTCGGCCACGCCCTACCGCATTGCCGAGGGAATCCATTTCCTGGGGCAAATTCCGCGGGAAAACGATTTCGAGGGTCAAGCGACGGCCTTCTATGTTGTCAACAACCACGAGAAGTTTCCGGACTTCATCCTGGACGATTCGGCCCTGGCCATCGGCTCTCCCGAAGGCCTGGTGATCGTTTCGGGGTGTTCCCACGCCGGGATTTGCAACATCGTGGAACATGCACGCCGGGTCACGGGGCAGGACCGGGTGCACACCGTTTTGGGCGGGTTTCACCTGCTGGGCAATCCAGGACAGCTCGAACAAACCATCGCCTATTTCAAGACCAACCGGGTCGAGCATCTCTACCCGATGCACTGCACCGATCTGCCGGCGCTGGCCCGGTTTCACCAGGAATTCGGAATCCGGAAACTCTGCGCCGGTGACGCGGTGGAAATTGGCGGCCGGTGATTTTTTCGATGATTCATAAACTTATGGAGGTGGATGATGGCCAAGATTGTCGATGCCCGGGGGCTTTCCTGCCCGCAGCCGGTGCTCATGACCCTCAGCGAGATCAAGAGCGGATCGGACAACGAGATCGTCGTGCTGGTGGATACCGACACGTCCAAGGAAAACGTGAGCCGCGCGGCTGTCAGCCAGGGGTGCGCGGTAGGCAACGTGGAGCCCGACGGTGAAGGCTACAAGATTACGGTGTTGAGGAAGTAAGGATGGGCTTTTTCTCGTTTTTGAAAAACGGCGTCAAGGGGGGCCGGGGGCAGGCCGCCGAGGGGGCAAAGGCCAAGGCCGACCGCGGGATCCTGATCTTCGAGAACACCAGCGAGGTGATCCAGGCCGAAAACTGCCTCAAGGCCGCCGGCTGGCCGGTGCGGGTGATGGGCCCGCCGCCGGAGATCCAGCGGGGCTGCGACCTGGTGATCGAGTTTCCCCTCATCGAGCGGCTGGAGATCATGCGGCTGCTCGAAGAGGCCCGGGCCGTGCCGCTGGAGATGGTGCCGGTGACCGGCCCCCTGCTGGCGCCGGTGGACCTGTTCCAGACCGTCGACTACGGCGACTGGCTCATGGTGCGGGCGGCCAATATGAAGATCTGCATCGAGAAGGCCACCGAGACCATCGTCAACGTCTCCGGCGGCGGGTGCCCGGACGTGCCCTACCTGGCCCAGGAAATGGTGGGAAAGACCCTTGCCGAGGCACCCAAACCCCGGGATATCGGCCACACCCTCTGTGGCTACGCCCTGGAGCTGGCCCATGAGGAGATCTGCCGCCAATGCTCTGCATCGTAGGCACCGTCCCGGACGCCGGGTTTCCCCTGGTCACCGGCCCGGTGCGCATGGAAAACGACCGGCTGGTCATCGGCGACCGGACGGTAGCGATTCATCGCGGCACCCCGGCCCTGGTGGGGGCGGTGCTGGCGGCCGGCGAAGTCCTGCCGCTGCCGCCGGTGCAAGCCTGGCTGGTGGGCGACATCGGCCGGGGCGAGGGCAGTCGCCGCCTGTACGCCCACCTGGAGGCCGAACTGCCCCGCCACCCCTGGACCGTGGTGGTCTTTCACTACCTCCAGCCGGACGTGGACTGGCACAACCGGGTCCTGTTCGCCGTGGAGAAGATCCACCCCAGGCCGGTGCTCATCGCCGACGCCGGCTTCATGTACGCCGCCAAGATGAGCGGGCAGGCCCAAGAATACGATCTGTTTACCCCGGACGCGGGCGAACTGGCCTTTCTGGCCGATGAGGACGCCCCCCATCCATTTTACACCCGCGGTTTCATCTTGCACCAAGAGGAAAGGGTACCGGAACTTATCCAGCGGGCCTATCACCACGCCAACGCGGCCCGCTGGCTTCTGGTCAAGGGCCGGACGGATTATCTGGCCGACAGGGGTGGAATTCACGAGACGGTCGACGCCCCGGCCAGCCCGGCCATGGAGGCCATGGGCGGAACGGGCGACACGCTCACCGGGTTGGCGGCGGCTTTGGCCGCCAGCGGGATTCCCGTCGACCGGGCCGCCATCTTGGCCGCCCGGGTCAACCGCCTGGCCGGCCACCTGGCCAATCCGACCCCGGCCACCCAGATCGAGGCCATGGTGCGCCGGATTCCGGCGGCCCTGAAGCAGGTGCTCGACGAATCCGGAGCCTGACCGGATGGGCTTCGCTGCGCGTCACCCGTCGAGCGGGCCGCGGCAGCATCGCAGATTTCTCGGCAGCGGATAATGCCCCTCGCATTGCTGCGGTTTGTGGCCGGCACCCGTGGCTTCGGCGGGATGCGGGGCC
>Ga0172382_10009539_pt1 | contig 13219 bp, 15 predicted proteins | sample Leawel138RmetaG_FD_122245 | JGI IMG/M metagenome (GOLD analysis project Ga0172382, IMG submission 122245) | Leachate microbial communities from a municipal landfill in Southern Ontario, Canada - Leachate well 138R metaG | ecosystem: Engineered > Solid waste > Landfill > Unclassified | place...
GCATCTTCCCCTCGGGGACTTTGTAAGATTCCGGTTGTACAGCACGCAATTCATCTCGCAGAATGGCTTCTGTGATGACCTTCATATTTGCTCCCCCCTATCAGGGTTTACTCAACATTACTTCTCCGGGCTTGGAAGGATTGATTCAACTTCCTCGTGCGGACGCGGTATAACATGTACGGAGATAAGTTCGCCGACTCTCTCTGCTGCGGCTGCGCCTGCATCAGTGGCTGCCTTGACTGCCCCGACATCACCGCGCACCATTACTGTTACAAGCCCCCCACCTACGTGTACTTTTCCTATAAGGGTCACGTTTGCTGCCTTTACCATTGCATCTGATGCTTCAATAGAAGCTACGAGCCCCTTTGTTTCGACCATTCCGAGTGCCTGCTGGTTGTTTGACATTTTTGTCTTCTCCTTTCCATCTCGATCACTGATCTAGTCGTGAAGTTTTGGAAGTATGAACTCAACTTCTTCATGCGGACGCGGTATTACATGCACGGAGATAAGCTGACCGACCCTTTCTGCCGCGGCGGCACCTGCGTCAGTAGCTGCCTTTACAGCTCCGACATCACCGCGCACCATTACTGTAACAAGTCCTCCTCCCACATGAACTTTGCCGATCAGTTTTACATTGGCTGCTTTGACCATAGCATCGGAAGCTTCTATCGATGCCACAAGTCCCTTTGTTTCGACCATCCCCAGTGCCTGAAGCTCTGCCATTGTCCATTCCTCCTCTGTCTTTTATGCAGCATTGACTTTTTCAAGAATCTTTTTAACTATGGCGCTCACATCAATATCGGAAACATCCAATGAGCAGCTGCCGTCTATGGATCTCCTGGCAGAATCCCTGATTGCTTCGATCTCAAGTTTTCCTGCCGCAATAAAACGTTTGTTCAGAAGGTTCATAGGACCTACGTTATCTGAGGTCGCACTTCCGCCTTCTGCGCCGCATCCAAGCGTCAGAGAGGGCATCAGGCCTGTAGACGCTCCGATCCCTCCCAAAGCGCTCAAGGTATTTACTACGATACGTGATGCGGGTACGCGTTCAGCAAAATATTTGACCATTTTTCCATTTTGCGTATGGATGGAAAACGTATGTCCTGCGCCTTCGTAGTGGAGTATCTCACAGCACATATCACAGACTTTTTCATAGTTGGCAGCACTGAAGAAAGCAAGTATGGGCGCAAGCTTTTCGTTTGAGAAAGGATGCCCGCGTCCTACTCCTGTCTCTTTTGCCACCAGGACTCTGATCCCTTGCGGGACGTTTATCTCTGCAAGATCTGCAATAACAGATACGTCCCGTCCTACGATCTGGGGATTCATGCTGCCGTCACACCGAAGGATAAACCCGCCAAGTTTTTCTCTCTCTTCGTCGTTAAGGAAGTAAGCTCCCTGACTGGTCATTTCGGACCGGACGGTTTCCACCATGTCGTCATCGCATATCACAGACTGTTCTGAAGAACATATAGTACCGTTGTCGAACGTCTTCGAATCAAGAATGCGTTTCACGGCAGCTTTTAAATCCGCTGTCCGTTCAATGTAAGCCGGTCCGTTGCCCGGACCTACACCGATCGCCGGAGTTCCTGAAGAATAGGCGGCTCTGACCATTGCTGCTCCTCCTGTCGCAAGGATCATGGCAGTATCGTGGTGGCGCATGAGTACCTCTGTCGCCTGCAAAGTAGGGATGGTTATGCATCCGACAAGGTTCTCATTAGCCCCTGTTTCTGCGATCGCCTGACGTATGACCTTGACTGTTTCAAGTATGCAGCGCTGCGCCGACGGATGCGGGGAAAAAACTATTGCATTCCCTGATTTTATAGCGATCTCTGCCTTGTAAAGTGCGGTCGAAGTCGGGTTTGTTGAAGGGATAAGTCCGGCGATGACCCCCATTGGAACAGCCAGAGTCGTTACACCCAGTTCTTCATTTTTTTCTATCTCACCGATAGTCTTCATGTCTTTGATGTACTCATAAACACCACGGCTGGCGAATACATTCTTGATCGCCTTGTCGGCAGGAACTCCAAAACCGGTCTCCTCACAGGCCATTTTGCCTAATCGTTCAGAATTACGGACTCCGGCATCTGCAATAGACTTAACAATCCTGTCAACATATTCCTGACTCTTGCCTAAAAGCTCCTGCTGCGCTGCCTTCGCAGCACTTACGAGCTGGCGTACCTCCTGAACCGACAGAAGGTCTTTGTCATACAACTGCATATGCTACTCCCCCTGTCTTCCTTGTTCTTTGATGGCAGCTATCAGGACATCCCTTTTTGCGCGCCGGATCTCTTTGCTTGTCATTCCCTTAATGCCAATATCAACAGCAAGCTTACGCAGCCTGGTCAATGACATTTCCTCAAATCCGGCGTCCGTATTGACATCTTCCTGTTCGGCAGGGGCCGTTTCTGAAGTTTGTGCAAGTTCACCTGCATGAACAGATCCTTGCCAACCGGTTTCTTCAGTATCTGAAATATCTTCATGCTCATCCTCTGCATTATTCTGTTCGTCGATGACAAACTCGTCCTTCTTCGTTTCATTTTTCTGTTCTTCGACAATGCAGCAAGATTTTGGCGCGGCCGGATCGTTACAAATCGGCACAGAAATATCGATCACTCGATAAACCGATTCGTCAGGATGCGGGATCACATGCACCGATACAACTTCGCAAAACTGGCCTACCGCAGCAGCGGCAGCATCTATTGCTGCCTTTACTGCACCGACATCACCGGTGACTAAGACAGATACCAATCCACCGGTAACCAGAGTTACGCCCAACCTGTGCACATTTGCAGCTTTGAGTGCGCTATCCAGAGCTTCTACAGCCGCCAGGTATCCGTGGACTTCAATCATGCCAAGGGCTTGCATTTTATCCCCCCTCCCTCAGCATATGCTTCATGACCGACCATGCGTTCTCCTACTGTCTTGGGTTTTCCGCGACAAACTCAACGGCTGCCGCAAAAGCTTCGCATGCCGACTTACAGGCTGACTGGCTGCCGGTGAGAAGTGCGCCTCCGAAGTTCGTCTCTGACGGGGGACCATAAAGAACACACATGGTGACATCCGCCGCTTTCAGCGCAGCATCTACACCATAGAGGGCTTCGAGCGGGGGGGCGATCAGGTATGCGAGGGCTTCTCCTTCGGGCACGCCTGCACTTTCTGAGAGATATGAACCTGTGCGTGATATGCAGAAAGCATAATACGGTATGGAATCATCCTCGTTTGCTGACACAAAATGTGCGACATTCTCGATCATATTAACCGCTGCCGCGAGTCCACTCTTGACTTCGGCAGGGTTTGGCCCGGCAAGTATCCCGATTATCTCTCCGGCAAGCTTTGTATTTGCGTTTGCAGCTCCGCCGTAGAAGCTCTTTGCATATACCACCTTAACGTCAGCCGCTTTCGTGGCTTCGTCCAATGCAGTATATGTGACATCGTCACAGTCGGCCGTAAGCAGGGCTATCGATTTCTGTTCCGGCTTGAGCCCAAGTGATTTCGCAAGATCAGGGTCAACGTTGGGTATTATTTTGGTTGCAAGTACTTTGGCCGGTAATGGGTCTCTCTTCATGGCTATCCCTCCTGTTCGTCTACAACTTCAGATCTGTCCCGCAGCTTTTGCGGTCGAGCACCGTCTTTATCAGTTCTGCGACGTGAGCTCCCGCTTCAACCGAAGGAGTGCCAGCCTTGTGGATATTTGACACGACTGAGCGTCGTGCTTCAGGCATTCCGACTGTTCCCTTATATGTAATGTATGCGGACATTGATTCTGCAGTGATAAGCCCAGGACGTTCGCCAATGAGAACGCAGGTCACTGTCGCACCTGTGATCTCTGTGACATGGTCCATAGCCCCTACCCGTCCGTACTCAAGGAAAAAGGGAGTTCCGACTTCGATGCCGTAGCTCGAAAGGCCCTGCATTATCGCCGGCAGCAAATCGGCAATATTAGCTGAGACTGATGCCGAGCTTAGTCCGTCGGATACATAAATCTGGACAGTCGGGTTTTTCTTACATTTCTGCTTAATGGTCTCTACCGCTTCGTCATTCAGCTTCCTGCCAAGATCCGGTCTTGTAAGAAATATGTCTTTGTTGTCACACTGGGATCTTACTGAGAAAAGCCCCATCTTTTCGAGAAATTCATGATCAACGACAGAGAAGACTGCATCCTGAGCTGCAGAGTGAGCCGCGCGAAACTGCAGTACAGGGTCCGTCTTATAGCGTGCACCTGCCTTGCCTATTCCAAGGCGGCACGGAGCGTATTGTTTAAGTTCGTAATAGGCGTCCCTGTTGACCGGATTCTCAACAAGATACTGTTTACGGATGTCCACTTCCGTAACATCAGGAATGAACCCTTCCTCACAACCGGAGTCTGCTCTGCACAGCGGTGCCGGTTTGACCGGTGCCGACATGCCTGATATATTCATTTCGCTGAGTACCTGCTCGATTATCTCTCTGAGTGCATTTTGTTCGATCATAGTCTTTTCGCCTCCTCTCTTACTTGCTCAGGAAGACTGAAGCATCCCCGGAAAGCGGTGTAAGTTTCCCGTTTTCGGAAAAGCCCATTTTTTCCAGCCACTGGTCAAACTCTTTTATCGGACGGAGTCCGAATGTCTCACGCAGAGCTGCTGCTTCGTGATATCCTGTGCACTGGTACATGAGCATGCAGTCATCACCCTGAGGAACTCCCATGACATAGTTGCACCCCGCTGCTACCAGAAGTGTCGCAAGATTTTCTATGTCGTTCTGGTCCGCTTTCATGTGATTTGTGTAGCATGCGTCACAGCCCATCGGAATTCCCGTAAGCTTGCCCATGAAATGATCTTCAAGGCCTGCACGGATGACCTGTTTAGAATCGTAAAGGTACTCAGGTCCTATGAAACCAACGACTGTGTTGACCATATACGGTTGGTAACGTTTGGCAAAACCGTAGCAACGCGCCTCCATAGTCACCTGGTCCCACCCGTTGTGGGATTCCGATGACAGCTCCGCACCCTGTCCGGTTTCAAAATACATGACGTTTGGCCCGGTGGATGTACCTTTGTGGAGCACCATATCCCGGCCTTCATCGAGCATCTGCGTAGTGATCCCGAACGCCTCGTTGCCTTTTTGAGAACCGGCTATTGACTGAAACATAAGGTCTATCGGAGCATTGAATTTGTTCGCTGCGTCTGTCTGTGTCGTCACGTGAGCCAGGACGCTTATCTGTGTCGGTATCTCCCACTTACGCTTGAATTCGTCAAACATATTTAGGATCCTCGCGACATTTTCAACTGAATCGTCGACCGGATTCAATCCAAGGACAGCATCCCCGCAGCCGAGACTGAATCCTTCCATTACAGAAGCCATGATGCCCTTGGGATCGTCCGTGGTATGGTTCGGCTGAAGCCTTGAGGAGAATGTCCCCGGAAGGCCTATCGTCGTATTGCAGTGCGCTGAAACTCTCATCTTCTTCGCAGCGTATATTAGGTCCAGGTTGCTCATAAGTTTGCAGACAGCTGCAACCATCTCGCTTGTTAGGCCTCTTGACACGTGTCTTATCATAGCTGTGTCCGTTTTTTCGCTGAGCAGCCACTCTCTGAATTCGCCTACCGTCATGTTCTTGAATCCATCGAATATCTTTTCGTTGACAGCATCCTGAATGACCCGGGTAACTTCATCATCCTCATAAGGTACTGCCGGTGTGTTGCGAAGCTCATTCATATTGACATGAGAGAGAACGACCTTCGCAGCGACCCTTTCTTCTGCTGATTCAGCTCCAATGCCAGCGAGACGGTCTCCCGACTTTTCTTCGTTGGCCTTGGCCATCACTTCGCGCAGAGATTTAAACTCGTAGCTATGTCCGAACAGTTTTGTCTTAAGCTTCATGCTGACCTCTCACCTCTCTATTGAAATTTCACAGATCAAGAATTAAATATCAAAGTCTTGATCACCACGGGCAATACATGCCCACCGCAAACCGGTTCTCCGATATCGATGTAATCGCCGCTCAAAGCCTTGATGCCGTCAATGCATACCATTGGTTTCTTATGGTTCAGCCTGACATTTAACGCATGCCCGAGTGCTTTTCCAATATCGTGTTCCACAACCAGGATCAACGGATACTGACCGTTTATCACCTCCTCTGCTCCGACTGCTATCGCGTTTGCCAGATACTGAATGTCTGAAAAAGTGTTATAGTTATATCCTGCAAAAGCAATAGCTATCTGCTCCAGCTTGTCTTCGGGCTTGTATAGTGGGATCTGAGAGCGAATCGATGCAATGATTTTTTCACTTGAAGATTCCTCTGTTTTACCGATATTCAGAATCGGGATGTTTTTAATAGGAAGCAGGCCCTGGGTGAACAGGATCGTGCTCCCGCTTATTTCCGTCGTGTGGACTCCCGCTCCGACTACCGTTGCGCGTATCGTCTCTGCAGGAACGATCGTTTGGACCTGTTTAAAATATTTATTGTTTCTGACAGCCTCTCCCAGAAGCACTCCAATATCCCCGTAACGGTAGACATCCCCGGATGTCTGGCTGCCGTTGTAGATACAGTCGGCAACACCTCCGGAAAAGGTCAGCGCTTCTATTTTCGGGATGTCATGCAATCCTTTTCCGTTGTTTGTGTATATGTAGTCAATCGACTTCTCCGCAGGAGCCAGTCCGATCGACTGAGAGAGCACGTCTGCCATGATCGACACTGTCCTACGGAGCAATCCCTCGTCTGCAGCATTGCCGGCATTAATAGAGATGCCGTTTTCACTTGCAAGCTGTCTGATTTTTGGAAAGACAGATACTATCCTGCCCTTTTCTACGCGGATCAGTCTTCCTCCGATGTCAATACACGTAACACCGGCCAGCCGCCCTTTGTCATATACCGCAATGTTCGTTGTACCGCCTCCGATGTCAAGATTAGCCATTACGCACCTTTTTTCTTTGGAAGCAACATCTGTTCCCGCACCCCTTGCTGACAGTACAGATTCCAGGCCCGGACCTGCTATTGCTACGACAAAATCTCCGGAAGAATCGGATAAAGCCTTTAACACCTGGTTTGCGTTTTTCTTTCTTGCCATGTCTCCTGTGATTATTACTGCACCGCTGTGCACCATATGCGGGGTCATTCCGGCCTTGCGGTACTCTTCACTTACAATTTTTTTAATTGCTTCGGTGTCTATCTCTGTTGGTGAAAGTAAGGGAGTAAAATATATGTCACTTTTGTAAACGACCTGCTTGTCCACAATTGATATCCTCGGAACAGTAAAATTGCTCGCTCTGTTTTCAACGGTCAGCTGGCTAAAGATCACGTTTGTAGTGGTCGTTCCTATGTCTATCCCAACGCTGGATATTACCTGTCTGGAAATGACATTGCTCATAAATTATTCCTCCCAAATATGAACGCAGCTCCGCTGCAAGGGTAATTGCACCCTGAAGCGGAGCTGCGTCACTCCGATCACTTGTGAGCGGCTTTACGTTGCTGACTCACACGTGTTTAAAATTAAAAATATCTCAACTTACCTTGAAATCAAATGATGCACATGTACCATATCTGTTAGAATCTATTTTAAAATTTCCGCCAAGCTTATCTTTGACAAGCGCCCTGACAATATTAAGCCCAAGGTGGTTCGTTTCCGTCGAGTCAAACCCGCATCCGTCATCGATCACTTTGATCGTGGAATAGAGATCGCCTTTTGAGACTATGATCCTTACCATTCCGACATGCCTTCCCGGGAATGCATGCTCGATCGAATTCTGGAGCAATTCGTTAACTACAAGAGCCACTGATGTTGAAACATCCGCGTCTGCCTGGAAGTCATCTCCTTCGAGAGTAACTTCTATCCTGATGTTCACGTTGCTGTTGCTGTCTTCAAAGTATTGAAGAGCGTTATTTGTAATATTGATGATAACTTCCCCTATGTTGACCCTGTCGATCCCAACCTGAGAAAGCAGTTCATGTGTTACTGCTATCGACAGTATCCGGCTCATGCTTTCGCGCAGTACCATCTGTGTTTCGGGGTCATTTGCCCTTCTGATCTGGAGACGAAGCAGGCTGGCGATTGTCTGGAGATTATTCTTGATCCTGTGGTGCATTTCCTGGATAGCAACAGATTTTAGAATAAGTTCCCTCTCTCGTTCTTTCTTATCCGTAATGTCACGTATAATGAGAGCAAACCCCATACTCTGCGAAGAGAGATCCACGTGCCTTATTACAAGACAGTTGTTCCCAAGCCCTACCTCAACTTCCGTCAGTCCGGAAATATCATCTTCCGTGTCGGAAGGACAGATCTGCATGATGTTATGGTAAGGTTGTCCCAGAATGTCGTTTACATAGCCAAATTTTTTATACAGCTTGCTGGCAAGCGAATTGCGATAAGCTACATACCCGTCCTTGTCTACGATCACCAGAGCTTCGTCAATGCACTCGGTCAGCCAGTTATGTTCCTCCGTCATATGAGTTATTGCGCTTGCTATGCGGTTATAGCTCTGCTGGGAAAAGTGGAGGCGCTCACTCTGTGCTCTCTCTTCATCTACCCTTTTTTCCCGGATAAGTACACCGATCACCCGTCCCTCGTTTTTTATAGGTTCCACAGTCTGGATGACATGAGTATTCTCTTGCGTGATCGCTTTCATCTGTTTAGTCGCTATGCCGAGCTTAAGTGTGCGCGCAACTGCCGGCTCATTTTGCGGTTTAGCCAGAAGACCCACTACTGTGTTTCTGTAAGACGAAGGCACATAATCGGGTTTTGCTTCTGCAACAACTATTGCGTCCTCAGACGTCGAAGGGCAGTCAATAAAAATATCTGCATCCTCGAGATTTGCTAGAGGCTTGAGTACGACAGACATTCCTTCGATAATAGAAATGTCGTGGTCGCTGAGATCAGTATATTCCTTACAAAGAAGAGCTACTGTGCTTTCCTCCGGCATCTGGTATCCACCTTGCTCTGTTGAAGGATCAAATCGGCAACGTGACGCATCGAGATCGATTTGCACAAGCTGAGATTCTTTATGTATCTGTAAGCCTCTTCCTCTGTCATGGACAGTTCCTCCATGACGCGTCCCTTCGCTTTTTCAATTATCGTCCTGTTCTCAAAACGCTCGGATATCTCGTTGATATCTCTCCTAAGCTTCTTGATTTCATGTATGTGTTTGAACAGCAGTTCGATGGTTGGTATAAGAGATTTTGCATTAATTGGTTTTACCAGATATCCGCTTATTCCGATGGCCTTTGCTTCTTCAACAAATTCCTTTTCTCCATAAGCTGTAAGCAGTACTACCGCATCAGCAAGATTTTCCTCTATGATAAGCCTGGATGCCGAGAGTCCGTCGAGATAGGGCATTTTGATATCCATCAAGACAAGATCGGGGTGGTGTTTCTTACATGCTTCCACTGCATCAAAACCGTCCCCTGCCTCTGCAACAACATTGTAACCGGACTCCTGAAGAAGTTCACGCAAATCCATTCTGGTAATAGGCTCATCATCGGCTATAAGGATATTAAGCTTATTGTCTTTCATCCGTTGTTTCCTCCGTATAAGAAATTTCGCGGACAAAGTCATCCAGGCCTTTTCCTGTCAACGCACTTGTGACAAATATTACTTTGGCCCCTGCCATCTTTAGGAAAGTCCTTGCATTGTTTATCTGTGTATCCGTAGCAATATCGGCTTTTGTGACCAGTCCTATGACCGGCTTGCAGAAAAGCGCCCCATATGCGGGGGGAAAGAGTGTTCCGTCCTCTGTCGCATCCTGCACAAAAACGATCACATCCGCGTCTGTTGCAGCTACTGTAAGTGATCCCCTAAAAGAATATCTTTCAAAATATTCTCCCGGCGTATCCAGTATAAAGTCGTCGATCAATGTGAGGGTCTGAGTTTTGTGATAACGTATGTCACTGTCCGTTATACGCTGACTTAGTGTAGTTTTGCCGGACATCGTCCTGCCTACCAGTATTATACGCTTTCTGCGGCTCATGTCTTCGTTACATTTGTCGGAGCAAAGCCCATGTATGTACAGAGCGTGTATATTACATCCTGCATAGCAGCCTCTACTGCCGCTACATCTCCGGTGATCAGAAGAGAACCGTTAAATCTGTCAACAAAACCGATATTTATATTTGCTGCCTTTGAAGCAACATCAGCCGCTATCATGGCACCCTCGCTGGGAGTTATTGTGAAAATTCCAATAGATCCTTGCGCATCGATAAGACCAAGTTTAGCGTAGAGCTGCTGGACAGGATTGGCTATGACATGCGCCAGTGTCACTTGCTTGCCAGGGACAAATTCCTGGATTATCCTTACTTTATTTTCTTTTGTCGCCACTTACATCGCTCTCTTTTCTCAGAGGAATAAATGCCGTTGTCAGTGTTCTCCGTTGTATGCTTTTCGAAAAAGATCAACAACTTCGTCTCTTGAACATTTTATTGGGTTTGATGCCAATGTAGGGTCAGCCATCACTGCATCTGCAAGCGGATCAAGGGCAGCTTCAAAATCACGCCGCGATATCCCTGCGTCTTTGACAGAGGTAGGAATGTGCAGTTTTTCAATAAGAATTCTGACGGCTCGTACGGCACCTAGCGCACCTTGACGCAAAACCGAAGTTTTAAGGATCCTCACAGCACGTACAGCATCGACCGTACTCTGCCGCAAAGCTGATGTTTCTACATCCAGTATAGCTGCTATCTCGGCATAACGGACCGCTGTGTCGGTAAGTTCTGTCGAGCAGCCTGAGTTAAAGTTCATCGTATAAGTAAGGAATATACCGTTAGCCCGTCCGTGCGGCACATGAAATTTTGCACCGAGAGCATGAGCCATCGCGTGGTTCAGGCCGAGTCCCGAGTTACTGAACGCGATCCCGGCCATACAGGCAGCATTGTGAACCGCCTGGCGAGCATGGATATCATCCGGGTTTGAATATGCCCTGTGAAGGTTCTTGTGGATAAGTTTGATAGCCTTCTCTGCCATGGCGTCGGAAAAATCGTTGCGTTCTTTGGAAACAAATGATTCTATAGCATGTGTCAGCACGTCGATACCGGTATCGGCAGTAACCGCAGGAGGTACGCTCAGGGTAAGGCCTGCGTCCAAAAGAGCCGCTTCCGGCAGCAGCCTGTCGTCAGCAATTGGATATTTGATCTGTTTTACATTATCCGAAATAACGGAGTAACGGCTGACCTCAGAACCGGTACCGCTTGTGGTAGGGATAACGATTAGACGGTAGTGCTTTTCATCATCGAGGCTTTCAGCAAAAAATTTGATCGCCTTCGCAGCATCTGCCACAGAACCGCCGCCAAAAGCCACTATGTTCTCGGCTTTGGTTCTGGCAAGAACTTCTATACCAGATGCTACTGTCTCCGTGTCAGGATCGGAGCGAACATCTGAAAAAACCGAATAGTTTACTCCGGCGGATCCAAAATAGTCAGTGACATATTTTACTTTGCCGCTTTGATACATATGCATATCTGTGACTATAAGGACATTGTTCAGTCCGTACAGTGCGCTTGCAAGAGCTTCGGCTCCCATATATATCTTTACCGGCATGTTAAATATAAACACCTGGACACCCCTGTCAAAACGCAAAAATCGCCCTAAACATACGTTTAGGACGTTCCGTCACGCCCAAAGCAGTCACACCACTACATCGTAGCATGCTAAATTAACATACTCAGACTATATTAAATTCTTAATTTTGTCAATAATACATATTGAACTAAAATTGGCTGTATCGTCTCCTCCAAATTGAATATATAGAGGAGAAACTGCGCTTACTTCAAATCGGGGACTTACTTTTAAAAAATAGTAAAACCCCATCATCTCAGCATGCTGCACTACGCTGACGACAAGGAGGTTTATGAGATATCAATATGCGTTCAGATTCTAAATTTCTGTTCGAATTTACTGAGCTTCAAACATATCCTTGCCTACACCGCATACGGGGCAGGCCCAGTCATCGGGGATCTCTTCAAAAGGTGTTCCCGGAGCAACTCCAGAATCAGGATCTCCTGCTTCTGGATCATAAACATAACCGCAAACGGTGCATACGTACTTCTTCATTTTCCATAGTCCTCCTTTTAAATTGGCCCTTACTAGCAGCCTCTGTTACCAGGATCATTTTCATTCTATCATTTTTTATACACGGTAAAAGGACTGATCCAATTTTCCCGTCAACCTTTTTCCCGCTTGCTCAATTATAAGGTAATTATCCTCTAATCTCAATCCTCCCCAGCCATTAATATATATGCCGGGTTCGATCGTAACAACGTCATTCAGCTTCAAATTATATGAATATTTTGAGGAAAGATAAGGTGTCTCGTGTATTTCAATACCCAGTCCGTGTCCCAGTCCATGTGTAAAATATCTGCCCAGACCCATTGATTCCAGGACGTCATATGCTGTTTTGTACACATCGGTCCCCGTTGCTCCGCATCTGAGAGCCTGGAAAGCCACATTGTGTGCCTCTGACAGTATTTCATGATAATCTTTCGCACGGGGATCCGGCTCACCGAATGAAAAGTTTCTTGTGATGTCACAGAAGTACCCTTTGTACCTGACGCCAAAGTCAACTGTGACCCATTCTCCCTTTGTCATTTCCTTCTCCGTGGCCCTTCCGTGAGGCATTGAGCTTCGTATCCCTGACGCAACTATCATATCAAATCCTGTCTCTCCGCCAAATTTGATGATATTGAAATTGAGGAGGGCCTCAAATTCTTTCTCTGTCATCCCAGGCCTTACTAGGCTTAATGTCTCGAGGAAAGCATCTGCTGCTATTTCACCGGATCTCGTGATAAACCGGACCTCATGTTCGTCCTTTGAACGACGGAGCTCTGATATCAGGTCAGCACCATCGCTCCATCTCGTATTTTTAGCGGAAGACAGCTTTTCCCATGTTGAATGGTAGGTTTTTGTTGCTTCACAAAGTATCTTTTGTACACCATGAGCGGAGATGCTTTCAATAAGATCATCGACCAGGCTGCTTTTTTGTCCGGACGGCCGGTAAGGTGACTGCCTCTCACCCTGCTCTAAGTACCTACCGTCAAGTATAAGTTCTACAGAATCTTTATAAACTGCCATAGCCCCCGATGTACCCCTAAAACCGCTGAGGTAATAGAGTGTTTCCCAGTTACAGCTTTCATCTGTCAGGACAACAAAAGCATCTGTACCTGTTTTTGCCATCTCTTCCCGCAGCCTTTCGGCTCTTTTTAGGATAAACTCACTGTCCATTTTTTGCTCCGTCCATTTTAAGAAGCCTCCACAGTTCC
>Ga0172382_10009540_pt1 | contig 13218 bp, 6 predicted proteins | sample Leawel138RmetaG_FD_122245 | JGI IMG/M metagenome (GOLD analysis project Ga0172382, IMG submission 122245) | Leachate microbial communities from a municipal landfill in Southern Ontario, Canada - Leachate well 138R metaG | ecosystem: Engineered > Solid waste > Landfill > Unclassified | place...
ATTAAAGTATTACCGTTATCAAGTCTTCTGCATGAACCGTTTGCAGATGCAAAAATATTTGTTTCGTTTCTGAACTCCCAGACAAGCTCTGCAGTCATGTCAGTCTGGTCTAATTTATATTCAACTCCTCTTGAATATTGTGGAGAATGTTGGAATCCGTTGTCGAAGAGAGTGATGTTACCATTAGGGAGCCATCTTATATCATGCTGAAAAGAAAAATAGTTAGGAGCATTAGACTCATGTTCTCCGATGAACTCAAAATCATTATTTAACCCACCGAGTCTCCAAACTATTTCACCGCTGTTCCGGTCAATTTTAATGATTTCTGAACCGAGTCGGTTGGATATGAGAATATTGCCTTCACCATCGAAATCCATCGAGTTGAACAGAGTATGATAAATATACCTTCCGCTCAAGTCAGCGAAATTATCGAGTAATGGAATATGGTCCCAAGCTCTCCATTGATAGATTATTCTGTCATCGGCATCGAACTCCTGAATGATTGAAGTCCTGACGAGTGCATTCGGGTCGCCGTTCTCAACATATTTGCTCATGTCAATGTACTTCGGTTCGAAAGCAAGCATCAACTTATGACCATTAGACATGAGTACAAATTCATGCCCGCCAGCCGGCATTCCGTTACCTGCTTTATATGTAGCAATAGTCTCAAGATTATCATCGAGTACATATACATAAGCGTCCAACCATCCTCCGGGGTCTAACGCAGCAAGCTCGGTAGTAGTCATATAACCTGTTGGCTGTACTACGAAGTTCCAGTTTTCGTGCGCCATCTTTCGGTAAGCTATCGGCAATCCTGTATTATTCAATATAGCTATGTAATTCGGATACAGTGTTCCTCTGTTAGCCATAAATATTGCTTCTTTTGATGCACTCGTGTCGGAGATGTTAACATCAATCGGCGGAAAATCTTCCGGCAATTCTTCCGATTTGATACTTACAACAATGCCAATTAGCACTATAATTAAAGTAGTCAGTAAGTTTATGCCACCACGTAATTTAGCCGTCATAAATAATATTTCCAAAATTTAACAAACAATAATAATTAAAATTAATAAATTATTTTTTAATTACCAAATAATAATTGAGTAATTTAAAATATATATAATATAGAAGATTTGTCATATATAGATAAATCTGATTTGAGCAATTACCTGTTTTGTGATATAGTTGGTTCGATTTGTCATGTCATTGTCAGATTTTGTCAAAAAAATTTTGAGTATTTTTAATCATTAATAAAAAAAATTGACTCATAAAAATTACTAATCTTATATTTTTGTCAATAAGGAACTTTTAGTTAACTTTGTAATAAATTATTTATAATTATAACAGGAACTTATGCTTATGATTAACAAATACTTAGTAGAATTCAAGTGGTCACTTATATTCTTATTGGTGAGTTTGGCTTGGATGTTATTGGAAAAGCTTGTCGGATTACATGATATACATATCAAGCACCATGCAACATATACAAACCTCTTTGGCGTAGTTGCTATAACAATGTATGTATTGGCATTATTGGATAAGAGAAAAAAAGACTACGGCGGAGAGATGACTTGGAAACAAGGATTCATGACCGGTCTGATTATGTCTGTGGTGATTGCATTTTTCGCACCATTGAATCAAGTTATTACACATTACATCATAACTCCGGATTATTTTGTTAATGTCAGAGCTGAAGCTGTATCCACAGGAGTCATGACAATTGATGAAGCTGTTTCGTACTTCAATTTAAAAAGTTATATGGTACAAAGTATTGTCGGAGCTTTGTTAATGGGCGTGGTTACATCGGCTGTCATAGCTTTCTTTTTGAAGAAGAAATCAGCTTGAAAATATGGGGCTGTACCGAATAAATACAGCCCCTGATGTTTTATTTTGCTATGACGACATTTCTTATCATTCTCTTTTCCATACCTTCAACCAGAAGATAATAAGTACCGTTACTTACACTGAGAGGCAAAGAAATATTGTTAGTTCCGATAGGGCAAATTCCAAGATTTTGCTGATAGACAATATGGCCATCAATAGAAACTAATTTCATCATCAGTTCTTCTTCCGACATTGACTCGAATCTAATATTTAAAATATCGGCAGCCGGATTTGGTAAAGCAATTAAATCCTCGCCGTTAAATGTAATTTCTCTGATTGACGTAGATGGTCCGGTAGTAAACGACATTTCGTCAGACCAGTCAGAACTGTCACCGGTAATCAGGTTTTCTACTTTTAAAGCCCAGAAATATTCGGAATCTGGCATTAAGTCCGTTTCATAGAATCTATCATCATGAATATAAATTGTTGTAATTTCGTCATTTACGCGATAGCGTAAGTAGTAAAGGTAATCATCAGCAGTTACAGAATAATCCCAAGAAAACTTTACACCTAATGGTTCTACGTTTTCGGCTCCATCTATAGGGCTGACAGCTGTTGGAGGGTCAAGTGGTTTGGGAGCTACGCTAAAACTGACAATTTCAGACCAGTCACTTAACATGTCACCATAAACAGCTTTAACTCTTGCTTTGAAATTGCTCCAATGTTGTCCTTCTTCCAATTCGAATAGGATAGAAGTAGCTGTAACAGGCTCGTACTCAATGACATAGTTTCTGTCTTCAAAATCTTCGGCTATCGTTACTTCAAGTACATAAGCTATTTCTGATGGCTCAGCACCTTCTGATTCAGTCCAGCTTATCATTACAGGCAACTCGACAAATTCACCGTCTGTAGGAGATAATATTTCAGGAGTAGTAAGGTTTATCTCTGATTGTTCAATACTTACGCCTACAACATCAGACCAATCGCTGACTATGTCCGAATAGACGGCTTTAACTCTGAAATAAAGATTTTCAGCATCAACTTCTTCATCAAAAATATAACTTGTAGTAGCGCCGGCTTCAATTTCTATAATGTCTTCTTGTACTGCAAAATCCGAATCGTCGGAAATTTCTAATATATAAGATACTTCTTCTAAAATTTTACTTTTAATACTGTTTCCTGTCAGGAGTTCCGATGCAGTCCATTCGATTTCAATCGGGAATGTCAAATCCTGTGCATTATTAACAGGCTTAGTGATTTGCGGTTGTGTCAAGCTAAGTTGTTCACCTTCGACATTGTGTAAAATTACATTCTTAGTTTTAACAACTGTTTCATGACCCATGACACTTGTCGTGCTGGTGATGTTGTTTATTGATAGTAGTCCGTATTTGTATTTGTCGCTAACCCAGAAATAGGACTCGTGGTCAGTGATAGATATGGTAACAGGCATCCCGGGAACACCAACATCAATAGTATCCCATATTTGTTGCTTGATTTTCATTCTTAAAACATTATGAAAAGTCCCGTTCGGAAGTATAATACTGCCATAACCGTCAGCTTCGGTAGTGACTCTGCCGTATCTTTTCATTGTTATTGTCATACCGCTACTGCTTGTAACAACAGTACCAGAAAAATCGTCAGTCCAAATATTAGAATATGTAAACGGCAGAGAATAAATTATTTCGGGTTTATCCAGAACTTCCTGCCCGGCAGAGTATCCGGAACCTAATCTTTCAAGAGCCACTCCCCCCATTCTGAAGTAACTGTAACTTGAATCGTTTTTGTAAGCATAATCAGCATTAGGGAACATTTCGTACTTAAAGCCTTCAGTTGCAGGAACGACTTCATTCGTAAATGTTGCATCGGGAGTGGTTTGCAACACTAAATTACTGAAATCCCAAGTCTGTGATTCTCCGGAAGTCCCTTCTGTTACTCCTGTTGTGTCACAGAGTGTGAAAGTATAAGTTTCGCCTATCTGGGGTATGCTTTCATTAGTCAATTGAGGCTGAGCTGACAATGGTAACACCAAAAAGAACAAAAAAAGCATTAGTACTGGTTTATTCATATCTGATACCGATTTAATAATTATTAAACATAAAATTGAATAGACAATTCTTTTATTTAGTTATTGTTAAATTTCAATTAATTTCTTGAATCAATCAAGCATTACCTTTGTAATAACGAAAATATACGAAAAAAGCAAGTTATTTCAGTAATAATTAACAATTAATTCTGATCAATTCTGTCTGATAAGAGTGCTTTCTTTCTTTTTCCTGTAACATTTTCGGGAAATAATCAGTCTATATTGTATAAATAAAAATTCAATTTTCTTGGAGAAATAAAATATGGAAAATATTGGCAAAAGTGGCTCACCAAAGTCTCTAGATTACCATGTCAAATCAGTTGTGAGCGGAAACAGAATTTTTGAAAATGTATTTCAATCCGTAACAAGAATGATATTAGATTATCCTGACGGAATAAAAAAAATCACTGTCAATGGCAGACCCACTTACGACTTTCAATTGTTCCGCAAGCCCGGGAAACATATTATTGGTATGTATGACGAGATTAACAGTTTTGTGTCATTCGTCAAAGATGCGGCTGAAGGTGGTTCTTCATCTGAAATGGCTTTCGTTCTGATTGGCGAGCCGGGTAACGGTAAAACATTTTTAGTTGATTATCTTAATAAATGCTATAGAGAATTTATTTCTGAACCACAAAACAATAGATTTACCTTTAAATTAAAAGGTTTAGACAAACTCGGCGGCTACGGAAAGATAAACTCCATAGAATCTCAAACTTTCGAAGATCCCATGATTCTTGCAATGAACTTATATGAAGACAGAGATCAAAATATCGAGTTCTTGGAACAAATGGGCGCAACAGAAGAGCAAATCATGAAATTCTTCAAGAATTACCGTCCTTTAGGTGCTTGTTCCGATTACATTTTCAATCAAATTCGCGAATATTGTGACGGTGATATTGACAAAATGAAGGAATTTATTGAAGTAAGTAAAATACCTATCAGCGAGACCAGAGGAACTCTTACCGGTAAATACGCAGCTAAAGATAAGATTACTTCTTCGGCAGTGGATTTGCTCGGCGATGAATCAATCACACGTTTGTTGCACATTACAGATACAAATAATCCATACAGATTCGACTTACGACGTGGTGCTTTAGCACGTGTAGCAGGTGGCGGAATACATTTCGCTGACGAAATTTTCAAAAACAAGAGGGACCTTGTACAAGTCTATCTCGGTGTTATTCAAAATCGAACCATCGAAATCGAAGGCTTCAAATGGCCTCTTGATACATTGATAATTGCAACAAGTAATAATGCCGAATTCCAACGCTTCCTTGAAGAGAAGGAACAAGCTCCGATTGTTGACCGTTGCAGATTGACCTATATGGCACACAACACAAACTATCAACTCCAAAAGGATTTAACTAAACTTGCTATAGGCAGCCTTGAAAAAACTACTTTTTCGGGTGAGAAGCTGAATATTGACCCGAATTTGAATTTCGCTTTATCTGTTGCCTTTGTGCTTTCAAGAATGCCCCAAAATGATAAACTTACACCGGTGGAAATGATGAAGCTTGCAGCAGGTGAAGTTGCCGGTGAAAAGAGTGTAAAAACATTGGCTGAAGTCATAGACCAACTCAATCGTGAAACCGATATTACTAAACGCTTTGGTCAGAAAGGTCTCGGACATCGTAACTTGGGCAGAGCTGTACAAATTCTATTGGAACGCTCAGAAACTCAAGAAGGTAAATGTATGTATGCCGGTGATATTTTCCCTGCTATAGAGAGTGTGATTCTCGACTATGTCCAAGAACCTAATGATAGAACCAAATACTTGAACGACCTGAAAATCGCTAAATCTTTGCACCGTGAAAATGTAATGACATCTATATTTAATGCATATATGGACGAGCCTGATGCCATTCAGAAAGATGTGCTGAATTATGTTAATATGGTTATTGGTATTGACGCGAAAAACCTCGGTCCAAATAAACTATGGACATACAAAGATCCTCAGACAGGTAAACTTGTTTCAGTGAAAATTGATGAAAATTTCATTGACAGCGTCGAATCAAGACTCGGACTCAAGTCGAAGGAACAGAAGCAAAGCTACAGGACAACCATTGCAAAAATTTATGGTCAGAAAATGATTCAAGACCCAAATTATGACTTCATGGATAATAATGATTTAGTCAAGGCTGTTACTGACGTTCGCCTGAAATCCGATATCGCGGGTGCCGGTAGTCTTATTGGTGCATTATCTAACAGAACTAATGAAGATAATCAGAAATTATATAACAGGATGATTCGAACTATGATTGACAAATTAGGTTATGACAAAACCAGTGCAGAAAAAACAATTGAATATTTCTGCACTCAGGAGGATAATTCCTAATCAAATGAGGAAGCAATCATGAGTGAAAATCATATTTTCTCCAAAGAATATCGTGAAATTGAACAAGAGGGTAATCATGAAATTGTCACCGAGCATCGAATTAATGATGACTCGCATATAAATCAATTCATGAATGCCATTGGTTTTACAAAAAGTTTCAAACCGGATTTCCATAATTTTCTCAAGACAATTGAGGATTTGATACATCGTGACGAGCAACGCGAAAAGGACGGATTTCCAAGAAGGATAAGACTTGGACGCATTGTTAAGCCTAGTAAAAACACACAAAAGGTTGTAGTAGTACCGACAACTACCGAACCAAAGTTCTACCATGATGATTCTGTTACAGATGACGAACAGGAAACCGGTGGAACCGGAGAAGGCGAAGAAGGTGAAGTAATCGGAGAATCACCCGCTCAGCCTGAAGAAGGTGAAGGTGAAGGTCAAGGAGCAGGACAAGGTGGCGGCGAAGGACATGATATTGTCGGTGATGCTTTTGACTTAGGCAGAGTCCTGACACAGAAATTCCGGCTGCCTAATCTTAAAGTAAAAGGTAGGAAACGTTCGTTTACGAAATATAAATACGACCTTACAGATAAGAACAGAAGAACGGGCCAACTGCTTGATAAGAAAGCTACTTTACGTAAAATTATTCAAACGAATATTTTGCTCGGCAATTTGAATGAAGCCGGTGAGCCGGAACCTGAAAAAATGATATTAAATCCGCAAGATGAAATTTATAGAATTCTCTCTGCGGAAAAGGACTTCGAGTCGCAAGCAGTTGTTTTCTTCCTGAGAGATTATTCCGGTTCTATGCAGGGCAAACCGACTGAAGCCGTAACTTCTCAGCATCTGTTGATTTACAGCTGGCTTATGTATCAATATAACGAGAATGTTCAAACGCGTTTTATTCTGCATGACCAGTCTGCTAAAGAAGTCAAAGACTTCTATACTTATCATAATTCATCGGTTGCCGGTGGTACAAATGTTTATCCTGCTTTTGAACTTGTAAATAAAATTATCGAAGAAGAAAGACTGTATATTGATAATAATATTTATGTCTTTTACGGTACCGACGGTGACGACTGGGATTCAGACGGTCAACGTGCTTTGGCTGAAACGGAGAAGATTATCACCCATGCAAATAGAATGGGTATAACAGTTGCCAGAAACACTTGGACCGGAGGCGTAACTACCGTTGAAAGATATTTCGAGCAGTCAGGGCTTCTTAAGAATAAAAGCGATTTGATAAAATTAGATGCATTTTCTGCTGCCGAAGCCGATGAAGCCAGACTTATAGACGGTATTAAAAAATTAGTCGAACAAAAAGCCTGAGTTAGAAAATGAAAATTATTGATCAACATACAAAAAATATAATGGAAGACTGCAAAATCAGAGCTAAGGATGCAGGCTTACGTTTTGATGATGAATCACTTGAGTATATTGTTACTAACCAAGATATGATTGAATTATCTCCGAAAGGAATGATTCCTACTATGTATGACTACTGGGTTAATGATGTTGAAACTCTGAAAGGTAAAGGACAGTACAAGCTTTATCCTAATAATCCTTATGAAACAGTAATTAATTCGAGACCGGCAATCTCATACTACAACGATAATAATCCCGATTGGCTGAATATTATGATTTTCTATCATGTAATAGGCCATATAGATTTTTTCCAAAACAATGTACTCTTTGAGCATACTTGGAATGACGATTTTGTTGGCAGAGCTTTGGCTGATAAGCGTCATATAAATCAATTACGGAGCAAATACGGCAGATGGGTTGATTATGTGATAGAATTTTCACGTGCGATAGATAATCTGACAGCTTACTTCACAGAACTGTCAATCGGAAATTTCCCTGAAAATATGGAGCCCGGAGAAAAGTTGCAATACTATTTCGATGAGTTTTTACTGAAAGAAGCCGGTGCTCCTATCAGCAAAATTTATTCAGAAATTGAAAGATATAATAAACTGGTCGAATCAAATGAACTCGTAGCAGAGTCTATGTTTTTTTCCGACATAAAGATAAAGCATCCGGAATTCGAGTCTCGTTACCGCAGATATCGTGATATACAGAAAGAAAGACATAATGATGTAATGGAATTTATCAGAGATAATTCACCTTTTTTGAAACGTGATGAAAATCAGTGGATGAAAGCTGTAATGAATGTCGTAAGAGACACCTCACTGTATTTTGCACCGCAAATTAGGACAAAGACAATAAACGAAGGTTGGGCAAGCTACTGGCACGACACACTTTTCCGAAACGATGACAGGATAAAAGGGCATGAATCCGAGTATGCTGTAATCAATTCAAAAGTCACTTCTATTTCGCGAGTAGGATACAATCCTTATGCTATCGGGTTGAGACTCATCCAATATGTTGAAAGTCTTGCAGAATCAGGAAAATTATCACGCGAGTACCAACTAATCAAGAATTCCATAAAGCGAGATGATTTCAACAAGAATACCGGTAAAGGAAAGTCGGCAATATTTGATATGAGAAGCAATTTTTCCGATTTCATGCTTATCAATACCTTTGTTGACCAAGATTTTGTGGATTTACACAAATTATTCGTGGTCGGTGAACGTATTAATCAGCAGAGAGGTACAATAGAGTACTACGTTAAAAGCAGAAAATCAGAAGATTATAAACAAATGCTTATATCCAATATGTATCATCCTCCGTTTGTAACGGTAGATATCCAAAACACTGACGACAATAAGCTTTACTTAAAGCACCATTTCGAGGGTAAACAGTTATATAAACCTTATATAAATGATACTCTAATGGGCATTGAGTATTTATGGTTCGGCAATCACTCAACAGGTGAAGTTATATTGGAAACAACTGACATTGTCAAAAGAAAAGGTTCAGATAACTCCGTCAGTTATGAGTATAAACCTATTCTTTATATTATTTCAAACAAGAAAGTATCTAAAAGATATTTATAGAAAGAGATATGGAAACTTTTTTAGAAATACAATCGAAAGCAAAAAGACTTGAAGTATTAATCAATCTTGGCAACAGCATAAGAGAAAAAGAACGTCGGGTACCTGTTCCGTTTAATGATTTTTTGTATCTTGCAGCCACTAATCCACAACTCGTATTCCGTGATATATTTCAATTGTTCCACGATATGGTCAATTATTATGTCCCGAAAGGACAAGATGAATTTAAACTTGACAGTGAACATGCAGGATTCTATAGGTACGATACTTCGCAATTGTTACAAGATGGTTGCGATGACCCATTTTTTGCCGACAGGCTGTTTGCCAATCGCTTCATGAATATGACAAAAGATTTCCGAAAAGGAACTCAGAATAACAGAATATATATTTTTGAAGGACCTCCGGGAAGCGGTAAGAGCACATTTTTAAACAACCTTTTGCAAAAATTCATTGACTATACAAGAATACCGGAAGGAATATCATACAAGACTTATTGGAGACTTGATATTGAGAAACTCGGCGGGTTCCAGGCTAAGGAAATGCAGAAGTATAAATTTGCAGAAGAAGAACAGAAACGAAATCGTGATGCTGCACATCCCAGCGTTATTAATTTCCCGGAGAAGTATCTGGAATTTTCATGTCCTAATCATGATCATCCAATTTTAATGATTCCAAAATATTATAGGAAAAATTTCCTTGACGAGTTGATTACTGATGAGGTATTTAAAGATAAACTCTTCTATGACAAAGAGTATGAATGGGTATTGAAAGATAATCCATGTGCGATATGCAGTTCTATACAGAAAACACTCCATGATCGTTTGGGTGACCCCCTTGAAGTATTCAGTATGATTAATGCTCGCAGTAACTATTTTAACAGGCAACTTGGAGAAGGTGTTAGTGTATTTAACCCGGGAGATCCGGTGAACGTAAAACCATTGTCCAAACCTGCATTGCAGTATATGATAAATGACCTCCTTAGGAATGATGAAATTAACTATTCATTTTCTTATCTTGCAAAAACTAATAACGGCATTCTTGCTTTGATGGATATCAAAGAATCTAACATTGACAGACTGAAAGCCTATCACGGAATCATCAGCGACGGTGTACATAAAGTTGAGCTGACAGAAGAATATATTCACTCATTATTCATCGGACTTGTAAATCCTGAAGATAAGATTCATTATGAAAAGGTGAAATCTTTCCAGGACAGAATCATAAGCGTAAAAATACCTTATGTGTTGGATTATAATACTGAAGTCGCAATCTTTAAAAACAAATTCAGTGATAAAATTATTGATACATTTTTGCCAGGTGTGCTTGAGAACTTTGCTAAAATTATAATTGCCTCGCGTCTCGAGAATGAGTCCCCTGCTCTTAAAAAGTGGATTAATAGACCTGAGAAATACTCCAAGTACCTCGATAAAAATATGCTGCTTTTAAAAATGGAAGTTTTTATCGGCACTATACCCGATTGGATAAGTGAGGAGGATGTTAAGAGGTTTGATAAATCAATTCGTAAGGAATTACTTGCTTCATCCGAATTTGAAGGACAAAAGGGCATATCGGGACGAAAATCTCTTAATGTATTCAATGACTTTTATTCCAAGAGTCTTCTGAATAACAGGATAATTACTATGGATGATGTCCGTGAGTATTTTACCGGCAAGAAAGACGAACTGCATGCAGATATTCCTCAGGACTTAATTGATAAATTGGTTGACTTATATGATTATGAGGTAGTACAGGAAGTCAAGGAATCAATTTATTATTATAATGAAATTCATATTTCAAATGATATACAAAATTATCTGTTCGCTGTTAATTTTGAACTCGGTGAAAGCAAGAGGAGTCCTGTAACCGGCGAAATGATAGATATTGATGAAGAGTACCTGCAGAATTTCGAAATGCGTATGCTCGGAGTCAATTCTACTCCATCTGCAAGAAAAGATTTTCGTAAAGAAACTCAATCAGAGTATGTTTCTAATACATTGACTCAGGAAATCAGTGTTCAAGGTAAATCAATTCAGGAATCAAAACTTTACAAGAATCTTCTTGAAAGATACACACGTAATCTAAAAGAAAATGCTTTAGCACCCTATCTTGAAAATACGAATTTCCGTCGAGCTATTCTCGATTTCGATACCCCATCATTCAATACCTATGATGATCGCCTGAAGAGAGATGTAACCATGCTTATTGATAATCTTATATCAAAATTCTCATATAAAACTACAAAAGCTGCACGACAAGTATGTATATATGTGATTGATAAGGGTATAGCAAAAAAATACTAATATAAAAAAACCGGCTTGATTTTGTATCGCAGCCGGTTTTTTTTATTTATAAATGGTAATCAATACCAAAAGTAAGCAATCTCGGAATACCTACTTTTATTCCCTGTGGTCTTCGTGAAGCGATATATCGTTCGTCACTTAAATTTTTTGCTGACAAGAAAATGTCAAAATTCGGATTTACTTCGTAGAAAACTGTTAAGTCAAGTATATAATAATCAGGCATTAAACCTATATCACCCGACGGGCTTGCCTCTTGAGTGTTCAGCTCGTCGGTATATTGCTCGCCGACATAGCTGAAATTCACATTAAATCCTACACCTAAATGAGTTTTATATTGGAGCATTGAAGATACAACAAATTCAGGAGCATAAGGAAGACGATTCCCGTTGATGTTAATTCTTTTGCTACCGGAACCCAAGTACCTGTCGGAGCTGAATTTAGCATCCGAATAAGTACCATTCACACTAAATACCAGAGAGTTGTTCAAGTCTAAAGCTCTGCCAATGTCTGTCATTAGTGATAATTCGATACCTATGTGCATCGTTTCACCACCGTTTATCAACCCAAAGCCAAGTCCTCCCGCTGATTCGGACACAGGAATCACTTGGTTTGAAAAATCGAGCATATATGTAGTCAATTCTATGTATAAAGAATTTGATAATGAAGTTCTCACTCCAAATTCATAATTCCAGCTTAATTCAGCTTCAAGGTCTAAAGCTGTTCCTTCATTAGTTATGGCATCCTTGGTTCTTGGTGGTGCAAACCCCCTGTGTGTACCAAGGAATAAAGTAATTTTGTCACTGAGGTTATAATTAATCCCTAATCCGGGTATCAGTTCGCCTATTGACTTATTTGCAATGATATTAGTATCTTTTGAAGAAATGCGTCTTATGTCCCGTTCATAATCAAAATGTTCAAATCTTATGCCCGGTGTAACAATAATCTTATCGGTAACATGAATTCTGTCCTGAATAAATCCGCTCAATGCAAGCCCGGAACGAATTTCATCCTCAGCAAGATTACCTGATTCCGCAAGGAAATTGGTTCCATTTATTCTTTGCTCGTAGGCTCGTTCAATCAAGAATCTGGCTCCTACATTCAATTCGTTTACAATTCCGCCCAAGTCAACATGGGATATTATCTGTGGTTGTACTCCAAACACATCAAAGCTTCTATTCCGATTTCCTGTTGAATTTCTCATATAAATAGCTCCACCTTCAACAGTTGTGTCACCGAAAACTGTTCCGGTCAGATTGCTTGCACTCGATGAACGCGAAAAATCCTGCCTTTTCCAAAATCTTGTAGTCGAGTACGCAAACACCGACGTATTGAACACCGTAGTTTTTGATAATGTGGATTGATAATTCAAACTGCCTGAATATCTCCTGACATCAAGTTTGTCATTTGGTGCTATCAGCTCATAATATTGACCTTCATCATACATTGATTGAGTCAATCCTACGTAAGTAGAGTTGGAACTTTCGTCATAGACACCCAACTTAGCATTTACGGAGGAATTTTCATTAATTACGAACTTACCTTTTGCCATAAAGTCATATATTTGATAATTGGTCAGACCAATATTATCAGCTCTTTTATGGTGCATCTCCGCGATGAAACCTGTCGCACCTTTGCTGGCTCCGTAACCGGCTTTAGCATTGAGCAGTCCACCATTGCCTCCGATAAATCTAAAATCTGCTTCAGGTGTCG
>Ga0172382_10009542_pt1 | contig 13217 bp, 13 predicted proteins | sample Leawel138RmetaG_FD_122245 | JGI IMG/M metagenome (GOLD analysis project Ga0172382, IMG submission 122245) | Leachate microbial communities from a municipal landfill in Southern Ontario, Canada - Leachate well 138R metaG | ecosystem: Engineered > Solid waste > Landfill > Unclassified | place...
ATGCTGGCCAAGGCGTTGGCCCTGCACCCAGCCATTCCCAATCCCCGGGCGGTCATCGTCACCGACCGCGTCGATCTTGACGATCAAATATGGCGCACCTTCGAAGCCTGCGGCAAGTCTGCCGAAAAGGCCGCCACCGGCGAACACCTGATGCGGCTCATAACTGAGGGCAAGGCCGGTGTGGTGACCACCATCATCAACAAGTTCCAGACGGTGCGCGCCAAACACGGGGTAAAGGATACAAATTCCAATATTTTCGTACTGGTGGACGAGAGCCACCGCTCCAATTACGGGACCATTGCAGCGCAGATGCGGAGGGTCTTTCCCAATGCCTGCTATATAGGCTTCACTGGCACGCCATTGTTGAAGAAGGAGAAGGCAACCGCATTGAAGTTCGGCGGTTTCATCCATTCCTACACCATGCGCGAGGCCGTGGCGGACAAAGCTGTTGTTCCTCTGCTCTATGAAGGCCGCATGGCGATTCTGGAACAGAACCGGGAGGCGATGCAGAAGTGGTTCGACAGGATTACGGCCAATCTCTCCGAGGCTCAGAAGGCAGACCTCAAGCATAAGATGACAGATGTGGGGGCAGTGGAGAAAGCCGAACAGCGGATCAAAATGATCGGCTTTGATCTTTCCACTCATTATGCGGTGAATTTTAAGGGAACCGGCTTCAAGGCACAACTGGCGGCAGACAGCCGTCAAAGCGCCATCCTTTACCGCAGGTTCCTGAAGGAATTCGGTTTGGTAGAGGCCGAGGTGGTCATGAGCCAGCCCGACACGCGCAGGGGGCAGGAATCGACAGCCGAGGAGGATACGCCGGAAGTCATTCTGTTCTGGGAGGAGATGCTGGAACGCTTCGGTTCGGAGGAGCGTTATCTCAAGGAACTGCTGGCTTCCTTCAGCCGTGAGGACGGAGTTGAAATACTGATTGTCATCGACAAGCTGCTTACCGGTTTTGACGAGCCGCGCAACACAGTGCTCTACATTGATAAAAGCCTTAAGGAGCACAGCATCCTGCAGGCCATCGCCCGCGTGAACCGGCTCCATCAGGGCAAGGAGTTCGGCTATATCATCGATTACCGAGGCGTGCTGGGCCAGTTGAACGAGGCGATGAACACCTATGATGCCTTGGGCGGTTTCGATGCCGAAGATATTGACCTGACCGGCACGGTGATCGACACCCGGGAGGAAGTCGGCAAACTTCCCCAGCGTCATTCCGATCTGTGGGCGGTATTCAAGGAAGTGCCGAATAAAAAGGACGTGGAAAATTTCGAAGTGCATCTGGCTCCAGAGGATAAGCGCCAGGAATTCTATGAAGCTCTTCGCGAATACCAGAAGACCCTGACAGTTGCGCTGTCAACAGAACATTTTTTTGACGAGACTCCGGCAAGCCGAATCAGAACCTACAAGGATGACCTGAAATTTTTTCGCAGCCTGAGAAGTTCGGTGCAACAGCGCTACGCCGAAGCCATTGATTACAGCCAATACGAAAAGCAGATCAGAAAGGTAATGGACAGTCATATCCAGTCGCCCGACGTGGAGGTAGTGACTGATCTCGTCAACATCTTCGATGTGGAAGCCTTTGACAGGGTCGTGGAAAAGAAGGTCGGAACTGCAGCCAAGGCCGACATGATTGCCAACCGGACGGTCAGGACTATGCGGGAGAAGATGGACGAGGACCCGGTCTTCTATAAGAAATTCGCCGACCTTGTGCAGAAGGCCATTGACGATTATCGGGCGCGGCGGATCACTGATGCCGAGTATTTGCAACTGGTCAGGGAGTACATGGAAACTGTCCGGCGAGGCCATGACCGGGAGCTGCCGAAGCCGTTGACCCGTTATACTGAGGCTCCGGCTTATTACGGAATCGTGAGCGAGACGCTGGGCGGGTATCGAACCCGCGAAGATGAAAAACAGAAACTGGCAGCCGAAATGGCGCTGGCTATCCAGAAAATCGTTGATGCCCGCAAAAAGGTGGATTGGGCCAGGAGTGAAGACGTGATTAAGTCCATTCAGAACGACATTGACGATTACCTGTTTGACCTGGAACAGACCCACGGATTGAAATTGTCCACCGAAGAGATGGATGCAATCATTGAGCGCTGCCTGGCCGTGGCGAAAAAGTTGGCCGGTTATGGCTCGTGACGTGGTGAAATGGGGCCGTCTGGAAATTCCCTATTCCTATAAACGATCGGCGCGGAAAACACTGGCGATAAGTGTTCATCCTGATCTTGCCGTAGAGGTTCGCGTTCCTCTCGATACGCCGTTGGAAATAATCCGGGAGCGGGTGCTCAAGAGAGCCGCCTGGATCAGGAAGATGCAGCACGAGTTTGAACTGTATCTGCCGAAACAGCCACCCAGGCGGTATGTGAACGGCGAAACCCATCGTTACCTGGGCAGGCAGTATCGGCTGAAAGCTGATCAGGGGAAAGAAAACTCGGTCAAGTGCCTGCGAGGGTATTTACTCGTTACCAGTCGGACGGAACCGACTTCTGATAGAATAAAAAATCAACTTGAAGAATGGTACCGTCATCATGCCCGCCGCGTCTTCCGGGAGCGGTTAGCCGAATGCTGTAGACGCGCAGCGCTTGAGGGAATCGCCGAACCGCCGCTTATAATCCGCAAGATGAAAACACGCTGGGGCAGCTGCTCAGCAAAAGGGAAGGTTTATTTGAATCTGGAGTTGATCAAAGCCTCCAAGGAATGCATCGACTATGTTATCATGCACGAACTTTGCCATTTGAAGGTTGCCTCCCATGGACAGAAATTCAGGATGCTGCTGGCCAGACTCATGCCGGATTTCGAGGAAAGAAAAAAGAAATTGAATCAGTTTGCTGATATATAACATGAAGGCATGGCTCTCAGCAAAGTCGGCCGGCCAGTGGACTATATCGGTCGACAGTTGATAATAATGGACACCTTGCCGGCCGGGAACGGTATGGAAAACGGCTTATTTCACCTCATTCAATCGGGAGTATGCAATGACGCCGGAGGAAATGCGCTGGAAGGCGATTGATCTGTTCCTGCACCGTTTTCATTGAAGCCAGGCCCTTCTTGCCGTGGGGCAGGAAAAAACAGGGAGGCGGGATGAGAACGCGATCAGGGCCGTGGGGGCGTTTGCCGGCGGCATCGCCGGTTCCGGCCATGTCTGCGGGATCCTGCTCGGCGGGGTGGCCGTGATTTCCAGCCTGTACAGCCGGGGCAGCCTGGACGAAAAGGAAAACCCCCGCCTGTGGGCCGCGAGCAGGGCGTTCCTGCAGCGGTTCGAGGAACTGGCCGAGCCGTTCGGCGGAATCAACTGCCGGGACATCGCCGGAATCGACTGGCGTGACCGGGAGGCGGTCAGGGAATATTACGCCGACCGGGAGAGCACCAGAAGAAACTGCATTCAACTGGTCGGCGAAGCAGCGTATGCCCTGGGAGTGCTGCTGGAGGAGGAGGCGGATGGGGAGAAGAACGATCAGTAAGACTTAGCCGGGGGTGTCATCAGGCGGGGAATGAATCTGCCCCCGGTCAGGTGGTCCGGGGTGTCAGCGGGACAGACCCCTATCCGTCCGTTTGCTGCCGGGCAATAATGTCAGCGTATCCCCTGTCAACGCTCTTGATGTGGTTGACTACCCAGTCGCACATAAAATTCATGACGTCCACCGCCAGGCCTATTTTCTCTTCTTCAAACTCTTGCATGAACCGGTTCACTTTCCGGATAAAGTCACGGTGTTTTTCCTTGTGGCTTGCAGCATCGGAATAGGGAATCGAGTCAAAGAGGTTTTCCTCGGTCTGAAAGTGCTCTGTCAGGAATACATTGAGTTCGTTGAATATTTCGCTCATAACCGCCCTTGATTCACCTTTCCGCATTGCCTTCTCAAGTTTGGTGATTGTTTGGATTAACTGCTGATGCTGCCGGTCAATATTTCCAATATGAAAGGTTAACGAATCGTCCCATTTAAACAGAGCCATGGGTCCCTCCGGGATATTTCAGGCATTGAGTCAGCGTGTTGGCGAAAGCGGGTTTTTGTCCTGGCCGAAAGGTAACCTGATAGTTGTTATTGTCAACAAATATAGAAATAAAAATGTTGCTCAGGCAGGAGTCCTATGGATGGGCGAGTTGCTGAAGGTCGATGGATGAGTAAATCTGCCGCATGAGTTCGGGCGGGAGGGCGCTGTGCCAATTGCCGGTCAGCACCGCCCAGGCGTAGAAGGTGAAGAACACGGCCAGGACGGCGGCGGGCAGGAGCAGCAGCGGCACTCGCCGCCGGACCGGTGAACCGAGGGCAAGGCAGTCCCTGGCCGGGCAGGTGGAGACGCATTCCCCGCAGCCGATGCACTCCGGAGTCCGCACGGTCTCCTTGTGCGAGACCCTGATCGATCCGGGACAGACCCGGTCGCACCTGCCGCAGTCAATGCAGTTCTGGGCCTTTCGGCGGACCGCCAGCGGGCTGCAGAAGGCCAGCAGACCGAGAAGGGCGCCGTAGGGGCAGAGGTAGCGGCACCAGAAATTGCGCACGATAAAGGAGACGGCCACCAGGAAGAGCATGATCCCCAGGCTCAGGGTCGACGGGGCCAGAAAAAAGTACAGCATCTTGGCGTCCACCACCAGGTTGTAGGTCGAGCGGTTGAAGTCCTCGATGGCGGCCAGGTCCATTTTCAGGAGGATCAGATAGCCGAAGAAGAACAGCAGCAGGTACTTGAGGGAAAGCAGGGGGTAGTCGAGCCAGGCGGGGAGGCGGACCTGGATTCCGGCTTTTCTGCCCGCGGATTCAGCCAGGTTGGAGGCGAATCCCACCGGGCAGATCCAGCCGCAGAAACCCTTGCGCAGCAGCAGGCCGATGACCAGGGCGGCGATGAAGATGGTCAGTCCGGCGGGATGGATGGGATCGAACTGCCCGGTCAGCACCAGCCGCTTCAGGTTGACCAGGGCGCCGATGGGCAGGAACGCCTCGACCGACGGCGGTCTCGGCACGTATGTGTCGGAGTGGCCCGAAGCCCAGAGGTAGTAGAGATAGAAACGGAAGCCGGCATACAGGCAGAACAGCCCGAAGAGGGACTGCACCGTGCGCCGCAGGAGATCGACGCGCCGATCGCGCCTGAGGTCGTTGAGGAGCCCGGTTGTTTTCATTCTCATTCCGCCGGACAGGGGTGGTCCAGGCGTTCGATGTACTCGTTGATTTCCCGTTCAATCCGCGCTTCGGCGTCGCTGTCCAGAAAGTGTACCGCCACCACGTCCTTCAGCAGGCAGGTCCCGACAGTGCAATGAACGCAGCCGATGCCGTTGCGTTCAAGGATCGCCGCGATTCCCGGGTATACTTCGATGATGTCCTTGATGATCCTCGAGCCGATGTCGTCGGGCAGTTGCATGGCATGACCTCCTGTTGGAAATTTCCCTTACTGTATACGCCGGGAAAAGAACAATGTATGACTTAGGTCAAATATGCATTTTTTATGCCGGAGAAGTGGGTCGTTGTCGGCAGTCGGCAGTTTACCAGGAGTCAGAAGCCAGAGGAGAGGGCAGGGCTGAGCCGTGAGTTGGCAGCATACCAGAAGACAGATGACAGAAACCAGAAGGCCGTTCGTGGACGCGAATATGCCGGATTTGTCGGAAGGGGCGCGGTCTATATCCGGAGCCTGCCGGTCCGCCACAGGGCGACGGCGCTGTAGGTTCTGGCCCAGAAATTCGCCTTCTCTTCCGCCGGGTAGCGGATGAAGTCCTGGATCCAGCCGTGGGCAGGGTTCTGGTACATGTCCCGGAGAATGTTGGCGATGTGCCGCGGTTTCCATTCAGCGCCGATCAGGAAGTCGTGGACGAAGCCGATCAGCTTTTTCGGCTGCAGGGCGGAAGGATTGGGATGATGGAGAATATGCCTGGTCCAGTCCGGAACGCGTTCTTCTTTTTTGGCGTATTCCAGGGCCCGGCCCCGGGGGATGTCGTCCTGGCCGTCAAAATCCCGGTGGAGGAGGTAGAGGTCCGATTCTTTGTATTCATTGATGAAATCGATCAGGGTTTCGTTGGCGCAGGGAATGTAGCCGGTAAAGCGTCGGGCGTGGTCCGCGGCTTTCTCCAGGTCCCACATGCAGTCCAGGACGCTGTTTATGTCGGCCGCTTCCGTTGCCGTTGCGCCGTCAAAGTACGTACCGATGACGTCAACCAGGGGCGGCTGTCTGTAATTCCCGTATTTCTCCCGGTTTTTGCAGTGCAGGCTGAAGGGGCTGCGGATCGTGCGCATGAACGGCGAGCCTTCGCTCCAGGTGTTGTCGAAATTGATGCAGCGGTCGAGGCTGTCGGAAATGGTGACCGGCAGGAGTCCCCGGGATTCGTTGTCCCGGAACGTCTCCATGGCGAGCAGGGCCATATACTCCGCCAGTTTGCCCAGGCCGTTGAACACGGCGGCGGCGTCCAGGGAGATGCCGTGCCGGCGGCGGATATCCTGGGGATCGATATAGGCGCAGGCCCTGGCCAGGTCCTGCTCGACATAGCCGATGTTCCTGACCGCCTCGGTGGCGCGGTACCCCAGGATGTTCTGAAACAGAATATGCCCGCCCGAGGGCGTGTAGTCGAGGAGATAGGGCATCCCCCTGGAGCGGAGAAGGTCCTCGATGAACCGGAAACAGGGGATGGTCAGCTCAAACAGCCGGTTCTGCGACTGCCTGTCGGTGTAGAGCCGGTGCTGTTCGTCGGCCAGAAAAATTTCAATGTCGAGTGGCATGAGCACCGACCGGGACCGGTCCCCGACCACGGGCAGATGGACCTGGAGTCCCTGCAGAGCGAGGTCTCCCAGTTGGTCCACCGGCCGGGCGATGGAGGGAAAAATCGGATCGCTGCTTTCACCGGCCAGTTCCTCGCCGGTGGCGACAACGTAATGGGCGAACTGGTAGCAGTTCTTCAGGCGTTTCATGACCCGCTGATAATATTCCCTGCTGTTCATGGCGCTCATCCTTTCGTCCTCCCGGCAGTCCGGCTTTCGATTTTTTCGGCATTGGCAAGGAACAGGTCCACCAGGTCGGGGTCAAAGTGTGTCCCCGACAGTGAGCGGATATGTTCGGCCACCTTGTCCCGCGGCCAGGCCTTGCGATATCTTCTGTCCGATATGAGGGCGTCCCAGTTGTCGGCCATGGCGAAAATCCTGGCGGCTATGGGGATCTGCTCCCCTTTCAGTCCCCTGGGGTAGCCGGTGCCGTCCCATTTTTCATGATGACAGTAGGGGATGTCGAGGGCGGGCCGGAGATAGGCAACGGGGGAGAGCATTTCAAAGGCGGAGACCGGATGGCGGCGCATTATTTCCTCTTCCTCGGGGGTCAGGGGGCCTTCCTTCATGAGCACGGAATCGGGGACACCCATCTTGCCTATGTCGTGGAGAATGGCGCCGCGCCGGACATGGACGATTTCCTTCTCGCTCATGCCGTAGATGCGGGCAATCCCGACGGTCAGTTCCGTGACCCGCCGGGTGTGGCCTTCGGTTTCCCGGTCGCGCAGTTCCAGGGCATGGGCCCACCCTTCGATGGTCGAATCATAGGCCAGTATCAGTTCGGCATTGGATTTCTGCAGGTCGTTGAACAGGGTGGCATTGTCGATGGCGATGGCGGCCTGGACCGCCAGGGCCTGGAGGAATTCGAGCTGTTCCCGGCTGGAGACCGGCTTGCCGCGGCGGAAAATTTCCAGCACCCCCTTGACCTGACCCTTGGCGATGAGCGGAATGGCGCAGTAGCCGCAGAATTTTTCTTCGGCGGCAAGGGCGGGCCGGACAAAGGCGGCTTCCGGTCTGGTGATGTCGTCGATCTGAATGATGCGCCGCTCCAGGGCGGCGATGCCGGCGCAGCCTGTGCCGAGCCGGATGCTCGTGTCCTCGATGGAGGGAGAAGTGAAACCGATGCCCGCGCCGTATTCCAGGGTCTGGGTGTCCTGATTGAGGAGCAGGACCGCGGCGGCGTCGACCTCGAGCTGGGGGACGATCTGTTCGAGAAAGATCGACATGGTGGCCTTCAGGTCGAGATTGGAGGTGATCATCAGGTCGATGGTATGGAGGATCTGGACATGGCGGAGTCTGGTTCGTGCTGCCTCCTCGGCATTGGCGCGGGCGGCAATTTCCTGCTCCAGTTCCGCGTTTTTGGCGACCAGTGCCTGGTTGACCTCTCTTATCCGCTTCTCACTGTCCCTGAAACGGCCGACAGTGACGCCGGTGAGCCGTATGACCAGAAAGACATAAACGGAGCCGGCGAGAAATACCGCGCTGCTCAGCAATTCCAGGGGAAAAACGATATCCCGGAGCTGGATCAGGATAAAGCCTGTATAACCCGCCAGGAAAAAGAGCATCAGGGCGGTGAGGGCGGACCATTTGCCGCGAAGCTCCCGGGGAACGTCCCTGCTCATCTCCTTGCCCTTGACCAGGGACGCGAGTATGAACAGGCTGCCGGGAAATACGAGAGCGACAGACACCATCTGGGATGAAATCATAATGTTCCCGCCATCGCTGAAATTGTCTCCAGGGACGGGCCGGAGACAAACCGGTCCGCCCGTTTCTAATTACCATGCAAAAAAAGCCGGTATATGATTAATTATCAACCAAAGGCGGAGCGAAATCAACCTCAAGAAAGGGAAATGACCCCGGCGGGCAGCGGTTTCATCCCGCGCCGGGCGGACTGTTTCCGCACTACGCCGCCGGTGTTCACTCTCCGGAAAGAGCGGCTTGGGGTTTATGCAGCCCCGTTCCCGACGGTGTCAGGCGCGCCGCGCCGGCAGGCCAGGAGAACTTCTGCAAGGAGAGGTGAGCAACATGACCGAGGTGAATTGGGAAATGATCATTTTTATTATAATTGCCGGCCTGATAATCTTTGCCGGTTTGGGGATATTCATCGGAACGCGGATCAGCGCCGACAAGCGACGCATCAGGGAACTGGAGAGCGAATTGTCCGCGGCCCGCAAGGACATGGAAACATACCGGACCAGGGTCAATGATCATTTCAAGAAGACGTCGGAATTGTTCACCCGGATGACCGACAGCTATAAGGCAGTGTACTTGCACCTGGCAGAAGGGGCGCAGTCCCTCTGCACCAGTGATGCCTCTCTGCTTAAACCGTCGGACAGCGAATTTTTGAAAGTGGGGCATGCAAAAGGCGGGCAGGTCGGAGGACCAGGCGAATCGGCCGGGCGGCAGACGGTGAGAGCCCCGGAGCAGAAGGCGAAGGCGCCGGGACAAGGGGAGAAGGCGCCGGGACAAGGAGAGAAGGCGCCGGGACAGGCCGGTACCCGTCCCGGTCAGCCGGTGGAAAAGGAGCAGAAGCATTCGGTAATATCACCGGAGCAGCCGGGTATCAAGTCCGATCAATCGGAGGTCAAGACCGGCGGAGCCCCGGGGGGCAAGGAAGACCTGCGGCCCAGGGACAGTGAGGACGCGGCGGCGCCTGGTTCCGCGGGAAAGGAGCAGCCCGGGAAAGGTGAACAGGGCATGGAAAAACCGACAGAGAAGGGCAAGGAACCGGAAGCGAAAAACCAGCAGAAGGCTGCGGGGCTATAGATTGCCCCCAGGAGAGCAGGGTGGCATCATCCCGGCTTGTTTGCCGGAAAAAATTGGTATATGATCAAACCAGGATGTGTTCTGACGCAGCCTGCCGGTGCAGGTGATCATCTATCCTTTTGAAGGAGGTGCCGCCATGTTGAACAGATCGAGATGTCTTGTCGCTGCCGTTGCCGTTTCGCTCCTTTCCCTGCTGCTCGTTTCCTGCTATACTCCTGCCGGCAGGAGCGCCGGCGAAGTGGTGGACGACGCAACCATCACCACCCAGGTTAAGACCGCCCTGCTGGCCAACAAGGTTTTGGAAGGCATCTCCATTTCCGTCAAGACCTTTTCCGGCGAGGTGACCCTGACCGGAGCGGTGGATACCCGGGAACAGATCGACAAGGCGGAAGAAATCGCCTTCTCCGTCCGAGGGGTGGAAAAGGTCAACAATCTGATCACGCTGAAGGAACAATAGGTGGGCAGGCCGTTTGTCTGATCCATCCCGGGACGGAGCGGAACTGGCCGGGGGTGAAGGCAGGGGCCCCGGAAACAGGGGCGGCCGGTGGGGAACTCCTCCGGCTCCCGTCCTTGTCAATCCTGTCCGGAATCATGAACATCGGCGGGGGTGTACATCCCGGCCACAGGTACGGGGGAAAAAGATGAAATCCGGTCCGGGTCGGGGCATTGTGCTCATTGGTATTCTCCTTTTCTTCGCTGTTGCGGTTTCCCATGGGGGCGGCGGGGATACAGAGCCTGAGCAGGCCGACAGTCGGAACCATCCCCCGGAAATCAGCCTTGAAAACGAAACAGCCGGAAACAATGCCAACAACCTCAAGACGGACAGCGATATGGATACTTCAACAGGGAAAAGCACGGTGGAAGATGTAAAGCAACGGGCCGAACAGGGAGAGGCCGAGGCGCAGTTCAAGCTTGGCGCTCTGTACAAAAATGGTGAAGGAGTAGAGCAGAATTACGACAAGGCCTTGGAATGGTACACAAAATCAGCCGAACAGGGATATGCCGACGCCCAGGTGATTCTCGGCGCCATGTACTATACGGGCCAGGGGGTGGAGCAGGACAAGAGCAAGGCCTTTGAATGGTGGTCGAAGGCTGCCGCTCAGGACAATGAGGCTGGCAAAAGAAGCCTGGACATGCTTTGCTCCGAGAGCCCGTGGCTTTGTAAGTAAACAGGGGACAGCCCGATACCCTCCGGTCTGGCCGTGGTGCGGCGGAACAGCTCCATTTTCGACATCATCTTCCTTATTCCATGGTGGCTGTCCGTCCTGTTGGCCATTATCGCCTATGTTGGCCTCAAATACGTCATCCCTTCCATCCGGACCGACAACCTTTTTATCAGCAGCCTGGGCGAGATCGGCCCGACGTTCGCTCCTTTCGCCGCGCTGCTCTTTCTGCTGCCGGCCCCTTTTTCCCTCTATAAGGATAAAGGCGGGAAACAAAAGGAGTAAGGAACCACCGGCACCGGTTCCGGTTTTCAGGGCTTCTCCCCTGCCTATCCGTTTCCAGTGAAGAAAAAAACTCGACGATGTTGACCCGGGAGCACCCGATTGACCTGTTTTTCGGCGGCATGGAAAAGCTTGGGCCGGGAAGCGATATCGACACGCTGAACGTCCTGGACCTGCTCCCCAGGCGGTCGCGTCGGCTGATCGTTGACGCCGGATGCGGCTGGGGGCGGCAGACCCTGGCGTTGGCCGGGCGGCTGCAGGTGCGGGTGCATGGGATCGATTCCTACGCGCCGTTTCTGGCAACCCTTGCGCAGAGGGCCAAAGAGCGCGGGATCGGGCACCTCGTCCGCGTGCATTGCATGGACATGGGTGACATTCCGATGGTTTTCCGGGGGATTGACCTGCTCTGGTCGGAAGGGGCGGCCTGGCACATCGGCTTTTCCCATGCCCTCCAAACATGGCATGCCGCCCTGGCGCGGCACGGGTTTGCGGTTGTCAGCGAACGTTCCTGGCTGGGCGGTGATATTCCGGCGGTGGTGCGGCGCTATTTCGGCCGGACGTATCCGGAGATGCAAACAGTCGGCGATAACCGGTCCGCGGCCCGGGATGCGGGCTACAGCGTCCTTGCAACGTACACCCTGCCCGCGGTGGCATGGATGGAGGGCTATTACGACGTACTGGAGCCCCGTGCCCGGGAGCTTCTCGGCCATCCCGACAGGACCGTCAGAGAATACGCGGCGGCCATGCTGGAGAAAATACAGATATTCGGCAGTTCGGGGGGTTGCTGGGGGTATGTATTTTATGTGCTGCGCAGGGAGTGACCCCGGCCCCGACCCCGGACGAGGGGCGGCCGAAAGCAGCCAGCGGGGCCACCCGGCTATATTCCGGTAAAACCGAATATCAATTCAATTCTGAAAAGAAGACCATAGTTGGGATTCCAGTCATCGTCCCTGGGGAAATTCACCCGCGGGGAAATCTCATAAAACAGCCAGCGCCGGAGAAACTGCTGCCGGTATCGGAGCAGCAGCCACAGATCGGTCAACTCGCCCTGCTTGGCGCTGGCGAAATGGTTTTCCCATTCATAGGAAAAGACCTTTTCGGGGCCCAGCAACTGATAGAGCCTGAACATCAAGGAAAAGGGAAGCTCGTTCCGGTCCTCGTACCAATCCAGTTGGGCTGTCGCCCGGGTAAACCATTTTTCCGTCCATTCGCGATCAAAATCAAGAGAATTCAGGTTTTCCCAGCCGTCATCGGTGTAGTAGCGCAACAGTGTTATGAATCGGCCCTGCCAGGGACCGACCTCCTTTTCATACCGATACCTGATGCCGCCGTAGAAATACTCAAAGGAGAGACCGCCGGTAAAGGAAATATTGTATTTCTCGGTTTCCCGCAAAAAATACTGCAGGGCCGCCGAGGCCTCCCTGTCATCACTTTCTTCAACGATTCTTGAGCCTGCTCTCGTTTGGACTTCAGGCTTTTCATCCTCGGAGGCGAAAAGAAGAAGATGGAGCTGTTCCGATAAATTGGGGAGATGAATACGAATATTCAATCGTGGCCGAAAATCAAACCCGTCATCTTCATCGTAAATAGTGGTCAGCTTCACCCTGGCTCGGCTCTTGTTCTCCTCCTCGACGAAACGGGCGTCGTCAAAAAAGTCATCCAGCCATCTTGACGTGGCCAGCAAGGTCGACGAGGTAGTTTGCTGGACATGGTCGAACCATTCATCCTCCCCCTGCCGGTCCTGTTGGGCTTCCTTTCCCGCGGGAGCGGACCCGCCTGCTTGTCCGGCACGGACGAAACAGGCAGCCAGACATGTCGCAATAAGACAGGTAAAAAGGAGTATCTTTTTCATCAATGTCTCCGGACGGGCGAATGTCTACCGTGTTAATTATAGTATAATTTATCGCAATTTATGAACAGTTTATGCGATGACCGCCAAAATGATCGCATCGAAATCAGCCATCAGCTTTTCAGGCTGTAGATTGTGAGCCTGTCAGGTTCTTCGCGCCAACAAGCCGCCAGCTTCAAACTCCAGGCCGCCCGCTGCCGATTGCAAACTCAGTGGGAAGTCCTCTCATCCGTCCCTGCGGGGCACCTTCCCGGAGTCTCATTTCGTTCGCTTACCTCCTCAGGAAGAAGGGTGTTTTTTGCAATCCCTTCTCCAGGGGGAGAGGGTGGCCGAAGGCCGGGTGAGGGGACTCTTTACTCAAACAAGCCGCCAGGCTTCAATCCCCAAACTGCCGACTGCAAACTGCCGACTGCA
>Ga0172382_10009545_pt1 | contig 13215 bp, 22 predicted proteins | sample Leawel138RmetaG_FD_122245 | JGI IMG/M metagenome (GOLD analysis project Ga0172382, IMG submission 122245) | Leachate microbial communities from a municipal landfill in Southern Ontario, Canada - Leachate well 138R metaG | ecosystem: Engineered > Solid waste > Landfill > Unclassified | place...
CATGGCCCACCTTCAACCGAGTAACCGGGCTTAACGTCACCAGACAGGCAGTTATTTGGTGGACGAGCGGGGAATCGAAGCCCGACAAAAAGCTTGCAAGGCTTCCGTGCTCCCGTTATCACTACTCGCCCAAAATTTTTATGGTGGAGAGGGCCAGAGTCGAACTGGCAACGCGTAGGACTTCACTCTACCGCTCTACCATTGGAGCTACCTCTCCTTTTCTCTATAAAATTGGCGACCCGTAGGGGATTCGAACCCCTAACTTTTGGTAGACAGCCAAAAATGATTACCCTTTCACCAACGGGCCAAAATTGGGTGAAATCTTCTTACTCATCAAGACATCGCCCGGGTTTCTTGACTTTCAAGGTTATTTCAATTTCGAGCCTTTATAAATTAATTCTTATGGAGCCGTGGCAGGGAATCGAACCCGCCTGCGACTGGTTTAGAAGACCTGTGCCCAAATCCATTGGCAGGGGCAAAACTTTTAATCTTCAAATTTTATTGGATGAATCAAATAATCAACCCATCCCAAATCACCTGAATACCATTCACCATGATTCTTTACCCATTTAATTTTATTTCCATATTCTTTTTCAGCAAATTTTTTAGCGGATTCAAGCGATTCAAAATTCTTTACCCATCTCAAAGTTGATCCAGCTGAATGCATTGGACCACCAACATTTGTTAAATCTTCTGAAAACATTGTATACATACAAACCATCCTTTCATAGATGGAGCCGTGGCGGGGAATCGAACCCCGGTTACTTCCTTACCAAAGAAGTGTTTTACCATTAATACTACCACGACATTTTATTTAAAATACCTTACTGTTCCTTGAGTAGTAAGCGCTTCATTCCCTTTATTTCTATAAATATTACCTCTTTTATGTTTTGCTGGTGTCTTCCAAGATGCTGGTTTAAAAATATCACCTGTTGATATTTCAACAAAAGAATGAACGCTTTTGTGCACACCTTGAATATAAATAACTTTCTTGTATTTAATACCTCGTGGCTCAACCATAATCTTTGCTAAATCAAGAGAAGGGAGTCTTTTCCTAAGGTCATTGTTAACTAATGATTGAACATTATCAACATATTCATCAAGTGCTTTTAAAAATTCAGTAGTCATATTATTTTCCTTTTACTTATTTTTAAAATTACTCATTAATATCATCAGTATCGTTATATTTTTCATCCTTGTGAAGCTCAAAACACTTTCTTATAATAAGGATATCATAATATATACACCAAATAGGGATAGACAAAATAATAGCGCCTACTATAACATTCATTTCACACACCTTTCTTTTTATGGTGACTCCGGGGAGACTTGAACTCACCATCTCCAGGTTGAAAGCCTGATATCCTTGCCTTTAGACGACGGAGCCAATTACATTTAATTTTTTTATGACAGTAGGACCGTTTTCATTCCTATCGGTTCAGGTGAAACATGTAGTTTACAGGCCGGCCACCTTTTAGCAGCTAAAATTATGATTACAATCTACATAGCTAGTGTGGATTCTTGAAATCGCTTTCGGAGCAATCCGTTGGTCATAATTACCCATAACGAAGGATGTCGCCGTCATAAAAAATTGTGGTGTCCGTGGGAGGACTCGAACCTCCAACAAATAGCTTCTAAGGCTACCGACTCTACCAATTGGCCCACACGGACATTAAATTTATTGAAGGTATAACGAACTTTACTACGCAACTTTAGAATCTTTAACATAAAATCAATGTAGTGGCATATACTAATCTTATATTGTAAAGAAAATTAAAGTTGATAAAGTGCCACCTTTATTCTCCAACGTATTTCGTCGTTAGAAACCACTACCTTCAAGATGGTGGGTCCTGGGGGATTCGAACCCCCACTTAACAGATTAAAAGTCTGTTGTGCTACCATTGACACTAAAGACCCAAATTATGGTCGCGGGAGGGGGATTCGAACCCCCGCTAGAAGCTCCCAAGGCTCCCGTGCTACCGTTGAACACTACCCCACGATATAAGTGGTAGCGGCGCCGGGAATTGAACCCGATGGATCTGTAGGTTATGAGCCTCAGATGGAAACCATCCTCACCGCGTCAAAATCTTTATGGAGAGTCGAGAGGGAATTGAACCCCCACCGTTAGACTGGCAATCTAACATGCTACCATTAAACACCACCGACTCATTTATTCTATTTTAGAATTTACATCTCCCTATTTTACCCTTTAAGAGAGTACCAGGCGAGTGGTTTAACTATCTTAAAGTCGCCACCGATAAAATAGGGACATATAAATCCTAAAACAAAAAGGGGATTCAGTTTTATGGCTGAATCCCCTTTTCTTAAGTACTATGATGGGTTATTCAGCCAATCATATCTCTTTCCCCTTATAGGTATTTAAGATATGATTCCATGTGTGTGGTTCAATATTAATAAACACTAAATTCTTTTTATTTACTCTTTTCATCGTTTCCATAATTAAAAACCAAAATTCAAAATTCAAATTTTTCTCTCACTATTTTTATTTATTTTTTAAAAACAATCTTTTCTCACTCAATAAAAAAATTATAACAAATTTTTGGAAATTCGTAAACTAATTTTTTTTTATGAAAAGGAAAGAATTGGTGGGTTACCCTAAGGTATTTTTCATAATTTTTATACCGCCGCCCACCTATCGGCCGGTTTTACACTAACACATTTAATATCATAAGAATTAATAATACACTAATTATTACTGTCCAAATACAATCTTCAACATCCATTATTATTACCTCGGCTCAGGTCCAAGTTTAAATCGGAAATACGGGTATTTATTAGTTTCCTCGAATTTCATGTTCAAGTTTAACATTATCTGACCGAGGGAAGCCATTGAACCCGGATGTTCGATTGCATTTTCCAACAAGGAAACTCGCATCGGAGAAAGTTTCACCTGGCCGGGGCATCCCACAAAAGTTACACTTTTCTTGCCACGGTAGAAATCACCCTTACAATTCGATCTTTCACAAGCATTACAATCATACCCAGTACTTTCTCTATCAGCTTTCATTTTATTTTCCTTTCTTGTTTTGTTATTTACAACAACAAATTTAATGCTAAAAGTAAATATCTTTTTTTACTTACTCTTGATAAGAGATTTAATTTTCTTTTTCGGTCTCAACTTAATTTTTTCTGCCTGTTTCTTAGTCTTTATTGAAACAATATCATCAAAAGACTCATTCGCGGTTGAATCTTCGTCCATGTCTTCATTTTCATCGTTAAATGTTTCAACAAGAATATCATTAACAACCGGAATTAAATCATATCGTAAATAACCATCATCATCCAAATTTTCCTGTATAGCCTTTTTAATAACATTTAAAGATATAGAAGAAATCACACCCTTAGGAAAACCACCAGAATCGGATCTTTTAAAATCCAAAAGTCTTACAGTAAAATTATTATCTTCACTAATTGTTACAATTCTTTTCTTTTTCGCCTTTGCTCCAGAAGTGTTTACAGAGGTTGTTTTTACGGACGAGATCACCATAAATTTATAGCCTTTTATGGGATCGGCCGTAGTGGATGAGAATATCATTTTTGTATTCTCATCCACCTCAATATATGGAGTACCTTTGCTAGAAAGCAAAATTTGCATTATTCCTCCAATTCCTCATCCATATCATTCTCACATTCAATACACCAACGACACAAAAATTCACCATCTTCATCATCACCCAATTCAGACGATTCATACCACCAACCACATCCATCACAAAGAAAAATTTCTTCTTCAATTCTTGATAAATCCTCTAGATTTAAATCCTCTGATGATAAACCATAATCATCAAGGACATCATCCAAGGTTAAACAAGTGCCTTGCAAATTTTCTATAATATCTTGTAATTGATCCTTGCTTAAAGACATTCTTAAATCACCATATTCCTTTATCCTATCAAAATCAGGATAAACTGTCAATTAATTTATTTCTCAAAGAGGCCCATAATTCCAGACCAAAATCTGTAAGATCATCGGTATTAACACGTTCGGTTATTTTCAGTACATACTCAATGGATAAATTATGGCAATTCATTTCAGTAATGACTGGATGATTACCATTACCGAAGTTATTAACACATACAATTAGAAGTGTTTTTTCATCCTCGGTTAACTTGGTTGGATTCAACCTTTTAATTGTAGTATTAAACATATTTTTTCTCATTTCTTTTTTAAATTCATTGTTTGAGCAAAATCAATCAATTTGGAAAAACGGGTGAAAATGTTCAATACTTCACTTTATATCCCTCACTTTAGAAATTGAATTAATGGCACATCTACCACCATCAAATATGGCCATTTTAGCAGTTGTGTTTAAAAGTGTAAACCACTGTTTTTTTGTTTTCACAAAAATTTTTAAATTTTTACCCCTATAATTTGTGTTTGGATTAAGTAAAGCATCCGGTCGAATGGTTATAGGTCCCCTTGAAATTTTTGATTTTTTTACACAAACCGGCTTTTCCATACAAACCATTTCTTCTTGAATTATCTCCAAATCCTCAGGAGTCACAATTCCCATAAATTTGATATTTTCATTATAATCCAATTTACCCCTAGTCAAAATCAAGAAAGACTTTGATTTTTTTTCTTTAATATAAATTGTAAATGCTTTACCTTCATTTCTTTCCGGCAAAAGAAAAAAAGTATTAATTTTATATACTGTTCCTGCAAACAATGTGGATCGAGGTCCTAAATGACCATTATTATAAAATACTTTATGACCCACCTCGATTTTCATTTCAAATTCCTTTCTTTATTGGGAAAATCTATCGTGTTACTTACTTACTTCATAGGATTCATAGGCGTCCCGTCTTCCTATGGATTTCAGATATCGGTTTACTCTGAGTGACCTATTCCACGATAGATTTAAAATTATGACCAAATTTCATCCAACAACTTGTTAAATTAAACACTGGATTCGGTTATTAAATAATTAGCCCGGGATCATTTATATACCGATGCCGGGTCACCGGTTATTAGTTATTTACTTCACCGACAAACACACGGTGCATCGCCATTGACAACCCGTGCCACCTTTACCACGGGCTTTATTGTGGAGACGTTTTCCATTACCATATTTCTTATCTTGAAATATATGATCACAAGAACATGGCAAGATAGCCGTATTTCGGTTTGGATCAACTGTTACATTACCAATCTGTTCTTTTTTCTTTGCCATTTTACTTTCCTTTCATGTTGCTTGTTAAAAAATTAAACGGGGGCTTACGCGTAAATACCCCCGCCTCAAGTTTCCGCTTAGTCAATGGAGTGTATCGTGGACCCATACATTCATGTACGGCTCCTAACCGACTTTATCTCCTATAAGCTTCGTTAGCTTATCATCCGCAAACGGGCTCGTTTTATTGCCTCAAATTTCAACAAGATATTTTATCTGTTTACTCTACAAGGCTTTACCACCGTTTTATAGGACACCTTAAGGATTCAAGGATTTTGGTTCGTTAGCCCCTAACAGCTAGCAAGGTAAAAGGCCATTTACCTCCGGTGTCTACTCCTTTTAACTAATTAAAGGCCTTTAGTCTCAAGGATTCAGGGTTTCTGTACCATCTTCTTCATAGTATAGGCTAACTCATAGAGGAACAGGTTGTGTCCTCCGTTGCTCCTACTACAAACCCTTTTTCGGAGCTATCGTCAATCAACACGACTTGGAAAGGTTGCCATAACACTATTGTGTTAATTTACCAGGTAAAAAAAGCCCTATGTATCAATTGACGAAATTATATAAAAACATCAATAAAAACAATCACAACAATAGACCATATTAAAACTAACAATGATACTTTGAAATCTTCGCTTATTTTTTTCCACATAATAATACATCCTCAGATATTTGTAAACATTATTTATTTTAAAGTGGGCCGGTATTTATTTATATACCGTTGCCGGCTCAACGGATTAAAATCCTACTTTGTTTCTCTGCCGAAGTCGAGATCACCCATCTCATGATCACGCATTCTATTGAACTCCGCAGCGTTTTCCAGATCGGCCAACTCATGGTCTCGAATTTCTTCGATTTTTGCGACACCATCGATATTTTTATTATGGTAATTTGCACATGACGCAAATCCAATCGTCATGGTTACCACCACTGTCGCCACCAACACTTTTAAATGTTTCATATTTATACATTCCTTTCTTTTTTATATAATTCAAACGTATTACAGTATTTATACACAACACATTAAAATGGCTGGGTATTATTTTTTATACCGTTGCCCAGTCAACGGAACTTCCGTCATCAGGCGAAAGTAATAAACTCAAAGTCCCTAACCTTCAGATCCTTAGAGACTTTCCTAAGGTTATCAGTAAACTTAACAGCGTTGCCCTTGGAAGTAAACACACGGGCCTTGCCGGAACGGGCCATCAGAACACGACCCTTCTTCAGAACAATGGTTTTCACAGCTTTGGCGGCCATATTTAGACCCTCCTTTCCTGGGACTTGAATATTTGAGAACTCATTTAATAAATCAATATTAAAACATTTGATTCATCAAGTCAACTCTCAACAATTTTTTATTTTTTCTAATGTTTTTAAAGTTTTTTGACCCGGGTCGAAAAGATTGAAGTGAATGAACAGCCGTTTAATAACACCTCTACTCCTGGTCTGCAGCCCAGTTTCATGGCGGTGAGGATCCTATCCTCAATTACTGGCTCAAGATATAAATCTAAAGGTTAAAGGTTAAGTTGAAAAGTTTTTAATTGACTTGGATTCTTGTCTCAATTTCTGTACTGAGTTTAACAAACTCAGGTCGAACAGTAAACAACAATTTTTTCGAGAAATTTTAGATGTTTTAACAGGACATCAAGGATTATTCAACAATGTTGTTTCTAACCCTAATTAACCCGTCGATCCTTTAGTGTCTATTGAAAACCTTAATGGTTTAAATGACTTGACGGATCGATTGCGATGATTAAACACTGTCTCGATTTTTACTAAGGATAACACTAACAAATTGACCCGTCAATTAAGAAAATTTTTTCAGGTGTCTACAAAAAGTCACACACCCTTGACGAGCCTTTTCTCACTCACTGAAAGCATCATAACATACTGAAATCTCAAGGTAAATGACCAAAAATATATAATAAAAACAAAGGCTTAGCCGTAACCTCTTGAAAGGATATGCATGTATACTAATGCTCACACCACATCGCCCCAACCACTTGATATGGTAGTGGAAATACCAGCGGAGGTGAGCCAGGATCGTGGAGGTTCGATCCGAAAGCGGTATGAAGGTCAGACTACGCTGCTCAAATCATTAGACTTTTTTAACCATTTCCGTCGATTCTACTGGACACTCAATAAATACAGGGGTTTACGCTGCGTAATTATATATAATTATAGATCACCGTCCAGATAGACCCTACAGGGCCAAGAATGTATACAAAAGTAGACGAATGAGATTTATTTATTCACTGAATCACATTCAATCATTAAATCTTATTCAATAAATATTGATTAGTAAGAACACTATGGTTAATGAATCTTCAAGTCTTATTTGCTGAATCTTATTTATTAACTGAATGTTATTCATTTATTCAATTAATCTTATTTATTCACTGAATGATATTCAGTCAATATTATCTATTTATTATATAATTAAATAATAGTCTTTAAATGACCTATGGTTAGTGAATGTCCAATAGTCATTAACTAAATGATATTCAGTCAATATTATTCATTTGAGTTTACAGAGCCCGAGAACCGTGTTATCATTGATAAAAATGTGTATGTTTCCGTAACACCATCGGATATCTATATAATTAAAGATAATAAGTCCTTGTTTTTATTGAGTATACACCAGGATCGACGGAAACGATCTAAAATATCTAATGATTTGAGCAGCGTAGTCTGACCTTCATACCGCTTTCGGATCGAACCTCCGCGATCCTGGCTCGTCCTGGAGGGTCGGAGCCAGCAACCATAGGGCTCCTCCGGTTAGATTCGTGTACTAAAATATACATGTCACGGATAAAGACAGCGTTCACATATGTAGACACCTGAAAAAATTTTCTTAATTGACGGGTGACCGGCGTTATAGTATACTGTTTTCAGATGGTTAGGGTAAAGGGTTATTTGATGTGGGAATTTTCAAGTATTTTCAGACCCTAAGTCGAAACCTTTAAAATTATTAGAAAAAAATTATGGTTTACGACGCCGACCCCCTTTGTTAGTATGTATCCATCGTGAGACAAGAACCCAAGTCAACTAAAACTTTTCAACTTTACATTTAACCAATATTGAAATACAATAGTCTTGTAATTGGGATCCTGTGGATCTCTCCTCCATAGAAAAGGCCTTAAAGGCGCCAGGGCCGAAGTATTGGAGTTATTTTTGACTGATTATCAACCCTTTTAGTGACCGGTCACAAAATTTTTAATAAAATAAACACTTTGAGAATCGAAAAAATCAATTAAACGGGGTACGTTAGAGAATAAAGGTGACACTTTATCAACCTTTAGAGTAGGTTAGCGACGATTAATATATGTCACTATATTGTTAATATCTTTAAAGAGTTGCGTAAAAATCCCCTATAAACATTTATAATTTAATTGAGTCTTTGGATACTCAAGAAAGGAAAAGATAATGTTTAACAAGGAAAAGGTGAAAATTCTCCGAATTGAGATTACAGAGGCATTAAAGGAAGTAGAGCGTGCCCATGGTGTGAAATTCAACCTTGGTGTTATTTCATTCGGTGAAACAGACTTCCGGACGCAGTTGACTTGCATTATGCCCGGAGTTAATGGTGATAATATTTATGAAATTGAGTGGCATAAATTTCATAGCAATTATGGACTTGTTAAAAACGATCTGGGACGGGAATTTATTCCGGCACCAGGAGCAGATACATTCAAAATTGTTGGTATCAAAAGAAGCAATCGTAAATATCCCATAATTGCCCGTAATACAAGGACAAATAAATTACATAAATTTACTGTATTTGCGGTTACAAATGGGTTTATGTAGAATATTCCTACCCGGGTGGGATAAAACCCGGGCCACTTTCAAGTAATACTTTAAATGACTGAAGCGGATATTCTCAGGAAACGATGGTTCACCGCTATATAAATAGAACCGTATCATATACTGTAGTGGTATATGGTCTAGACGCCCAGTGTGGACTGCTGTGACCCGTCCGGCTCTGATATAACCTAGCGTATCCGTGAGTCCGGCACGTTATCCGGACACAATTTATAATTTATTTCTCAATTATAAGAAATAAATTTCTCAATTTACGATCTTTTTAATTTTTGTTAGAATGTTTTTAGTGAGTGAGAAAAATGTTTTTCATTTTAAACGAAAGGAAATGACAATGGCGGCATTTGATCCGACTAAGGATAAAAAATTGGCGAGCAAAGTGCTGGAAAGCAAAGACGGTGGTACGACTTCTATAGTTGTTTCCGCCCATGAGTACAATGGCGGTGAGCCGAAGATCCAGATCGGTAGAATAGTGTTTTATAAAAATGGCAATACCGGCCATAAGAAAGTCGGACGTATGACCCTGGAAGAGTCCATGGCAGTTGCGGGTATTATTCCTGAAATTATGTCCGCAATTAAATAGGGTATAAACCGGGCGTCTTATTCGGTATATAAAAATCAGGCGTTGGTCTGGTCCGAACCGTATAATCGGACCACCTCTTTTTAATTAGAATTTAAGAAAAAAAATAATTTACTTAATATTCTGATTAGAATATACTAAGAAAAAGTAGTTAAAAACCCAAAAAGAAAAAAAAGTAGTTTACACAAAAAACAAGCTGAGTTATAATGGGTTTAAAAGTAAAAAAGAGTGTTTTAAATAACCACACAACATTCCCCCATAAAAAATAGGGGAAACATTGAAAGGAGAAGTAAAATGAACAAAGCTGATCTCAAGAAAGCCGTTGCGGCCGACACTGGACTTACCCAGAAAGATGCGGGCATTGCCATCGATGCAGTTCTCGAAAACATCAAAGCAGGTCTTGTTGAAGATGGTAAAGTGACCCTGGTGGGATTCGGAACCCTGAATGCAGTGATTCAGGCGCCTCGAAAAGCCCGAAACCCCAAAACCGGCGAGGCCATCGACGTTCCTGAAAAGGTCGTTGTGAAGTTCAAGCCTGCCGCGGCCTTCAAAGAAGCTGCACTCGGTGCAAACCTGCCTGTAAAGGCGACCAAAAAGGTAGCCGAGGATGAAGTTGACGGTGAAGTTGAAGCTGAAGACGGCGAGTAGTAAAAATGGGGCGGGGAATAGTTCCCCGCCTCATATATAACCAAAATACTATAATCATAGAAAAGATAAGCTAATAATGATTAGGTTTCCGCCTATTAATAATTTATAGTGAATTATAAAAATCTAACGGGGGGATTGTGTTTAACACAATTCCCCTTTTTTTGTTTACAAAGTTGATTATATATATCATAATATATAATAAATTTTGTAAATAAAGATCATGAATAATGAATATAATAAACTCTTTTAAAGGAGAATATCATTGGCTTTCTAATTTCTCACCGTTCTCATTTAAAGATGAAAACGGGAAAGAATGGAAGACTGTAGAACACTACTATCAAGCGCATAAAACACTTGATAACAATGAAAGAAATAAAATTTGGATGGCAAAAGATCCAAAAGAAGCTAAAAAACTAGGTAGAAATGTAAAAATTCGTGATGATTGGGAAATAGACGGTAAATTAATTTGTATGATTAAAGCTGTTAATTATAAATTTGAACAAAATAGGAATTTAATTTATAGACTTATTAATACAGGTGATTCAATTTTAATTGAAGGTAATAGATGGCATGATAATTTTTGGGGTAATTGCTACTGTCAAAAATGTAAGTCTATACAAGGCCAAAATAAACTTGGTAAAATATTAATGTTAATAAGGAAAAGGTATAAGAAAAGGTATAATAAATGAAAATAAATCTCACAAAGATAACATTTTTTGAAATAACCGACACATTTCTTAAAAATCTTGTCAAAGAGCATATTGGTATAGATTATGACTTTATAGCAGAAGAAGAAAAACATAACGGTTACACGCCTTTTTATTCAATTGATAATGAAACATCTCATTTTTCTAAAATTATAGATCATAAAAAAGGTTATAAAAATTCACTCTATGGCTATGTTATTCTTGAACATCTTTGTTTTATGGGTATTTTAAAACCGGGAAATTATTTGATAGATCATTCTTGGTAAAAGGAGGATCAATATAATGAATTGTCCTCGTTGTAGTGTACAAATGTGTATAATTAATGTTAAAAAGTTAATTAACTATCATATGCATGATATATTACTTGAATATGAGGCATATGAATGTCCCGCTTGTGAATTAATAGCAAGTACAATAGAACAAACAGCGGATTTACAAAAACAAATGATTGAAAAAATGGGTGAAGTTTAAACAAAATAAAACCGTTGATGGGGCAACGGTATATAAATAAACACCCCGTTACTTTAAATAATATACTTTATTGAATATTTACATTTTATAAAATTTATGTTACTATATAAGAAATATTAATTAAGGATTAAATTTATGTCTATTCGTAAAGATATAATGGAAAGAGTGGAAGATTTTGTTTTCATGAATAACTTATGTAATGTTTATTCAGGAAATGGAATATCAAAAGATAAAAAATATCGTTATGTATTGTTTAATAAACCACGAACATTGGACGGTGAAATCCGTATTTATGGATCTAATTTTATTTGCATAAAATTTCAGACAGGATACAGAGATTTGCCTAAAAATGGATGGGTAAAATTTAATTCAATAGATAAAGCATTGGATTTTATGGATGCGGCTTTTGTAAAATTTAATATGGACAAAGCGTTGGAATTGTATAAAAAATGATAAAAAAAATTTATATAATTATTAAAAAAATTCTTTATATTAAAACCGAGGATGTAGGTCCTGGTCTTTTTACCAAATACAATAAAAAACCTAATTCCAAATGTGGTCCTATGTGAAGTGAATAAAATGATAAAAATGACAAAATAACAAAAGAAAGAATCGAATGGTTTGTAAGTGGCATTTTCTCTGATTATATCCTAAAGAATTACAGGAAGACATGATGAAGAGGATGTATAATTAAAGATATATGTTGTATAATATTTTTACCGAAGAAACCCAAAATATGAAAATATAAAAAATATGAAAAAATATACCACCGAACAAATTAAAACTCTTATTGAAGATATTACACAAAAGTATAATTGGAAACCAACTTTTGAAATCCAAAAAGAAGATAACGATTCTATTTTATGGATTGATAATTTTGAGTGGGAAATTGGTTTCGAGGAAACAGAAGTGGATTCAATTATAGGAAAAGAAAATGTAATTAAATATTATCTTAATCATTGGAGAGAAGTAGGTGGTTCATATCTTGAACCACCTGAATGTGTTGATAGACTAGTTTGTGAAACTACTAACATACATACTCTAATATCTTCCCTGATAAGAGATTACTTTAATATTATTACCGAAGATTTAGAATTGGATATCATTGAATATATTAAAGAAAAAAATCATGGTAATGCCGCTGCGTGTGAAAGTGAGTAAAAATTTGGGCGAGGATTTTAAAGAACATAAACCAACATTTTATAAGGACATATACAAAATCAAAATCCCAAAAATTCTCAAAATTCAATATTTTCGTCCGTAGGATGATGCTGGGAGATAAAAATGAAGATTTTAGTAATAGATGATATGAGAACGTTTCCCGAAGCCACTAAGATCTGCAAGACTTTTGACGAAGGTATGAAAGCCCTACAGGAAGAAAAGTGGGATGTTTTATATCTAGATCACGATCTTTGTGGTAGAGAACAACAAGATTGGGAAAACAAAACAGGATATCAAATTGCTTGCTTCTTAGAAGAAAATGTTGAATTTCTGCCAAATAAAGTGATTTGCGTATCTGCCAATCCAGTTGGTAAGAAAAGAATTAAACAAGCATTACGAAATGCTTATAAAAGGAAGAGAGGATTCTAATGGAGAGTTATAACTATGAAAGATTCATTACCGAAACCGTGGAAGCCATGCTTCCAAGATTTTCCAGCAGAGAAATAGCTTTGGTAATGGGAATTAATAGTAATATGTCGCTTTACAGGAAGAATAATGAATACTGTGCCAGTGAAAGATTTTTGGTAATTTTCCATCGTCCATCCAACTATACCAAGGTTCTTATTAAGAAAATCGAG
>Ga0172382_10009546_pt1 | contig 13214 bp, 17 predicted proteins | sample Leawel138RmetaG_FD_122245 | JGI IMG/M metagenome (GOLD analysis project Ga0172382, IMG submission 122245) | Leachate microbial communities from a municipal landfill in Southern Ontario, Canada - Leachate well 138R metaG | ecosystem: Engineered > Solid waste > Landfill > Unclassified | place...
ATGGGATAGCCGTATATGTTAGAGAATAGAGGAAGCAACAAGTAGTAGTTTAAAAATGCTCCTGCTACTGTTAGTGTCAATGTTCCAACAATTAATCCTAAAATGGCATTTTTAAATGTTTTGTTTCTTTTATACATGAATCCTGCCGGTACAATAAACGCACATCCTATTAAAAAGTTTGCAAATTCGCCAACTCCACCCGTATCAGTTCCATTCAATACAAAGTTTAGTAGAATCTTTACTAATTCAATCATAGCTCCTGCGGCGGGTCCTAAGGCAAATGCTCCTAATAATACAGGTACCTCGCTGAAATCTAACTTATAAAAATTCGGTGCAAACCATAGCGGAAAATCAAGTAACATTAATAAAGTTGCTACAGCTGCTAAAACTCCTACTTTTGCTATTACCTTTGTGTTAGTTCTTTGTTTTAAAGACATTTCATTTTTCATTGTTTCCTCCTTGTGCTTAGCACGAATTTAAGATTATCAGAGGATGCCGCCGGTTAGGGAGACATAAAAAATCCTCTGAAATCTTCAGAGGCTTCAAAAAATTGCTTACAATTTGCAAGTAATTCTTCTTTCATCCAGACTATACTGTCGGTATTGGAGTTTCACCAATTCAACCTTTCGGTTCGCGGACTTTACCGCCGGTCGGGAATTTAACCCTGCCCTGAAGATATTTACATGTTTATTATATCACTAATTAAATATTTGTAAACCCCTTTGTGTCATAAATTTTCAAATTAATAATATTATAGATTAAGAGGACAAGGTAAGGTGAGCAAATGATGAATTTATTGAATTATTTAAACATTAGAGTAAAAAATGTTATTTCTCAAGAAAGTGGTATTTTAAATGGAATTATTGAAATAAGGCTTCGTATCAACTGTCCAGTACTGATTAAAACATTAAGAAAAGAGATGTTTTTAGACGAAAATATTAAGATAACAAAAAAAGACATTGATGATATTTTGGGGAATTTGACCAAAAATTCAATACATGCATTTGAAAACGAAATAAACAAGGGATACATAACTATCGAAGGGGGACATAGGGTTGGTATAAGCGGAGACTGTATTTATGACAAAGAGGGACTGAAGGGATTTAAAAACATAACTTCTCTTAACATTAGAATTGCAAAAGAATTTCCGGGGTGCTCAGAGAAAGCATTAAAGCACCTCATATCTCCCGATAAAAACATTTACAACACATTAATTATTGGACCGCCTCTTTCGGGGAAGACAACATTAATAAGAGATGTGGCAAGAAATTTAAGCGACGGCTTTAAAGCTCCGTATTTTGAAGGATGTGATGTTACTTTAATAGATGAAAGAGGAGAAATAAGCGCCGTTTACAACGGTATTCCTCAAATGAATACAGGAAGAAGGACAGATGTCTTGTCCTACTGCAAAAAAAGTGACGGATTTTTCATGAGTATAAGGGCACTTTCTCCTAAGGTTATAATTTCTGATGAATTAGGCTCCGTAGAGGATTTTGAAATTGTTCAGTATGCGCTGAAGAGTGGGGTTAAAATTGTGGCAACAGCACACGGGTTTAGTTTAGATGATGTAAAAAGAAATTTATATTTAAGAAATATATTAGAAAACAACTTCTTTGAAAGAGCATTCATTTTAGACAAACGTCCGTTAAAAGTAAATGAAGTATTTGATTTTCAAAAGAACAGGGTGATTTGCAATGATATGGATTAAGGCTGCATTATTTGTTGGAACGGTAGTAACTGTTAAGTATATATTTAACTCCATAAATCATGATGGAGACGAAAAAATCAATAAAATGAAAGAACTGATAAATTTCACAGAATATCTCAGAGTATATTCCTGTGATATGAAAATGTCAATCGAAGAAATATGCGAAAAATTTAATTTTAAAAGCATAGATACAGAAGTGATAATAATGTCTATGATTAGCATTTTGAAAGATAAAAGAAGCTCTAAAGAGCTATTAGTTAACATAAATAAAATTATGTCAACACCGGATACATTTAATACATGTTTTTCAGAGGTTATCGACTACTATGGGTATACATATTCTGAAGTATTAGACAGAAAGCTTAAATTTACCATCGAGGAAATGGGAGGGGCTATGAAAGAATTTTCTATTAAGCACAATGAGAAAAAAACTTTAAACAACAGAATTTCATTTCTTGCAGGTTGTTTGGCAGCTATCATAATGTCTTAGGAGGGAATATGGATATAGATTTAATTTTCAAAGTTGGGGCAATAGGAATTGTAGTTGCGGTATTTAATCAAATTTTAACAAAGACGGGAAGAGATGAACAAGCCATGTTTGTTACCTTAGCCGGAGTAATTGTTGTGATGGCTCTAATTGTAGGTATGATGAATGAGCTGTTTATGGAGGTAAAGTCTGTATTTAACTTGTATTGATGAGGGATAAATTATGCTGATGATGAAAATAATTCTTATAGCTGTAATTACTTTAATTATGGGAATAACCTTATCTATATTCAACTCCGAATTCAAAGTATACATAACCGTTATCTTCGGTATTGTTGTAATATTCATGCTTTTTAAAGAGCTTAAAGTATATGTGGAAGAAATAGCAAATTTATTTGTAAGGTATGATATAAAGACTGAATATTTCAGTACTATACTAAAAATTGTAGGCATAGCTTACATTTGTGATTTCATATCACTTTTATGCAAGGATTTAGATTATGAATCTATAGGGAAAAAGGTTGAAATTGCCGGAAAGCTTATAATACTAATTTATTCCATTGATGTTATAAAAATATTCTTAGATCAAATTTTGATTTTAGTTAACGGGTGATGAAATGAAAAAGATAACATTATTTATAATTGTGTTAACAGTATTATTTACCTTAACGTGCAAAGCTTCTACCATAGACGAAGCAATGGATGAAATTCAAACAGAAGATATTGAAGACTATATAAACGAAAAAAATGCTTATTTCAGGGAAAATAACATTCGAATACGAGACTTGATAAAAAATGCTTTTACAGGAAATTTAGATATTAGCTTGAAGGATTATTTTTTCTATGAGTTGGAAAGCGAGCAGAGTTATTTTAAAGATATTTTAAAAACCGGCATCAATGTGTTTATTATTTGCATAGTTCTAACCATAATTAATTATTTTACCGATGAAGATACCAGTAACAGTGTTTCGGACATCGTTATATTGTTTTCCGTAATTATTATATTTACGATAATTCTTAAGGATGTGCTGAGTATTAAAAGTATGCTGAAAAGTGATTTTAATACTTTTAAAACTATTACGCAAGAAATTAATGCAATATTCATGGCAGCTATGCTCACATTTGGTAAGTTAAGCCTGCTGCAGTTCTTCCAGACTTCGCTTAACTATACAATAGGGATTACAACTCAGTTTATTTACGGTTTCATTGATATTATGACAGTAATAATGATAGCTGTCATTCTAACAAACAATATGAATAAGCTTATTAATGCCAAGCTTTTGTACAAGGCGTTAAAGAAAGGAACCCTTTTAATTTTATCCGGGTTTATGATTATTGTAGTCATAAATTTTTCTGTACAAGGATATATATTATATAAAACAGATAATATTTTTATAAGCTCAATAAAGGCAATGTCACCAGCATCATTGCCTGTTGTGGGAAATGCTGTAACATCTTTCTTCGGTGTATTTTTGAAAAGTTTATTGATGATAAAGGATGTACTTGGAATTGTAGTAATAATTTTCATTGTGTCATCATTTGGCGGCTCAATAATAAAGATTAGTATAGCACTTATTGTATACAAGGTATTAGGGGTACTGACGGAACCTTTTAACGAAAATATATCCAATTTAATTTATGAAATGGCGGATATATTCTATATTTACCTTATATGCCTTATTACTCCAATAGTAATTGTCACTGTTTACTACTCGATAATAATAAATTATATGAATAACATATTAGGATAACTATGAAAACAACGATTGTGAACACATTAATATTAATACTGATTTTTAATTTAATAATGATAATTTTTCCGGAGGGTAAGACACAGAAATTCTGCAGAATATCTATTAAACTTTTAATCATTATTTTCATTTTGGATAATATATTTCTTAGTGGGAGCATGAATGTAAAATTGCCGATAACAACCGATGTCCCTGTATTTCAGAGAGAAGTAAACGTGAAAAGCATTTCTCCTGAAATTATTGAAGCCATTAATGAAGAAAATTTCCAAGAGGAAGTGGTTTCAAATATTACCTTAAGATTTACTGAGGACATGCAAATCTCAGCCATAGTCTACCTAAGAAAGATGATTGGAAATGATGAGCTCGATAAATTGAAATCAAATATAGCTGAAATTTTTCAACTAAACTCAGATAACATAGATATAAACGGAGGAGCATATGAATAATTTTTTAAAAATGCTAAAGGAAAACAAAAAATTAAGCTATGCAGTCAATGTTTTCATATTGCTGGTGATAATATCTTTAATATTGAAACTTGACTTTTCACAATTTTCAGCACAAGACCCAGTAAGTTATCAAGATAGTGAAGTGAAAACAGAAAGCTATGTATATGCATTAGAAAAAAGAATGGAGGAAATACTCGGGAAAATAGACGATATTAATAGTGTGGATGTAATGATTTACACTAAAAAAACTCCTGTACTGGAACCTGTTTACGATGAAAGCATAAGCAATGAAACGAATATTGAATCTATGAGTGACGGTACTAAAAGAGAGGTGAACAGAGAGACAAAACAAAATAAAGTAATATTAGGAAGGGATAGTTCAGTAGTTGAGCGGTATTACCAATATCCTGAAATATCCGGTGTGCTTGTAGTAGTAAATTACAATGGTAATAAAGATATTTACAGTATTCTTATGAATTCTGTAAAAACTTTATTGGATATCAAATTGAATGATATTGAAATAATAGTTATTAACTAAGGGGGTAATTATGATAATGAGAAAAGAAACATTAGTATTTTTAGCATCTCTGGCAATAATATTTATTATTGGGTATATAAATATGAGCTTGACGCCGGATAATGCATTTGATGATCTTGAAACAGGCCAGATGGAGCCGGCAGATTTGGAAGGTGACATTGCAGAAATAATTGAGGGCGGAGTAAATGAAGTTGATTTTGCCGAAATATTGCCGGAGGAAACAGACTATGAAATTTTAGGCGATATTACCGATTTATCGTCAGTTGAGGAAGCTTCATCGGAAGGTGTCCTTGGTGTTTTAAATGTTAACTTTGCTAACTTCAAGCTGAATAAAGAAAAAGGCAACATAGATGTGTTGGACTATCTTGAAGGAAGTTTAAGCTCAGCTTTGATATCCGATAACACAAAGGACCAATTTGAGCAGCTTTTATTGAAAAAGAATTCATTTATTGAAGCAGAACAGGGAATCGAGCTTATGCTTCAATCAAAGGGGTATAATGAATCAATTGCCATTGTAGATGAAAGCATGGTTAAAGTTGTTACAAATGATACCGTGGAACAGGCAGATGCCACAATAATTTTGGATGTAGTTGTTTCTGAAACAAATTACACACCTTCTCAAATAAAAATAGTAAAATTTGATAATATTGATTTGTAATAAATTACAATATCTGCTATAATTATTTTAGGAGGTGCTCTATGGACAATGAAAAATTTGAATTTGGTCAGGTAAAAATATCCGATGATGTTGTAATAATTATTGCAGGAATTGCAGCAAGCCAAGTTAAAGGTGTTAATACTGCTCGTACAGGCGTAACCGACGGAATTACCAACCTATTTTCAAAAAACAATTATTCAAAAGGTATAAAAGTTGAGGTTACTGAAGAAACAGTAGTATTGGACATTTTTATCAATGTTGAATATGGCTATAAAATAAACGAAGTAGCAAGAGAAGTTCAACTAGCAATAAAGAAAGAAATTGAAACTATGACAGACTTGCAGGTGGCAGCTGTTAATGTCCATGTACTTAATATTGTTCAGGAAAAAATACAGGAAAAAGCAGAAAAAGACAAGGAAGCTATAGACATATCATTAGAATAAGCATATATGACCTACCCCCTTTATGAAAAAATGGCCGGTAGGTCAAACTCATTTGAGTATCAGGAGTTAACATGAAACGAAAAGAAACAAGAGAAGAAGCTGTAAAGATTGCATACAGTATGGATGTAAACAAAGAATTTAACAGAAATAATTTGACAGAGTATTTAGAGCATTTTGAGCTTGAAGACGTAGATGTTGATTATTTAAATAAAACAATATTTGATATGATTGATAATATGGAAGAAATAGATAAACATATTACCGATAATTCAAGGGACTGGAAGATCTCCCGTATTGCAAAGGTTGACCTTGCAGTTTTGCGTATAGCTCTTTCTGAAATATTATTTAATGAAACAATACCTGAAAGTGTATCAATTAATGAAGCAGTGGAAATAAGCAAGAAATATTCAAACGAAGATTCTCATAAATTCATTAATGGAATTCTTGGCACTGTAGTAAGGTGTATAAAAAAATGACATACATACTTGGAATTGATACAAGTGCTTATACAACATCCATTGCATTAATTAATGAAGAGAACAATGAAATTCTTGCAGATGAAAGAAAGATACTTGAAGTAAAAAAGGGACAAAAAGGGTTAAGGCAGCAAGAGGCAGTATTTCAGCATTTAAAAAACCTGCCGGAGCTTTACTCAAAGATTACTCATGACCTTTCAAAGATTAATACAGTATCAGTCAGTTCAAGACCTCGCAATGAGGAAGACTCCTACATGCCCGTATTTATTGTAGGCAGAAATTTCGGAAAGGTTATTTCTCATACCTTAAATTGCGAGTTTTTTGAATATTCTCATCAAGAAAATCATATATCATCTTCATTAATTGATAATTACAAAAGTGTCGATGAATTTCTTGCAGTCCATATATCCGGAGGAACCACAGAATTTGTATCCGCCAAAAAAAGTATAAAAGGCTTTGAAACAAAAATTGTAGGGCAGACTAAGGATATTACATTTGGACAGCTTATAGACAGGATAGGCATTATGATGGATTTTCCGTTTCCTTGCGGCAAATATATGGAGGAATACATAAAGGGGAAGAATGTAGGAAAACTCACCACACCTAGAATAATTAAAGGTTCATATATAAATTTATCCGGAATGGAAAATTACTTCGGTAATTTACTAAATAAATATACGAAAGAAGAAATTATAACTTCGCTTTTTGATTATATTGCCGAATATATAGTACAAGTAATACACAGTTTATCACATCTTCAGCACAAAACCTTAATTATTTCAGGAGGAGTTGCATCCAACAGCTATATAAGAAATTATATTATGAAAAGTATTAAAGGATATGAAATATTATTCCCGGCTGTAAATAATTCTTCCGATAATGCTGTAGGTCTTGCTTTTCTCCCTATTATTGACAGGTGGTACAATGAAATTAAAACCTATTAAAGTTTCAGTTCTTAACCAATATATAAAGAAGTACTTAATGAGCAATTCAATGCTCAATAATTTGAGAGTAGAAGGTGAAATTACAAACATTAGAATGAGCAAGACAGGTTATACATACTTTTCATTATGCGATGAAAGCTCATGTATAAATTGTGTTGCTTTTTTTGCTGACTCAATTTCAAAAAATGGAGACAAAATAATAGCAGAAGGGGAGTTATCGGTTTATGAAGCAAAGGGTAACTACCAGCTTATTGTTCGAAATATTGAAAGGACAGGATTAGGTAAAATTCTTCTTGATTTGGAGTTATTAAAGGAAAAATTAAGCTCACAGGGATTATTTGACCGCAAGAGAGAGCTTCCTTTATTCCCGCAAAAAATAGGCATAATAACCTCAAAAACAGGAGCAGCCGTCAAAGATATATTAAAAACCTTTGAAAGTGTAAAAGCCAATATTGATATAACTGTCTACAATACATTGGTACAAGGTGAAAAAGCTAAAGAAAGCATAATAGAAGGGTTTAAGTATTTTAACAATGTGGAAACTGATGTAATTCTTATTTCAAGAGGCGGAGGTAGTTTTGAAGATTTAAATGTTTTTAATGATATTGACTTAGCCATGGAGGTTTATAAATCAAAGGTTATAGTTGTTACGGGAATCGGACACGAAACGGACAGAACATTAACAGATTATGTGGCTGATGTATACTGTCATACTCCAACAGCTGCAGCTGAAAGAATTATAAGAGGCTACAAAGATGTTGAAGAGAAGCTCAATAATCTTTTATTTGCCTTAAGATCAGGAACAAATAATGCCATATCTTTAAAAAAGGCAGAGCTTATGTCAATTAAATATTTATTAAGAAGCAGCTTACCATTGGAGGATATTTATAAAACAAAAAACCAGCTGGATATTTATCAAAACCTACTAAAGAACGAAACGACTAAAATTATCAATGAGTATTATTTTAATCTTAAAATAATGAGCGAAAAATTAAATTCATTCGATTACAACAAACAGCTAAAAAAAGGATTTACATTGGTATCAGATAATGCAGGGAATATTATTAAGTATAAAGAGCAGGTAGAGTTAAAAGATATTTTGCATATAAGATTTGCAGATTTTAAAATAGAAGCAGAAACAATTGATATAAAAGAGGTGTAAAATGGAATACGAAAGCTTTGAAAGTGCTTTGGAAGAATTGAAAAATATTGTTCAGAAGTTTGAAAACAAAAATGATATTACAATTGACGAACTTCTTAATAATTATGAAAAGGGAATGAAGGCATATTCTTTTTGCATGAAAAAATTGGACGACACTCAAAGAAAAATCAAAATTATTGATGAGATGCCCTAACCCTGTTTTTCTTTGATGCCCTAATATTTATATTTATTAAAAATATTAATTGATATAAATAAATGCTTATGCTATAATTTTATTGAATATCCAAATATTTATTTTTATAAAAGAATAATTATGTATTAGGTAAGGCATAGAAATGGAAGATTACAGGCTTGACGTATATTTGCATGACAAAGGATATGCAAGCAGCCGCGAAAAAGCAAAAGAGCTTATTCTAAGCAATTGTGTATTTGTGGATGATAAATTAATAACAAAATCATCATATACAGTAAATGATGATGTTAAAATTAAAATTACAGGCCAGCTTAATGTAAGCAGGGGTTATGTAAAAATTGAAAAAGCAATGAATGTATTCGACATAAATATTGAAAATAAAATTGCTGTAGATATCGGAGCTTCCACCGGAGGATTTACAGATTATCTGTTAAAACATGGAGTAAAAAAAGTATATGCAGTTGATGTCGGCAATGGTCAGCTTCATGATTCTTTAAGGAATGATATTAGAGTTATCAATTTAGAAAAAACAAATTTTAGGTACATTGATACATCTATATTTACTGATGTTATAGACATTATATCAGTTGATGTTTCATTTATTTCGCTAAAACATATTTTACCTAAAATTGTCGAAATAAGTCATAATAATACAGATATTGTCGCATTGGTAAAACCACAATTTGAAGCAGGGAAAGAAAACATAGGGAAAAAAGGCATAGTTAAGGATAGAAAAGTTCATTTGGAGGTTCTTAACAATCTACATAATTATTGTAAAATAAACAAATTAAATTTAATAAATATTGATTACTCTCCTATAAAAGGAGCGGCAGGGAACATAGAATATCTTGCACACTTAAAAATTACAGGAAGAACAAATGAATTTAATTTCAAAGACTTAATTAATAAAGCCTTTGAAAAATTATAAAAACACTAAGAGGTGGCAAATGAAAAAGTATACTAGACAAACAAAAATTCTTGAGTTGATTTCTAAGAGTGAAGTTGAAACTCAGGAGGAATTAGCTGAATCCCTAAAGAATATGGGTATTGATGTAACACAAGCTACAATTTCAAGAGATATTAAAGAGCTTAGACTTGTAAAGGTAATGGCTAAAAGTGGCAAGTACAAGTATGCTACTATAAGTCAAAGCCAGGAAGGAATAACGGATAGATTGAATAAAATATTCGAAAATTCCGTAGTTTCAATCGACAATGCAATGAACATGATAATACTAAAAACTATTCCCGGAGCTGCTCAGATATGTGCATCAGCCATTGATTATATGGGAATTGATGATATTGTAGGAACATTGGCAGGAGACGACAATGTTTTTGTAGCTGTCAGAAAAATGGAGCAAGTAGATTATGTATTACAGGAATTTAAAAAGAATATAAGATAATGGTGATAATATGCTGCTTAGTTTAAATATAAGCAATTTTGCAGTATTTGAAAGTGTATCTGTTAATTTTGACTCCGGTTTTAATGTTTTTACGGGGGAAACAGGGTCGGGAAAATCTGTATTAATTAATGCAATTGAGCTTATTTTGGGAGAAAGAGCTTCAAAGGAGCTAATAAGAAAAGGCAAAAATTCGGCATTGATAGAAGGAATTTTTGACATAGGACATAATGACGACCTTTATGAGACCTTAAAAAACCTGAACGTAGAAAACGATAAAGATGACTTTTTAATAATATCAAGGGAGCTATTGCAGAACGGCAAAAGTATAAACAAGGTTAATGGAAGAACTGTTCCTCTTAACATAATTAAAGCAATAGGTAGTTTTTTAATTGACATTTACGGTCAATTCGGTCATGAAAGTTTGTTTAAAAAAGAGAATCATATTAAATTACTTGACAGTCTGATACAAAAAGAGTTATCACCGATATTTCAGTCTTATGATAAGCTTTTTGCGAATTATAACCGAATTCAAAATGAAATATATACACTCAATGAAAAGCTCTTGAATAAAGATAAAAAAATTGAGCAGTTACAATATGAAATTAATGAAATTGATATGGCAGAACTAAGAGAGTTTGAAGAAGAAGAGCTGCTGAAAAAAATTAAGAAGCTTTCAAACGTACAGGAAATCAAAAAATCTTTGTATGAATCAATACATATTCTTAACAGCGACAATATAAACAGTGTATACAGCATTATTAACAAAATCCAAGGTTATGACGAAAAACTTGAAGAATTTCTGTCAAGGATTGACATCCAGTTAGAGGAATTAAAACTATTAAGCTATGATTTAAGAGACTATTCAGATAATTTGGCTCTTGATGAAAAAGAGCTTAATAATATTGAAAACAGAATGTCTCTCATTAATCGATTAAAAAGAAAATACGGTTTTTCAATTGAAAGAATAAATGAATACAGAAAAACATCTCAAGAAGAATTAAGCTTACTACTTGAAGCTGATTCAAAATTAAATTCTTTAATTAAAGAAAAAAATGAAATATATAAATTAATGATAGAAAATACAGGAATTATATCAAAGAAAAGAAAAATCGCGGCAGAATACCTTGAAAAGCAGATTTTAATCGAATTAAGCGAGCTAAATATGAAAAATATTGAGTTCAAAGTCAAAATAGAAAAAAAGAATATATCTGTAGACGGTGTTGACAATGTTGAATTTTTAATTTCAACTAATGTTGGAAGCGATTTGAATTCTGTTCAAAAAATAGTTTCCGGAGGAGAAGCTTCAAGAATTATGCTGGCTTTTAAAAAAATAAAAAGCGATGTTGGTCAAACAATGGTGTTTGATGAAATAGACATAGGAATAAGCGGCAAGACTGCACAGATGTCCGGTGTGAAAATGAATTATATTGCAGCTAAAAATCAAGTTATATGTGTCACGCATTCTCCGCAAATTGCATCGATTTCCAGAAATCATTTTTTGATTGAAAAAAAAGTTGTTGACAATAATACAATAAGTACTGTTAAAAAGTTAGACAAAGAAAACAAAATTAATGAAATTGCCAGATTATTGAGCGGTATGAAAATAACTGACAAATCCCTAAATAATGCTAAGGAACTGATAGAATTTAACAGTAAAATAACTGAATAGAACAAGTTTCAAATGGAAAACTTAAGGATAAAACTATTAGGAGAGCATAATGAGAAATTTCGCTAAAAGAGTTTTATTCTTTACTTTTTTAATTGCGGTATTAATGACTGCCGTTTTTTTTGGTTTTAATTTAAAAACAAATCCATATAAATTTGCAAAAGGCGATCAAGTCGTAGATACGGATGGAAGGTATATTATGCCCGGGGGCCAAACCATTGGTGTAGAGCTAAAAACCGAGGGAGTATTGGTCGTAGGATTGGCTGATATAATTAATAATGAAAATATATCTACATCTCCTGCAAAAATCTCGGGAATTCAAATAGGTGATAAAATATTGGAAATTGACTCCTTGTATATGGGAAGCACCGATGAAATAATAAATTATACTGAAACCATGGGAATTAAAATATATATATTTAAAATTGAAAGGGCAGGAGAAATTTACAATTTCACCATAACTCCCGTTCAAAGATACGGCAGTGATGAAATCAAATTTGGATTTTGGGCAAGAGATGATATAGCAGGAATCGGAACAGTTACCTTTGTAGACCCTGAAACAGGAACATATAGTGCCATAGGTCACGGTATTTCAGATTCGGAAACAGGTAATTTAATAGATATTGAATCCGGCACTATTTCAAAAGCCAATATTACAAGCATTAAGCTTGGTAAAAAAGGCGAGCCGGGAGAAATTATGGGTTATATTTTAAAAGATGAGGAAAGTTTAGGAACAGTTTTAGATAATACAAACTTTGGAATTTATGGGAAAATTAATAAAGATAGCATGGGATATTTCAGCAGTGATTTAATGGAAATTGGCAAGAAAGAAGAGATTAAATTAGGACCTGCATATATAATTTCATGTGTAAATAATGAAATAAAAAAATACTCTATAGATATATCAAAGATATTTTATCAAAATAAACCTGATGAAAAAAGTTTTGTTATAAGAATTACAGATAAAGAGCTTTTAGAAATGACTAACGGGATTATTCAAGGTATGAGCGGAAGTCCCATAATACAAAACAATAAAATTGTCGGGGCTGTAACACATGTATTCATGAATGATCCTACAAAGGGATATGGAATATATATTGAATGGGTTTTTGAAAAAATATATATGAATAATTAAAGTTTAATACATTTTTAAAATAAAATTATAAACAATTCAACTTATTTTTATTTATCGACAAAATTTTAGTATAATCTGGTTAAAGTAGTATATAATAGACATATATACTATTATTTTACAATATTAGAATTAAATTAAAATTTTTTTATAAAAAAAAGGGTTTTTTGATTCTTTTGCGTATTATATTAGTAAAAGAATATTATGATTG
>Ga0172382_10009550_pt1 | contig 13210 bp, 10 predicted proteins | sample Leawel138RmetaG_FD_122245 | JGI IMG/M metagenome (GOLD analysis project Ga0172382, IMG submission 122245) | Leachate microbial communities from a municipal landfill in Southern Ontario, Canada - Leachate well 138R metaG | ecosystem: Engineered > Solid waste > Landfill > Unclassified | place...
CACATGGGGCATATGCTCAACAACACCATCCAGGATGTGCTGGTGCGGCGTGCCCGCATGCAGAGCAAAAATGTATGCTGGGTGCCGGGTACCGACCATGCCTCCATCGCCACCGAAGCCAAGGTGGTGAACAAGCTGGCTTCACAGGGAATCAGAAAAAGCGATCTCACACGGGAGGAATTCCTGAATCATGCGTGGGACTGGACACATGAACATGGTGGCATCATTTTGCAGCAGCTGAAGAAGCTGGGTGCTTCGTGCGACTGGGACCGGACGGCCTTCACCATGGACGAGGTCCGTTCGGAGAGTGTATTGAAAGTATTTTGCGATCTTTACGAAAAAGGATTGATATACCGGGGCGTTCGGATGGTCAACTGGGATCCCAAGGCACTCACTGCCTTATCGGATGAAGAGGTGATCCACAAGGAGGTCCACGGCAAACTCTATTATTTAAGATACAGGATCGAGGGCGATCCGGCGGGTTCCTATGCCGTGGTGGCTACCACGCGACCCGAAACCATCATGGGCGATACGGCAATGTGTATCAATCCGAACGATCCGAAGAATGCACACCTGAAGGGGAAAAAAGTGATCGTACCCCTGATAAACAGAGTCATCCCGGTGATTGAGGATGATTATGTGGACATCGAATTCGGTACCGGTTGCCTGAAGGTGACACCGGCTCATGATGTGAACGACTATATGCTGGGCGAGAAGTACAACCTCCCCTCCATCGATATTTTCAATCCCGACGGCACACTGAATGAACATGGGGCAATGTATGCCGGCATGGACCGCTTTGCTGTGCGCACGCAGATTGAAAAGGATCTGGAGGCTGCAGGGCTGATGGAAAAAATGGAGCCCTACACCAACAAGGTTGGATTTTCGGAGCGGACCAACGAAGCCATTGAGCCGAAGCTCTCCATGCAATGGTTCCTGAAGATGGAGGAGCTGGCTAAACCGGCTGCCGAAGCGGTGGAAAACGATACCATCCGCTTCTATCCGGAGAAATACAAGAATACCTACCGCCATTGGATGGAAAATATCAAGGACTGGTGCATCAGCCGTCAGCTCTGGTGGGGACATCAGATCCCGGCTTACTTCCTGCCGCAGGGAGGCTATGTGGTTGCGATGAGCAAAGAGGAGGCATTTCAGAAAGCAAAGAAACAGGTTGATTATCCCATCACGATCGACGAGCTGAAGCAGGATGAGGATGTACTGGATACCTGGTTCTCCTCCTGGTTGTGGCCGATCTCGGTCTTCGATGGCATCAATCAACCCGATAACAAGGACATCAGCTACTACTATCCAACCAGCGACCTGGTTACCGGTCCCGACATTATCTTCTTCTGGGTGGCCCGCATGATCATGTCGGGATATGCATATCGTAAGGAACCCTGTTTCCGCAATGTCTATTTCACAGGTATCGTCCGGGATAAACTGGGCAGGAAGATGTCAAAACAGCTGGGTAACTCGCCCGACCCCATCGAACTGATGGAGCAGTACGGTGCCGACGGCGTGCGTATGGGTATGCTGCTATCTTCGGCTGCAGGGAACGACCTGCTCTTCGATGAAACGCTCTGCGAACAGGGGCGCAATTTCAACAACAAGATATGGAATGCTTTCCGCCTGATCAAAGGCTGGGAGACCGACGACAGCCTGCCACAGCCGGAGGCGGCCAAAGTCGCAGCAGAATGGTTCAAAAGCAAGCTCTCCGAAACCATCACCGAGCTGGACGATCTTTTCTCCAAATATCGCCTCTCCGAAGCACTGATGTTGCTTTACAAGCTTTTCTGGGACGAATTTTCTTCCTGGTACCTGGAGATCATCAAGCCGGCCTATCAGCAACCTATTGACAGTGAGACTTACCGGATCACATTGGACTACTTCGATGCATTGCTGCGTTTGCTTCACCCCTTTATGCCCTTTATTACCGAGGAGCTCTGGCAGGCATCACAGGAAAGAGAGCCGGGCGACAGCATCATGACCGCTCAACAGCCAAAGGCCAAAGACACTGATACCCTGCTGCTAATCGATGTGGAACGGGTAAAACAGATTATTGCCGGGGTGCGTACCGTCCGGCTGGAAAAGAATATTCCCCAGAAAGAGCCCCTGGAGCTGCAGATTGTGGGTGGCGACAGAGATAAATACAGCAGTGTGATCTCGAAAATGTGTAATCTCTCCTCCTTCTCTTCTGTGTCGGAAAAGCAGGCCGGAGCGGCCGGGTTTATGGTAGGCACCACGGAGTATGCCATTCCGTTGACCGGCATGATGGATGTGGAGGCCGAACTGCAAAAACTGAGAGCTGAGTTGACCTACACCGAGGGCTTCCTACAGTCGGTAGTGAAAAAATTGTCTAACGAGCGATTTGTGCAGAACGCAAAGCCGGAGATTGTGGAAACGGAACGCAGGAAACAGGCCGATGCAGAAAGTAAAATTGCCCTGCTGAAGGAAAATATCGCTGCATTGTCGGTTGAATAACTGCGATCAATATGCCTTTTTGCTCCATCTAAAATTCCAGATAAGGCTCCAAACGGTCAATATCTGCCGAAGTAAATTCATCGAGCATGCTCAGCTCGCCGATGGAGGCGATGTCCCCTTTTCGCCTGCGCAGACTGACAATGGCTTGTACCTGTTTGTAATTCAGATAGGGATGTCGCAGAAGTTCCCTAAACTCCAATTCATTGACTTTTATTTTACGATAATTGGTATCGGTTGAAATATAAGGTATGATCCGGCTGTAAAGCTCATTTTCCATGCCATACACCTCCAGAAGCTGTTCCAAGCTTGCATAACCACCCAGCAGCTCTCTGTATTTCACAATCCGGGATGCATAGCTGCTACCGATACCGGGAATTTTCTTCCACTGTGTGGTATCGGTTTCATTGAGTCTGATGGTCTCTCCTAGTGATAATTTTTCTGTCGTCGGAAAAGGTGTAAACCCAGCTGCACGATCCCCTTCACTTCGAATAGTCTTTTCACCAACCGTTTTACTTTCCGTTGCATATCCGGCATTTCCTTCGTAGTGGTTTCTCTCCCGAGAAGGCGGATCACGTTCCTTCAGCGTTTGCCGGAAAGAATCAAACTCGCGAATCAGTTCCTCATTCTGCATGATCACCATCTCCGATCTTCTTCCGTAACGAAGCACAACATTCAGAATCATGGTGAGCAGGATAAGAATAAGCAACAGAATTACCGCAAGCTTCGATCCCCGCTGATAATGCAAAAAATCCTTCCATTTCATCGGGTTAGCAGTAGTTTAAATTCCGCGTAAGTTACAGGATATTTTTATTTTTATGAAATATTTTACATTTTATGTTGCAAAACATCTGAATTTATTTTGCTAAATCGTTTTAATAACTCTCTTTTGCTAAATATTTTATATAACCATATTGGTATGGAGAAAAAAGTGTCCATAAAAGATATTGCGAAAATGGCGGGTGTTTCGCCTTCTCTTGTCTCCATGGTATTGAATGGAAAAGCCAAACAGTACAGAATTGGAGAAGAGGTTGCCAGACGGGTAAAAGAGACCGCCGAAAAGATGCACTATGTACCCAATATGGTGGCCAAAAGTCTGCGATCCGGAAAAACACAATTAATCGGGTTAATCGTAACGGACATCTCCAATCCTTTTTATTCGGCCATCGCAAGAATTGTGGAAGACAGGGCCAGCGAGCTGAATTATACTGTTTTGATAAGTAGTACCGATGAAAATCTGAAAAATACAGAAAGACTGGTTGAAGTCTTGCTCAACAAGGGCGTGGAAGGATTGATACTAGTCCCGTGTGACGGGTCGAAGGAGCTTGTCCGGAAACTGCAGGAGAGTCATTTCCCAACCGTGTTGCTGGATAGATATTTTCCCGATGTTGATCTGAGTTCATCCTGTCTGGACAATTACAGGGCAGCGGAAATGGCAACGGAACATTTACTCGGCCAGGGATATAGAAACATCTCATTAATTGCCTACAACACGGAAATGCAACACATTTTAGACCGTATTTCAGGTTACGAGGACAGAATGAAAAATGCAGGACTATCTGATTACATACATGTTAGAAAAGTGAACATCCTGAATTCAAAACCGGATATAAGGAGAGCTTTGGAAGAGTTGATCCATAAGGAACATATAGATGGTCTTATCTTTTTGACAAATATGCTTGCCACCAATGGATTATATTGTCTAAGTGAAATGGATGTAATAATACCGCGGGATGTTGCGGTAGTCGGATTTAACGGAAGTGATGCGTTTAACCTCTTCTATTCGCCTGTAACCTACATAAAACAACCCATCGAACATATTGCAAATGGAGTGATAGATATTTTAATTAAACAAATAAATAAAACCAATTATACATCAAAACTGTTTTTGGAACCTGCGTTAATCATTCAGCAATCCTCAAAGAGAAATTCATAAAAACGATGACTCAATCACTGTAAATAAATACACATCCACTTGCTAAATCGTTTTAGCAATATTGAAATAAAAAACTTGGATTATAAAAAATAAAATAATCATATGAAGAAAGCATCATCAGAGATACTAAAAGGAATCATTGTTCCGCTTGTTACACCCTTGTCAGACAACGGCGAAATCGACAAAAGAGGATTGAAAAACCTCATAGAGCATGTAATACAGGGAGGAGTACACGGCATTTTTATCCTGGGCACAACCGGGGAAGCACAGAGTTTAAGTAAAAGACAACGAGAAGAGATGATCTGTGAGACAAGCCGTATAGTAGAGAACAGGCTGCCGCTGTTGGTCGGTATTTCCGACACATCAATCGGTGACAGTATCCTCCTGGCGCAAAAGGCGAAGGAAGCAGGTGCATATGCCGTTGTAGCTACGGCGCCCTATTATTTTGCTGTCAGTCAATCGGAACTGATTGCATACTTTGAGAATCTGATAGATCGGTTACCGCTTCCCCTGTTTTTATACAATATGCCGGCGCATACAAAAGTAACTTTCGATCCGGAAACGATCAATCATCTCGCTCAACATGATCAGGTAGTGGGTTTTAAAGATAGCTCCGCCAACGGGACTTACCTTCATACGGTAATATATACCATGAAAGAGAATCCCGATTTTATGATCTTTGTCGGACCGGAAGAGATGACTGCCGAAATGGTGCTAATGGGTATTAACGGTGGAGTAAACGGAGGGGCCAACCTGTTTCCTGAATTGTATGTTGAACTATATGATGCTGCTCGGAAGCACGACATTGAAAAAGTAAAGATGTTGCAACAAACGGTGATGCATATATCTTCCGGTATTTACGGTCAAGGCAACGAAGCCTCCGGTTACCTGAGAGGTCTCAAATGTGCCCTGTCCATTGCCGGCATCTGCCATGATTTCCTGGCTATGCCTTTTAGACAGTTCCAGGAGGAGTATCGAAGCAGGATCAAAAAGGAAATGACAGAAATAAAAAAAAAGCTCGATGCAAGATCTTGAGAATGCGATTGGGGATCGGTGAATGAAATGAATAAATAAAACATGAAGTATTGGTAGGATATAACCCGATTATCATTATCTTAGCAGATATTTTATAGCATTTCGGTTACCATGCACAGGTCTTAGAGCATGAAAAAATGAGTCGCACCGTGGAGATCAGAGATTGAGTTTTTATTATCAGCTGTATTCAGCTGCACAACAATTATATTTTGTCATGGAAAATAGAAGAGATTTCATTAAAAAAGTATCGGCCAGCATGGCTGCCGTGGCCATTGGAGGCACCCGTTTTGATTTAAGTGCCAGAAGTTATGCCCGTATTCCCGGTGCAAACGAAAAGATTCGCGTAGGGGTTGTCGGTTTTTCCGACAGGTTTCGGAGTTCATTACTACCCAGTTTTATGGACCATGCCGAAAAGTTGAATTTCGAACTGGTAGCACTGTCTGACATCTGGAATCGACGTCGCGAAGAGGGAAAAGCCTATATCAGGGAGAAAACCGGATGGAATGTGGACTTGTGTCGCAACAACGATGAGTTGTATGAGCGGAACGACATCGATGCAGTGATCATCAGCACCGCCGATTTCCAACACGCGTTGCATTTGGTAGAAGCTGCCAGGGCCGGGAAGCATGCTTATTGTGAAAAACCATTCGCAGAAACCCTGGATGATGCCAATGCCGCGCTAAAAGCCTGCAAGGAAAGCGGGATTGTGGTGCAGATAGGATCCCAGCGTCGCAGTGGGGCAAATTACCATGCAGCACACGACTATATCCGTTCCGGGAAGTTTGGTGATATTGTGATGGCTGAGATGTGTTGGAACGTAAACCAGCCGGGACGCTGGCGCAGGCCGGAACTGTGTGCTTCCATCCGAGAGAGCGATGTGGATTGGAATCGGTTCCTGATGAATCGTCCCAAAGTGGCCTGGGACCCGCGCAAATACCTTGAATACCGCCTGTTCTGGCCTTACTCCTCCGGCATACCGGGACAATGGATGTGCCACCAGATCGATACGGTACACTGGTTCACTGGCTTCCCCTACCCGCGCAGTGTGGTATCCAACGGAGGAATTTACCAGTGGAAAGATGGTCGCACCAACGCCGATACACTCACCTCAGTATTCGATTACGGGCCACTGGATGATCAGGATAAGGGTTTTCAGGTGGTCTACTCATCCCGCTTCAGCAATTCGGCAGGAGGAACAAAGGAACTTTACTATTCGAATGGCGGAATGCTAAACCTCGATACCAATGAAATTACTCCCGAAGGTGGGCTACGCGAACGCGAAGCATCTGCCATGGGATTAAAGGCCAACCTGCTTGAAAAGTTCACATTGCCCAGCATTACCGTGGAAGCTGAAGCCAATACCGGGGGTGACTCCCTTACATCGGCCCATATGCGGAACTGGATGGAGTGCGTTAGAGAGAAAAATATGGCCACCAATTGCCCGGTGGAAGCAGGACATAGCCACGCGATTGCCTGCGCAATGGCAAATGCAGCTTACCGGACTGGTATGCGTGCGACGTATGATGCAAAAACGAAACAAATTGTGGCAGGCGGTAAAATATTTAAGTATTAATTAATGCGTATGAAAACTTTCAATTACAGTTTCATGCTGGCATGTATCATGCTGATAATGGCATCCCATACCTACCCTTATCAGCCGGAGTATGCCGTTTGTACAAACGTAGCCAACTATCCTTTGGTAAAGTCGACTGGATATAACTACGTGGAATCAAACGTAGCCTACCTGATGCCTGATAAAAGTGACGCTGAATTTCAGGTTCATCTGGATGAAATAAAGAATTCAAATGCAAGAATTATTTCCTGCACTAGCTTTATTCCCGGAAGCTTACCACTCACCGGTACTGAAACCAAACGGGACGAAGCATTGGTGTGGGCCGATTCTGCGCTTCGCAGAGCCGGTATGGCCAAAATACCATACATTGTTTTCGGAAGCGGCAAAGCCCGCAATGTACCTGAAAACTTCAGTAAGAAACAGGCTACGGAACAATTTATCTCTTTTTGCAAGCAGATCGCTCCATTGGCCGAGAAGTATGATGTGACGATAGTCATTGAACCCTTGAACAGATCTGAAACCAATCTGATCAATTCCCTGGAGGAGGGTGCCGCGATCGTGGAAGCAGTCGGTCATCCCAATGTGCAGTTGCTATGCGATATATACCATATGATGCGGGAAGACGAGCCTGCTTCGGAAATAGTGAAGTATGGTAGGTATATCCGCCATTGTCATATTGCCGAAAGAGCGGAACGCTCCTCCCCGGGTACAAAGGGTGATGATTTCAGACCCTATTTCAGTGCATTGAAAGAGATCGGATACAAGGGATGTATCTCTATCGAATGCAGGTGGCAGGACTTTAACAATGAAATTAAGCCTGCACTCACCTACATGCAGGAGCAATGGGCGGTCTCTACTAGTGTCACAGAACAGAGGACAACTCCACAGGTAAAGAACGTGATTTTAATGATCGGAGACGGAATGGGAATCAGTCAGGTATATGCCGGGATGACAGCAAACAAGGGAGTACTCCATCTGGAACAGTCTCAATTTGTTGGTTTCACAAAAACCTATTCTGCAAGTAGCTACATAACGGATTCTGCTGCAGGCGGCACAGCCATTGCATGTGGAACCAAAACAAATAATGGAGCCATTGGTGTGGATACAAATGGGAAGCCGGTGAAATCACTCCTTGAGTATGCCATAGAAAACGGCCTCTCAACAGGAGTTGTCGCCAGCTGCGCCGTCACGCATGCTACACCGGCATCCTTTGTCGCACATCAGCCCAGCCGGAAAATGGAAGAGGAGATTGCGGCAGATTTTGTCAACTCAGACATTACTGTCTTTATCGGAGGAGGAAAAAAATATTTTGATGCCCGTTCTGATAATGAGAACCTGTTGGACAAACTGAAATCAAAAGGTTTCCAGCTTGCGTTTACGATGGACGATATCAGGAACATCTCCACGGGTAAGCTGGCAGGACTCGTGGCAGCCGAACATCCAGCTCCCTATCCTGAAAGGGGCGAATTTCTTTCTGAAAGCATGCATACAGCAATCAACATACTGAATGACAACAAAGAAGGGTTCTTCCTGATGGTAGAAAGTTCACAAATTGACTGGGCCGGCCATGCGAACGACACGGAAGCCGTCGTGAACGAGATGCTGGATTTTGACAGGGCCATAAAAACAGCCTTTGATTATGCGGAGCTGAACCCAAATACACTGGTGATTGTCACGGCAGACCATGAAACAGGAGGTATGGCACTTACCGGAGGAGATCTGCAGAACGGAAAAGTTGAGGGAACCTTTGTCTCCAAAGGGCACACCTCGGTCATGGTTCCAGTATTTGCATATGGGACAGGAGCTCAAGATTTTGCCGGCATCTATGAGAATACCCATTTATTTACCAAAATCCTGAATTTGTATGGCTTTGAAAAATAACAACATCATCTTGTAATGCTGTCTTTTTAAATTGGTGAACCCCGTGTCAATATTAACCGAGAAAAAATACTATCCCTGGATGGTAGTTGGCATACTATGGTTTGTGGCACTTTTGAACTACCTCGACCGTCAGATGCTTGCTACCATGAAACCGTTCATGGAGGTAGATATTACTGAACTGGTTACGGCAACCAATTTCGGCCGGTTAATGGCCATCTTTCTCTGGATATACGCCTTCATGAGTCCACTCTCAGGTATGATCGCCGACCGGCTCAACCGCAAATGGCTGATTGTAATCAGTTTGTTTGTCTGGTCTGCCGTGACCCTCTCGATGGGATATGCCAGAAATATTGATCAGCTGTATATCCTGAGAGCCGCCATGGGGATCAGTGAAGCCTTTTATGTGCCGGCTGCCTTGTCGCTTATTGCCGACTATCATCAGGGGAAAACACGGTCATTGGCCATTGGCTTTCACACGTCGGGCATCTACCTGGGACAGGCATTTGGAGGATTCGGCGCTACGCTGGCGGCTGAAACTACGTGGCAGTTTACCTTCCATTCCTTCGGCCTGATCGGTATGGTCTATAGCTTGATTTTAATTGCATTTCTTCGTGAAAAGAAAACCTATCACGTAACTACAAATCAAAAAAGATCATTCGCGCAGGAGTTGAGCACAATGGGAAAAGGATTGTCCTTGCTTTTCTCCAACATTGCATTCTGGGTGATCCTCTTTTACTTTTCCGCTCCCAGCTTACCCGGGTGGGCGACTAAAAACTGGCTGCCCACACTGTTTTCTGAATCCCTGAATATGGGAATGGAACAGGCGGGACCGCTATCGACCATGACATTGGCGATGGCATCTTTGTTCGGTGTAATTGCAGGAGGGTACCTGTCCGACCGGTGGGTAACGAAGCATCTGAAAGGAAGAATTTATACCGGGGTCATCGGCCTGGGTCTTACCATACCTGCCCTGGTGCTGATTGGCTATGGCAGCGGATTGTCCACGGTAATTACAGGAGCTCTTTTATTCGGTTTGGGATTTGGAATCTTCGATGTGAATAACATGCCCATACTATGCCAGTTTGTTCCTTCACGCTATCGTGCAACTGGTTATGGATTTATGAACCTGACCGGGATATCGGCTGGTGCCATCATCACCAACGAGCTGGGAAAGGCATTGGATGCCGGTTACATGACTTCGGTGTTCATCGTGATGATGGGTGCCGTACTGCTGGCCATCGTCCTTCAGTTGGTTGTGTTGAAACCAAAAACAGTGGATATGACCGACGAATTGTTCATAAAGAGGCAGAATCCTGTACGCTGATCCGGATTAAATAATTCATCTCTTTTGCTCTTTTTCTTATTTAATTGTATCTTTGATCGGTTCGTTTCCCCAGGGAAACTCATTTTCATCCATGACTTCTGCATTTTATGGTATTGAATTATATCTGGGTCGCTTTTTTTCTGATCGCTTTCATCGTGGCGTTGGTAAAGCTGCTTTTCTTTGGCGATTTGCAGGTATTTACCGACATCATGAATTCTACCTACGATACGGCCAGAACAGGCTTTGAAATATCACTCGGACTAACGGGTGTACTTTCGTTGTGGCTCGGCGTGATGAAGATTGGCGAACGGGGCGGCATGGTTGAGATGTTCTCCAGGACGGTAGCCCCCCTGTTTTCAAAACTATTTCCCGAAATGCCTAAAAACCATCCTGCCGCAGGATCCATGCTGATGAACATTTCCGCAAATATGCTGGGGCTCGACAATGCAGCGACTCCCTTCGGACTGAAAGCGATGCAGGAACTCCAGGAGATTAATACAAAGAAAGAGGAAGCATCGAACCCGATGATTATGTTTCTGGTGTTAAACGCATCCGGTCTGACCCTCATTCCGGTCACCGTCATGGTGTATCGTGCCCAGCTGGGAGCTGCCAATCCAGCAGATATCTTTATTCCCATCATGATCGCCACATTCGTCGCCACCCTCGTGGGAATGATCGCAGTCTGCCTGAAGCAAGGTATCAATATATTCCAACGATCAATTATGGGTTTTGTGCTTGCCATGGCAGCTATTATTGCCGGAACCATATTGATTTTTCAGTCGATGCCACAGGAGAAAATTAACATTGTATCGAGCCTCACGGCAAACATCATCCTGTTTACCATCATCGTGCTTTTTATTGTCAAAGCGCTGAAACGAAAGATCAACATCTTCGAAGCGTTCATCGACGGCGCAAAGGACGGTTTTAAAACAGCTGTCACCATCATCCCTTACCTCATTGCCATTCTGGTGGGGATCGGCGTTTTCCGGGCTTCAGGAGCCATGGATTTCCTGATGGAAGGTGCACGCAACCTGGTTGCATTTACCGGTGCGGATACACGATGGGTGGATGGGTTACCCACCGCCCTGATGAAACCATTAAGCGGCAGCGGCGCCCGGGGCATGATGATCGACGCGATGAAAACTTTTGGGGCAGACTCATTCACCGGTCGGCTGTCAAGCGTTCTACAGGGTGCCACAGATACCACTTTCTATATCGTAGCTGTTTACTACGGTGCCGTGAACATCAAAAATTCGCGCTACACCGTTCCCTATGCGCTTTTGGCAGATTTGGCAGGGGTGATTGCGGCAATTTTCGTGGCCTATCTCTTTTTCGGATAAAAAATAGGCGATTCTCCAGGTAAATAAATGTTAAATATATGGCAGTCAGTTTTCATTCGGAAAATGTAGATTTTCCACCAATTAAAAAAAGAGCAACGGCGAACTGGATTAAAACAGTTGCTGAAAATCATGGCAGACGTGTGGGTGAGATCTCCTATCTTTTCTGCGACGACGCAAAAATTTTGGAGATAAACCGGCAATATCTGCAGCATGATTTTTATACAGATATCATCACATTCGACTACTCTGAAAATAATGTGATTTCGGGTGACATCTCCATCAGTCTCGATACGGTACGCTCCAATTCACAAAAGTACCAAACGGAATTTACAGATGAACTGAATCGTGTCATCATTCATGGCATCCTTCATCTTTGCGGTTTAGACGACCATTCCAACTCAGAGCAAGAAGCAATGCGCATCGCAGAAAACACGGCACTGCTCCTTCTGAGAAATACCTTCCAATAATTCCGATCAAATTACTGAAATAAAGCACATTATTTACATTTGTAAACTGTCACTGTTCGTCATGCTACATCCTTTTTCCTTTATGTTTTACAATACCGAGAATTTTTATGATACCGTGAATGATCCGGCCACCATGGATGATGATTACACACCCAGGGGCTTCAGGAAATGGACCATGGAGCGATTCAACGATAAAGTAGGCAAATTAACAAAAGTAATCGGAGAGATTGTGCAACCCGACCATCCGGATATAATCGGTTTGGCTGAGATAGAAAACAAGTGGGTGATGGAGAGCATTCTGGATGAAATGAATCGCAAAGGAATCTGCCGGTATAGCTTCGTCCATTATGACAGTCCCGATGAAAGAGGATCGGATGTGGCACTGATATACAATACCCAAACATGGATCGTCCTTGAGTCAAGTCCCATCCTGGTCCATCTGCCGGGAATTGAAGACAGGACACGGGATATCCTTTATGTGAAAGGAAAGACGGTGAACGGAGAGATTCTGCATCTCTATGTGGTGCATTTCCCCTCACGCAATGCCGGAACAGAAGTATCAGAACGGAGACGTTATTTTGTTGCAAGTGAATTACGAAATGCTGTACGCAAAATTCAGGATGAAAATCCCGACGAAAAGATCCTCATCATGGGTGATTTCAATGACACTCCCGATGACAACAGCATCGACGAAATTCTCGCAGCCGAAAAAAAATTTACCAATATCGTAAATAAAAATTTGTATAATCTGCTCTATCCACGTTTTGAAAGAGGGCTAGGATCCACGTTTCACAAGCGTTGGCTGCTCTTTGATCAATTCATTGTCTCGGGGAGCCTGTTGTTGTCTGACAAGATTGATTGCAAGCCGGAATATGCCGACATATTCAACGCCCGTTATCTGCTCCACAGTGACAGGTATAACCGGATACGTCCTAACCGCACCTACAGTGGGAGTTATACAGGGGGTTACAGCGATCACCTCCCGATATACCTCCGTATCTACTTAAAATAAAGATCGTTTTTCTTCTATTATTTGGAATTAACATCCTGATTAGTCGTAACTTTTTCTTTTTTAGTATCTTTGCAACCTTAAAATATAAAAATGACTTTCAATTACGACATCATTGTAGTGGGTGCGGGGCATGCCGGATGTGAAGCTGCTGTGGCAGCTGCCAA
>Ga0172382_10009551_pt1 | contig 13210 bp, 7 predicted proteins | sample Leawel138RmetaG_FD_122245 | JGI IMG/M metagenome (GOLD analysis project Ga0172382, IMG submission 122245) | Leachate microbial communities from a municipal landfill in Southern Ontario, Canada - Leachate well 138R metaG | ecosystem: Engineered > Solid waste > Landfill > Unclassified | place...
CCGCCTCCTCGATATGCTCCATCACCGGGCAGACGAAGACCTGCGCGCCGTCGCACAGCGCATCCACGTCCACCTCGGTCGCCTCGCTCAGGTAGCGGTCGAACAGCAGCGGGTTCGCGCCCAGAAGCGCATCGACCTGCGCGGTCCGGTCGCCGGGATATTGCCGGCGGATGTCCCCCGAGACCAGTTCGGGCACGGTGTCCAGCAGATAGCCCTGAAGCTGGCCTTCGTCGTGGATGATCTGCATCGCCCGCCCGCCCAGCACATAGGAGGGGCGCACCACCAGCGGAAAGCCCAGCGCGTCGCCCAGGCTGCGGGCCTGTGCGGCCGAGCGGGCGATGCCGTTCTCGGGCTGCCTGAGGCCGAGCTCGTGCAGGAGCTTCTGGAAGCGGTCGCGGTCCTCGGCCAGGTCGATCATGTCGGGCGAGGTGCCGAGGATCGGGATGCCGGCCTTTTCCAGCGCCCCGGCGAGCTTGAGCGGGGTCTGGCCGCCGAACTGGACGATGACGCCGGCAAGCCGGCCTGCCCGCTGCTCGGTGCGGAGGATCTCCAGCACGTCCTCGGCGGTTAGCGGCTCGAAATAGAGCCGGTCCGAAGTGTCGTAGTCGGTCGAGACGGTCTCGGGGTTGCAGTTGACCATGATGGTCTCGAACCCGGCCTCGGCCAGCGCGAAACAGGCGTGGCAGCAGCAGTAGTCGAACTCGATCCCCTGCCCGATCCGGTTGGGGCCGCCGCCGAGGATCACCACCTTGCGCCGGTCGCTGACGGCCGATTCGTCGGCCGGCACCCCGGCAAAGGGCTCCTCGTAGGTGGAATACATATAGGCGGTGGGCGATGCGAATTCGGCCGCGCAGGTGTCGATGCGCTTGTAGACCGGGTGCAGGCCCAGGGCATGGCGCCGCTGCGCCACGTCGTCGGCGGTGAGGCCGGCCAGCGCGGCCAGCCTTGCGTCGGAAAAGCCCATCGCCTTCAGCCGGCGCAGGTTCTGCGCGTCCTGCGGCAGGCCATGCGCGCGCAGCCGCGCCTCCGTGGCCAGAATTGCGGCGATCTGGTCCAGAAACCACGGGTCGATGCGGCTGACCGCATGCACCTCGGCCATCGGCGTGCCCAGCCGCAGCGCCTGCGCCACCAGCCGCAGCCGGTCGGGGGTGGGAATGCCCAGCGCGGCGCGGATGGCGTTGGCGTCGTTGCCCTGCCCGAGGCCGGGGATCTCGATCTCGTCCAGCCCGGTCAGCCCGGTTTCCAGCCCGCGCAGCGCCTTCTGGAGGCTTTCGGCGAAGGTCCGCCCGATCGCCATCACCTCGCCCACCGATTTCATCGCGGTGGTGAGCACCGTCCCGGCGCCGGGGAACTTCTCGAAGGCGAAGCGCGGGATCTTGGTCACCACATAGTCGATCGCCGGCTCGAAGCTGGCCGGGGTGGCGCCGCCGGTGATGTCGTTGTCCAGCTCGTCCAGCGTGTAGCCGACCGCCAGCTTGGCGGCGACGCGGGCGATGGGAAAGCCGGTGGCCTTGGACGCCAGCGCCGATGAGCGCGACACCCGCGGGTTCATCTCGATCACCACCATGCGCCCGTCGGCCGGGTTGACCGCGAACTGCACGTTCGAGCCGCCGGTCTCGACCCCGATCTCGCGCAGCACCGCGATCGAGGCCGAGCGCATCCGCTGGTATTCCTTGTCGGTGAGCGTCAGCGCCGGGGCCACGGTGATGCTGTCGCCGGTATGCACCCCCATCGGATCGACGTTCTCGATCGAGCAGACGATGATGCAGTTGTCGGCGCGGTCGCGCACCACCTCCATCTCGTATTCCTTCCAGCCGAGCACCGATTCCTCGATCAGCACCTCGGTGGTGGGCGAGGCATCGAGCCCGGCCTGCACGATCTCGAAGAACTCGTCGCGGTTGAAGGCGATGCCGCCGCCGGTGCCCCCGAGCGTGAACGAGGGACGGATGATCGCCGGCAGGCCGACGCGGTCGAGCGCCTGCGCGGCCAGCCCCATCGCATGGGCGACGTAGCGCTGCTTGCGGTCCCCGCCGGCAAGGTTCCAGTCGGCCTCGAGCGCATCGAGCCCGGCATCGTCCGCGCCGGCGGCGCGCAGCGCGGCCCGCGCCGCCTCGTGGGCGCGGCGGTCGGCCTCCTTGGCCTCGGTGGCACTGGCCAGCGCCGAGGCCGGTGTTTCCAGCCCGATCCGCGCCATCGCCTCGCGGAACAGCGCGCGGTCCTCGGCCTTGTCGATGGCGCGGGCGTCGGCGCCGATCATCTCGACCCCGTAGCGCTCCAGCACCCCCATGCGCTGGAGCGACAGCGCGGTGTTCAGCGCGGTCTGCCCGCCCATGGTCGGCAGCAGGGCATCGGGGCGCTCGCGCGCGATGATCCTCGCGACCACCTCCGGCGTGACCGGCTCGATATAGGTGGCGTCGGCCATGTCCGGGTCGGTCATGATCGTAGCCGGGTTCGAGTTGACGAGGATGACGCGATAGCCTTCCTCGCGCAGCGCCTTGCAGGCCTGGGTGCCCGAATAGTCGAACTCGCAGGCCTGGCCGATGACGATGGGGCCGGCGCCGATGATCAGGATCGACTCGATGTCGCGGCGTCTGGGCATGGGTCCGTCCGTGCGGCCCGCGCGATGGCCCGGTGCGGGGGGCTCCGGCGCCGGCATGCGCGGAGGGGCCCGCCGGTGCGCGGGAATGGGAGTCAGGCTGTCAGGCTGGACGACTCCTATAAGGCAGGTCCGGGTCGCGGAAAACCCCGCCGCCCGCGTTTTTTTGCGCCGGCCGGTCGCGATATGCCCGGGCGAGCGCGATGAAGCGGCGGAACAGGTCATGCGAATCCTGCGGCCCGGGCGAGGCTTCGGGATGGAACTGCACCGAGAACACCGGCCGCCCCCTGAGCGCGAGGCCGCAGTTGGACCCGTCGAACAGCGAGACATGGGTCTCCTCGACACCATCGGGCAGGGATCCGGCATCGACCGAGAAACCGTGGTTCATCGACACGATCCCGACCTTGCCGGTGCGGCGGTCGCGGACCGGATGGTTGGCGCCGTGGTGGCCCTGGTGCATCTTTCCGGTCCGCCCGCCCAGCGCCAGCGCCAGCAGTTGATGACCGAGGCAGATGCCGAAGACCGGCAGGCCGGTCTCGAGCAGGCCGCGCAGCATCGGCACCGCATAGTCGGCGGTGGCGGCCGGATCCCCCGGGCCGTTGGACAGGAACACCCCGTCCGGGCGCAGGGCGATGATCTCGTCGGCGCCGGTGCGGGCCGGCACCACGGTGACGCGCGCGCCGAGTCCCGCCAGAAGCCGCAGGATGTTGCGCTTGATGCCGTAGTCGACCGCGACGACATGCAGATCGGGCCGGGCCTGCCTGCCATGGCCGCGGCCCCACTGCCACGGCGTCTCGTGCCATTGCGCGGACTGGTTGCCCGTGACCTCGCGCGCGAGGTCGCGGCCGGCCAGGCCGGGCCAGTCGGCCGCCTGCCGCCGCAGCGCCGGAATGTCGAACCTGCCGTCCGGCGCATGGGCGATGACCGCATTGGCAAGGCCCTGCTCGCGGATGCGCACGGTCAGCGCCCGGGTGTCGAGGCCCGACAGCGCAATGACTCCGCGCTGCGCGAGCCAGTCGTCCAGCCGCGCGGTCGCCCGATAGCTCGAGGGGGCGCTCACCCCGGCGCGGAAGATCGCCCCGACCGCGCCGTGCCCGGCAGCGGGGGCGAGATCCTCGGCATCCTCGTCGTTGACGCCGGTATTGCCGACATGCGGGAAGGTGAAGGTGACGATCTGGCCGGCATAGGACGGATCAGTGAGGATTTCCTGATAGCCGGTGAGCGCGGTGTTGAAGCACACCTCGCCCGCGACCGCGCCGGCAGCGCCGAGGCCCTGCCCCTCGATCACGGTGCCGTCCGCCAGCACCAGCAGCGCGGTGGGCGGGGTGGATGTCCAGGCAGGAACGGTCATGGCGATGCTCCATCGGGGCGGCGGCCGCGGCCCGAAGGCGCCCCGCCGCCGTCGCGGAACCACCGGGCAGGGCGCCGGACCGGCGCCCGCGGGATGGCCCGGGCGCCTGCGTAAGGGAAAAACCGGGGCGGCGTCAACGGCGGGCGGCCCGGAAAGCGGGGCGAGCCTGTGAGGCGCCCGGCGGGGCGGCGGTCACGAAGCTGCACCCGGACCGGGTTCCCGCCGCAGCCGTATCCCCCGCGCGGCGAAATAGCCGGCAAGGCGGCGCATATCGCCCGCCGGGTCGGCGAGCGCCACATGAGTGTCGGGGCGCAGCAGGTAGAGGGCATCGCGGGCAAGGCCGGCCCGGCCATGGGCGGGGTGCCAGGGAAAGACATGCAGCGGCAGGGCCCGGTCGCGGCACCAGGCGACGAGTTCCGGGCCCGCGCGGCCGTAGACATGCACCTGCCAGCCGATCTGCGCCAGCGGCGCGTGGTTGTCGGTGGCGCCCGCGGCCGCGACCCAGGGCAGGCGGTCGCCGCCGGCGATGCGGCCGGCGCGGCCGGCGCTCAGCGGTGAGCCGCGATAGTTCATCCGCAGTTGCGCGACGGTGCGGAACAGGAATACCCGCGCCGGCGCCAGCGAGAGGATGCCGGCCAGCAGCCGCGGCGCGATCCGGCTGCGCAGGAGGCCGGCCAGCCGGCCCTCGGCGGTCACGATGCCGAAGACGCGGTCGGTGGTCGCCACCAGCCGGCGGGCAAAGCCGGCCCGCTCGGCCCCGTAGCTGTCGAGCAGCCCGTCGCCGGCGCGGCCGGCAAGGACTTCGGCCAGCTTCCAGGCGAGGTTGATCGCGTCGAGGATGCCGGTGTTCATGCCCTGGCCGCCGACCGGGCTGTGGATATGGGCGGCATCGCCGAGCAGGAAGGCCCGGCCCTTGCGGAACTGCCCGGCAACCCGGTGGTGGACGCGGTAGGTCGAGAACCAGTTGACCCGGGCGACCGCGATCCGCAGCTCGCCGATCACGCGCGGGCCGATATCCGCGAAGGCGAGCGGCGCGCCCCCGGGCCGCGGCGCGCTGCGGATCGTGCCGACCAGCCGGGCGCGGCCGCTCGCGGCCAGCGGAAAGACGCCGAGGAAATCGGCCCGGTCGAGGCCGACATGCAACTCGCCGTCGATGGCCGGGCCGGCGGCCTCGATATCGGCGACATAATAGGTGTCGTGATAGGTCCCGCCGGCAAAGCCGATCCCGAGCGCCTTGCGCAGGTCCGAGCCGGCGCCGTCGCAGCCGGCGATATAGCGCGCGGTGCAGCTTTCCTCCGGCCCGTCCTCGTGGCGCAGCCGGGCGGTGATCCCGGCGCCGTCCTCGGTGAAACCCGTCAGCGCGGTCCGGCGCCCGACCTCGATGCCGGCTTCGCGCAGCCGCTCGACCAGCAGGCGCTCGTGCTCGTCCTGGGGGAAGATCTCCACGAAGGGATAGCGGGTCAGGCCGGCGCCGATGTCGCGGAAATCGACCCGGGCCGCCTTCCGGCCCCGGGCCCAGAGATTGACCGCCGGGACCCTGTGGCCGCGCGCCACCACCGTCTCGGCAAGGTCGAGCTGGCGGTAGAGTTCGAGCGTGCGCGCCTGCACCGCGAGCGCGCGCGAGGTGGTCCCCGGCCCGGGGCTCAGGTCGACGATGCGGATGCGGACGCCAAGCCGGGCGAGCCAGAGCGCCAGCACCAGCCCGGTCGGGCCCGCGCCGATGATCAGCACCTCGGTATCCATGGCTGCCTCCCCGCCGGCCTGTCGCCCGGCGGCCGGAGCGGGGGCCGGACGGTTCAGGATAGCACGGATCCGGCCGGGCCGCAGCAGCGGATGCGGGGGGTGGTGCCGTCCTGCATTGCGTCCTTGCGCGCCGGCGGCGACGCGATCCGGTTGCCCCGGCCCGCGGGTTGCCGCGGCGATTGCGCCGCCTCGCGATGACGATGCCCCCGGCTTTGCCCGGCGCCGGCGATCGGCTATGCTCCGGCCGGCTTCATCGGCGGCGCCGTGCGGCGCTGCCCCCAGATCCGTCAGGAGGTTTCATGTCAGACCAGGGCAATCCGGGTGCGACCGGCTCGACCATGACCACCGGCGCTCCGGCGCCGAGCGACCGCAACTCGCTCACCATCGGTGCCGATGGCCCGATCGTGCTGCACGATGTGCATTTCCTCGAGCAGATGGCGCATTTCAACCGCGAGAAGGTGCCCGAGCGCCAGCCCCACGCCAAGGGCGCCGGGGCATTCGGCACCTTCGAGACCACCGGGGACGTGTCGAAATACACCCGGGCGGCGCTGTTCCGGAAGGGCGCAAAGACCGAGATGCTCGCCCGGTTCTCGACCGTGGCCGGCGAGATGGGCAGCCCCGACACCTGGCGCGACGTGCGCGGCTTCTCCCTCAAGTTCTACACGTCCGAGGGCAATTACGACCTCGTGGGCAACAACACCCCGATCTTCTTCGTCCGCGACCCGATGAAATTCCCGCATTTCATCCGCAGCCAGAAGCGCCTGCCGGATTCCGGGCTGCGCGATGCGCATATGCAGTGGGATTTCTGGACCGGCAACCCCGAGACCGCGCATCAGGTCACCTATCTCATGGGCCAGCGCGGCCTGCCGCGGACATGGCGCAACATGAACGGCTACGGCTCGCATACCTATATGTGGGTGAACGCGGCCGGCGAGCGGTTCTGGGTGAAATACCATTTCCACACCGAGCAGGGGATGGCGTTCTTCACCAATGACGAGGCCGCCGCCATGGCCGGCGCCGATGCCGATTTCCACCGCCGCGACCTGTTCGAGGCGATCGCGCGCGGCGATCACCCGGCCTGGGCGCTCTCGGTGCAGGTGATGCCCTATGAGGAGGCGAAAACCTACCGCCTCAACCCGTTCGACCTGACCAAGACCTGGCCGCATGCCGATTATCCGCTGATCCCGGTCGGGCGCATGGTCCTGAACCGCAACCCCGAGAACTTCTTCGCCCAGATCGAGCAGGCGGCGTTCTCGCCCGGCAATACCGTGCCCGGGATCGGGCTGTCGCCGGACAAGATGCTGCTCGGCCGGGCCTTTGCCTATAACGACGCGCAGCGGAACCGGATCGGCACCAATTTCCACCAGTTGCCGGTGAACCAGCCGAAAGTGCCGGTGAACACCTACATGATCGACGGCCAGATGGCCTATCACCACAGCGGCAATGCCCCGGTCTATGCGCCCAACAGCGGCGGCCGCGGCTGGGCGGATGCCACCGGCGCGATGGAGGACGGCTGGGAGGCCGACGGCGCCATGGTCCGCAGCGCCTATGCGCTGCGGGCGGATGACGACGACTTCACCCAGCCCGGCATCCTCGTGCGCGAGGTGTTCGACGATGCCGGCCGCGCCGCACTGGTCGAGACCGTGGCCGGCAGCCTGCTGAGCGGGGTGCGCGAGCCGGTGCTGGGCCGCGCGCTCGCCTACTGGAAGAGCATCGACCCGGGCGTCGGCGCCCGGATCGAGGAAAAGGTCCGCACCGCCGCCGCCCCGCCCCCGGCCGAGGGCATGGGCAACGGCTGACGACCGGCCGGACCCGGACCGAAGCGACCGCCACCGTCCCGGACGCGGCACACAAGACGCCGCGCCCGGGCGGGTGTGTCCTCAGGGATCGCCCCCCACAGAAACGCACAGCCCCCATGCGCCCCTTTCTCCTTCACCCGGGCCCGTCCGGGGCCATATTGGGGGCGGGTACCGGCTGGAGGTGGAGATGGGGCTGCTCGTCGACGGGAAATGGCATGACCGGTGGTATGACACCGAGGCGACCGGGGGGCGGTTCGTCCGGTCGCAGTCGCAGTTCCGCAACTGGATCACCGCGGACGGCAGCCCGGGGCCTTCGGGGCGCGGCGGGTTCCGGGCCGAGGCCGGGCGCTATCACCTTTACGTCTCGCTCGCCTGTCCCTGGGCGTGCCGGGTGCTGATCCTGCGGGCGCTCAAGGGGCTCGGGGGGATGATCGGGGTGTCGGTGGTCAATCCCTACATGGGCAGCGACGGCTGGACCTTCGCGCCCGGCCCCGGGGTGACGGGCGATCCGGTCGCGGGGGCGGAGTTCCTCTATCAGGTCTATCAGCGCGCCGATCCGGACTATTCGGGCCGGGTGACGGTGCCGGTGCTGTGGGACCTGCACGAGGATACCATCGTCAGCAACGAATCGGCCGAGATCATCCGCATGCTGAACACGGCCTTCGACGGGATCGGCGCGACGCCGGGCGACTATGCCCCCGCCGAGCTCCTGCCGCAGATCGACGCCATCAATGCCGAGGTCTACGACCGCGTCAACAACGGCGTCTACAAGGCCGGCTTCGCCACCGGACAGGCGGTCTACGAGCAGGAGGTGACCGCGCTGTTCGCCGAGCTGGACCGGCTCGAGGACCTGCTGGGCCGCCGGCGCTATCTGCTGGGCGACCGGGTGACCGAGGCCGACTGGCGGCTGTTCACCACCCTGATCCGGTTCGATCCGGTCTATCACGGCCATTTCAAGTGCAACCTGCGGCGGCTGGTCGACTATCCGAACCTCTGGGCCTATACGCGCGAGCTCTACCAGTGGCCGGGTGTGGCGGCGACGGTCGATTTCGACCATATCAAGCAGCACTACTACCGCAGCCATCCGACCATCAATCCCAACGGCATCGTGCCGAAGGGGCCGGTGCTCGACCTGATGGCGTCGCCGGAACGGCATGCAGGAGGGAAATGAGATGCAGACCACCGCTTCGGTCGCCACCACGAACGCGAGCCGCTATCTCCAGCAGTTGTGCAAGCATTTCGGCCACAAGATCGAGACCCGCTTCGACGAGAGCAGCGGCACCTGCCTGTTCCCGACCGGCACGGTCGGGCTCGCGGCGCATGACGACCGGCTCGTGATCACCGTCACCGCCGATGACGAGGAGGCGCTGGCGCGCTGGCGCGAGGTGATCTGGTCGCATCTGGTGCGCTTTGCCTTCCGCGAGGATCTGGTGGCACCGGACTGGACCGCGGCGGGCTGAGGGGCCCCTACAGATCCTTCACCAGCCGCAGCGCATCGTAGATCGCCGCATGGGTGTTGCGCGCCGCCACCGCGTCGCCGATCCGGAACACCCGGAAGCGGCCCTCGGGATTGGGGCGCAACGCCTGCGGCCCGCCGGTGGCCAGCGCCTCGTAATCGACGGCGCCAAGGTTCGAGGACAGCGGCTTCAGCGCGAAATACAGGTCGTCCAGCGGCCGGGTGCCGTGGTTCACCACCACCTGGTCGACCAGCCTTTCGCGGCGCATGTCGCCGTAGTCGCTGCCCAGCACCGCCCGCAGGCGGTTGTCGTCGCGCGCGACCGAGAGCAGCCGCCAGGTGACGGTGAAGGTGGTGTCGCGCCGTTGCAGGTTGCGCATGTAGGGCACGAGGCTCATCGCCATCACCTCGGGGGCGAAGCTGCGGTCGGGGGTCACGATCTCGACCGCGGCGCCGGTGGCCGAGATCAGGTCGGCGGCCTGCAACCCGGCATGGTCGCCGGCATCGTCGAACACCAGCACCTCGCGCCCCGGCCGCACGTCGCCCGACAGGATGTCCCAGGCCGAGCACACCAGATCGTTGCCCGCCTCCAGCACCTCGGTATGCGGCAGGCCGCCGGTGGCGACGATCACCTCGTCGGGATCGGTGTCGAGCACGGTCTCGGCCTCGGCGAAGGTGCTGAACCGGAACCGCACCCCGCGCTTCTCGCACTGGGCCAGGCGCCAGTCGATGATCGACAGCATCTCGCGGCGCCGCTCGTCCAGCGCGGTGAGGCGGATCTGGCCGCCGGGCCGATCGGCGGCCTCGAACACCGTCACCTCGTGCCCGCGCTCGGCCGCGACCCGCGCGGCCTCGAGGCCGCCGGGGCCGGTGCCGATCACGGTGACGCGCCGGCGGGTGCCGGCGGCGGGGATGGTCTGCGGCATCGACAGCTCGCGTCCCGTCGCGGCGTTGTGCAGGCAGAAGGCCGCGCCGCCCTGATAGATGCGGTCGAGGCAGTAGTTGGCGCCGACGCAGGGGCGGATATCGTCCTCGCGGCCCTCGATCACCTTGCGCACCAGATGCGGGTCGGCCATGTGGGCGCGGGTCATCCCCACCATGTCCAGCAGCCCGGCCGCGATCGCATGGCGCGCGGTGGCGACATCGTTGATCCGCGCGGCATGGAAGGTCGGGAACCGGGTGGCACGGCGGATCTCGCCGGCGAAATCGAGATGCGGCGCGCTGGGCATGCCCTGCACCGGGATCAGGTCGGTGAGGCCCGGATCGGTGTCGATATGGCCGCGCACCACGTTGAGGAAATCCACCAGCCCGCTGTCGCGCAGCCTGCGCGAGACCTCGAGCCCCTCGTCGCGGGTCATCCCGCCCGCGAGCATCTGGTCGCCGGTATAGCGCAGCCCGAGGATGAAATCGGGGCCCACCCGCTCGCGGATCGCGCGCAGCACCTCGAAGGTGAAGCGCAGCCGGTTGTCGAGACTGCCGCCCCAGGGCTCCTCGAGATCGTTGGTCAGCGGCGACCAGAACTGCTCGAGCAGGTGGCCGTAGGCCTCGAGCTCGATCCCGTCCATGCCGGCCGCCTTCATCCGCTCGGCGGCATCGGCGAAGTCGGCGATCACCCGGGCGATGTCCCAGTCCTCGATCCGCTTGGGAAAGGCGCGATGCGCCGCCTCGCGCTCGTGGCTCGGGGCCAGCACCGGCAGCCAGTCGGCCTTGTCCCAGCGGGTGCGCCGCCCGAGATGCGAGAGCTGGATCATCACCGCCGCGCCGTGTTCGTGGCATTCGTCGGTGAGCCGGCGCAGCCAGCCCACCACCTCGTCCTTCCAGGCGAGGATGTTGTTGAACACCGGCGGGCTGTCGCGCGAGATCGAGGCCGAGCCCGCGGTCATGGTCAGCGCCACCCCGGCCCGGGCCCGCTCGGCGTGATAGGCGCGGTAGCTGTCCTTCGGCATCCCGTCCTCGGCATAGGCGGGCTCGTGCGCGGTGATCATGATGCGGTTGCGCAGGGTGAGATGCTTCAGCCGGTAGGGTTGCAGAAGCGGATCGCTGGTCATCGGGTCATTCCCTGCATGGATGTGAGGCGGGCCCGGGGCCCGGGGTCAGCCGAATACAGATGCGCCACCCTGTCAACCGCGGCCCCGAAGGCGGGGTCAATAGGAGGCATCCGGCATCGCCGCCTTGCGCCGGGCGACGAAGTCCTCGAGCGCGGACAGGGTGCCCGCATCGAGCGGCGGGGCCTCGTAATCGGCCAGCTGCTGCTTCCACAGCCGGTTGGCGCGGAAGGCGGCGTCGTGGCGGCCGTTGTCGACCCATTTCTCGTAGGGGTCGTTGTCGGCGATGGCGCTTTCCCAGAAGGCGGTCTCGTAATTGGCGATCGTATGGCTCGCCGCGAAGAAATGGCCGCCGGGATGGACCTCGGCGAAGGAATCGACCGCAAGCTGGTTGTCGTCCACCGGCACCCCGCGCAGATAGGTATGCAGCGCCCCGCACAGATCGGCATCCATGACGAATTTCTCGTAGGACATCGACAGCAGCCCGTCGAGGAAGCCGGCCGAATGCAGGATGAAGTTCGCCCCGCATTGCACGGCCGAGAGCATGGACATCGTGCCCTCGACCATCGCCTGCGCATCGGGCAGCTTCGAGGTGGTGAAATTGCCGGCGCAGCGCAGCGGCAGCCCCAGCCGGCGCGCCAGTTGCCCGACCACCAGCGATCCGGCGGCGGGTTCCGGCGTCCCGAAGGTGGGCGAGCCCGAGCGCAGCGACATCGACGACAGGAAATTGCCGAAGATCACCGGCGCGCCCCTGCGTTCGAGCTGGGTGAGCGCGCAGCCGGCCATGGTCTCGGCCACGCCCTGCGCGATCGCGCCCGCCGTCGTCACCGGCCCCATGGCGCCGCCGAGGATGAAGGGCACGATCACCGCCGCCTGGTTGGCGCGGGCATAGGCGCGCAGCACCTTGGTGGCATCCCCGCCCCACAGCAGCGGCGAGTTCACGTTGACATTGCCGAGGATGACGCAGTTTTCGTCCACGAAACCGGCGCCGAACAGGATGCGGGCCATCTCGATGGAATCCTCGGCCCGCTCCTCGGTGGTGACCGAGCCCATGAAGGCGCGGTCCGAGTAGCGGATATGCGCGAGCACCATGTCGAAATGGCGCTTGTTCACCGGCAGGTCGACCGGCTCGCTGATCGTGCCGCCGGAATGGTGCAGCCAGGGCGAGGACTGGGCGAGCTTCACGAGGTTCTCGAAATCGGCGATGGTGCCGTAGCGGCGCTCGCCGCCGTGGTCCATCACGAAGGGCGAGCCGTAGGCCGGCGCGAACACCACCGCATCGCCGCCGATCTGCACCGAATTGGCCGGGTTGCGGGCATGCTGGGTAAAGACCGGCGGCGCCGAGGCGAGGATCTCACGCAGCATGCCGGGCGGGAACTTCACCAGATCGTCGCTGACCTCGGCCCCGGCCCTGCGCCACAGCGCCAGGGTTTCGGGATCGTCGCGGAAGGCGATGCCGGTCTCGGCGAGAATGCGGTCGATCTGGGCCTCGATCCGGACCAGGTTCTCCTCGGAGAGGATCTCGTAGGGCGGCAGGCCGCGGGTGATATAGGGCACGGCCCCGGCGGCCGGGGTGCTGTCCTGCGCGCGGGCCCGACGGCGCGCGCGGGCGCCGCCGCGCCCGGTGGAAGGTGATGCGGTATCGGTCATGGCGCCTCGGCTGGCATCGGGATGGCTCCGGGAAGTGCCTTCACTGTGCCCCATCGCCGGCCACCGTCAACGGGAGCGCCGATCATGGCATGCATGAGTTGAGGTAATGCCGGGTAGCCGGTGGCGGGGTGGCGGAGAATGACGGCTGGTGCTGCTGCTGCCGGACGCGGACCCGGGGCAAGGGATGATGCTCGCCCGAACGGGCCCGTCATGGCGAGGCTGTTTGCTCCGGGGAATGTCGGTCCGTGGTGGTGCCGGCTCCACCGGACGCGGACCCAAGGCAAGGGGTAGTCCCCCGCACCTTCCGTCACCCGCGAGGCGGCGCAGCCGCCGTGGCAATCCATGTGGCACGGCACCGGGCCACGGATTGCGTCGCTTCACTCGCCATGACGGGCTGGTTCGGGCGATTGCCCCGCCGGCGCCCGGCCCGCCCCCCGTCACGCCAGCCCCGACCAGGCGGCGAGGCGCAGCGGGGTCGGGCCGGGGGCCGGGCTGCGTTGCAGGCCGAGGCGGTCGAAGGCGGCGATCCGGGCCCGGCCGCGGGGCGGGGCGGCGGCGAGCGCGGCGAGG
>Ga0172382_10009554_pt1 | contig 13207 bp, 10 predicted proteins | sample Leawel138RmetaG_FD_122245 | JGI IMG/M metagenome (GOLD analysis project Ga0172382, IMG submission 122245) | Leachate microbial communities from a municipal landfill in Southern Ontario, Canada - Leachate well 138R metaG | ecosystem: Engineered > Solid waste > Landfill > Unclassified | place...
ATGGGTGTAATCATACATAGGATAAATACACCATTCATCACCCGTTCGGGGATGGTGGGCAAATTTAATCCGGTATAGAGCGGGGTCCCGCATATTAAGATTAGGACTGGCCATATCAAGTTTTGCACGAAGGACGTATGTTCCTTCAGCATGTTTCCCAGCTCGCATTTCTTTAAATAATCTGAGGTTTTCTTCAATCGGTCGATCTCGGTCGGGACTGTTCTTGCCAGGAGTCGTCAACGTCCCCCGATATTCTTTAATCTGTTCTGCACTCAAAGAGTCGACATAAGCCTTGCCCTCTTGGATGAGGTTGATGGCGATATCATATAACTGACCATAATAATCACTGGCATGATAGAGATAATCACCCCAATCAAAACCTAACCATTTAATGTCATCTTGAATGGCCTCAATATATTCAATCTCTTCTTTTTCTGGGTTAGTATCGTCTAACCGTAAATGACAACGTCCACCATACTTATCGGCTAAACCAAAATTAATGCAGATAGATTTAATGTGTCCGATATGGAGATATCCATTTGGTTCAGGAGGAAATCGGGTAATAATCTGATTATTGGGAACTCGTCCATTAGCTAGGTCATCTTCGATAATTCGTTCGAGAAAATTTAAGCTACGCTCTTCTTTTTTCTCAAGGTCTTTTTTCTCCATAAATCATTCCTTTGCCCCTTCCAAAGGAGGCTTGTGTGATTGCAAGATTCTATCATAGAGCTCTCTTTTAAGCAAAGGGAGAGCAAGGAGCTCACGTTTTACTCTAAGATTATTCCATAATGTAAAAAACCTCTTCACGGGTGACAAGAATTAAATGAAAAGTTATGATGGTTAGATATGAAACCACTTGAGGGCCCCTCTTTAACGTCTCAGCTAATGAAGATTTCATTACCAATTATGGCATCAAACTTATTGCAGACCATGTACAATATGGTAGATGCTTATTTTCTTGGTAAATTAGGTAAAGAGGCGATAAGTGCTCCCTCAATAACTATGAATATCAGCAATTTTATAATTGTCTTTGGAGCTGCATTTGCAGTGGCTGGAACTACAATGGTAAGTCAAGCTTACGGCGCAAATCAAGACAATAAGAAACGATTAGATTTTCTGGCATCACAAGTATTTTTAGTAAACATAATGATGTCAGTGATTGTAATGCTAACTGGGGTTTTTCTGGCAAATCCATTACTTACTCTTATGCGTGTACCCGACGGCATTACCTATGACTATACATTCCAGTACATGACGATTACGTTCTTAACTATGCCCTTTTTATTTGGGGACCTCATATTACGCGGTACATTACAAGGAATAGGGGATACTGTAACGCCCTTATTTGTACAAGGAGCCTCTGTCTTATTGAATGTAATTCTTGACCCCATACTCATCTTTGGGTTAGGCCCGATTCCAGCTATGGAAGTAGCAGGAGCTGCTTGGGCAACATTCATAGCGCGAATGATCAGCTGTAGTATCTCTATGTTTATTTTGTTTGGTGGGTATAAGGGGATACGTGTCAGACTCTCGCTCATGCGCCCTCATTGGCCTACGTTAAAATTGATGACTAGGATTGGATTACCAGCATCACTCGGACAGTCGTTGTCTTCACTTGGATTTGCAGTGATTCAGGGTGTAGTTAACTCTTTTGGACCAGCTGTCATTGCTGCTGTCGGAGTAGGTAGTCGCGTACAATCAATTTTTAATATGCCTGCTCGAGGTATTAGTCAGGGAGTCGCCATCTTAGTTGGAAAAAAACTGGGGGAGGAAGATAGCGAAGGCGCTGAATCTGTGGCTAAAAGAGGGATTTTAATCATCGGTATTTTCATAACCCTAGGTATGGGAATGGTTTTTATCTTCGGCAAGTATGTCATTATGTTTTTTGTTAATGATGCTGAGGTCGTTAAGTATGGGGTGGAGATGTTTAGATACACCACTATCTCTGTTGTGTTTTTTGCTATTTATAATGTAGCCTTGGGAGCTTTTCAAGGTGGCGGAATGACTCGGCCTATAATGGTCTTAAATATTGTACGACTTTGGATTATTCGTGTTCCTTTAACCTACATTCTTCCGTTTCTTTTAGGTTTTGGAACGCAAGGTATTTGGATAAGTATGCTCACCAGTAACGTACTGGTGACAATCTGGGCGTTGTATTTGTTTAAGAAAGGATCGTGGAAAGTGACGTTGGATCTAGGCCAAGGGGTACCAACACATACCGTTCGCATACCTTTAAAGTCAAACGAATAATATAGTAATTATTTTTGCCACACGGAAAGAGGTGTTTCAGAGTCACTGACCTTATATATGTGTACACTGTGATAAAAAGTAGGTACAATTAAGAAGCTCAATAGTGTGTATGGAGGAGTAATTTGGAAAATGGGAAACGACGATCAAAACACCCTGTCTGGAGAGTCATACGAACTCTCATCATAGGTGTGGTCGTAGTGCTTCTTGCTATTGTTATTATAGTCTGGACCCGTTCGCTCCAAAAGAAAGACTATGTAGAGCGCCAAAGAGAAGTGTTGAGCGAAGTTCTTGATAGGGAAGGTGAACTGGGGCTACTTGAATTAGCTGGTGTTACCGTAAATGATATTTTTTATGGAGATCAAGGCGTCTCTGTATTCCTTGGTGATATGAGTGCTTACAGTTACAGCGCGGATGAGATGCGTAATATTGCAATTTATGAATTAGCCAATAAAAGTGTAGTCCATATCACCACCGTCTCTTTAGGCTTAAACACCTTCTTAGAGGTGATGCCGGTCCAAGGAACTGGATCGGGAATCATTATTAGCCAAGATGGGTACATTTTGACTAATGCCCACGTAGTAAGAAATGCCACAAAACTCACCATAAGTCTCCACGATGGTACTACGCATGAAGCTACTTTAATCGGCAAAGATATAGAAAATGATCTAGCTGTACTGAAAGCTCAGTTACCCCAAGGAGTCATTTTAGATCCTATTATTTTTGGTACAGCCTCTACCTTAAAAGTTGGACAAAAGGTAGTAGCGATCGGCAATCCTTTTGGCTATGACCGGACAATGACTATCGGTACTGTCTCAGGACTTGGTCGTCCGGTCCGAACAGATTCGAATACAGTTATTAATGGCATGATTCAAACTGATGCGGCCATTAACCCAGGCAACTCAGGCGGTCCTTTACTAAACAGTAGAGGGGAAATGGTAGGGATTTGTACTACCATCCACTCAACAACAGGCGGTTCCCAAGGGATTGGATTTGCCATTCCCGTAGATACAGCCATGTCGGTAATTCCAGATTTGATTCAATACGGTAAAGTGTTACGAGGGTGGCTAGATGCGACCATGGTGCAACTTGATCCTAGTATAGTGAAGTATGCTAACTTACCGGTGTCAAATGGCTTGTTGGTGTCACAGACTCGCTCAGGAGGGAAGGCAGAGAAGGGAGGCTTGCGTGGAGGGACTCAGAGGGTTCAATATGGCTCATCTATAATTTTTCTAGGAGGAGATGTTATCGTTGAGGTCAACGGAGAGCCTGTTTCTGAGTATGCTGATTTGTATGGAGCCCTCGTAGACACACACCCAGGAGAGACTGTAAAAGTCGTGGTCATCCGTAAGGATGAGCGCATTTCCCTATCGATTGAATTGATCACGCGTCCGGAGGGGGTAGAATGGACAGTCCTCTAAGCCCTCACCAATTTGAAGTTGTAGCCGATTATAGTCCTGCCGGAGATCAACATGAAGCAATTGAATTACTCTCAGCTGGTGTGGAGTCGGGTTTCGAACGCCAGACCCTTAAGGGGGTAACTGGTTCGGGCAAAACATTTACTATGGCTAAAATAATAGAAAAAGTGCAAAGGCCGACCTTGGTGCTTAGCCATAACAAAACACTAGCAGCTCAATTATTTCGTGAGTTTAAATCTTTCTTTCCCAATAACGCAGTAGGATATTTTGTTTCAACCTACGATTATTACCAACCCGAAGCCTATGTTCCCGGCAAAGATCTCTATATTGAAAAAGATGCTGCAATTAACGATGAGATTGATCGCTTACGCCTCTATGCCTCGTTTGCATTAATGGAACGCCGTGATGTCATTATTGTAGCATCGGTCAGCTGTATTTTTGGTTTAGGTAATCCGACCTCATTACGTGATATGGTCAAAGATTTCGAAGTAGGACAACGTTTTGATCATAAAACTGACTTAGAACATATGGTGCGGATGCAATATGAACGTAACGATATGATACTACAGCGGGGAGCATTTCGTGTCCGAGGAGATGTAATTGAAATATGCCCATCCTATCTCGAAACAGCGATGAGAATCAGGATTAACTGGGATGAGATTGCCCGTCTAGAGTGGTTTGATCCAGTTTCTGGCAATGTTATCGAGACAGTTCCCTCATTTACTCTCTACCCGGCCAAGCAGTTTGTCTTACCTCCTGAACAAATACAAGCGGCTATTGGACGAATTCGACAGGAGTTGGATGAACAATACACCTATTTTGTGAGTAATGGGAAACTTCTCGAAGCAGAAAGAATTAAAACTCGCGTTGAATACGACTTGGAAATGCTCCAAGAACTAGGATATTGTTCAGGAATTGAAAACTATTCTCGTCCATTAGGAAATCGTGAAGAGGGCGAAGCTCCACCGGTTCTCCTGAACTACTTCCCTAAAGGATTTCTTACTTTTATTGATGAATCACACGTTACTTTACCTCAAATCGGAGCCATGTACGAAGGCGACCGGAGCCGGAAATTAAATCTAGTTAACTATGGGTTTCGCTTGCCATCAGCTTTAGACAACCGTCCCTTAAAATATGATGAGTTCGATAAAACATGTGAGCAGCGTATCTATGTTTCTGCAACACCGAGTGATCGAGAGATACAGGAATCTTCGCAGGTAGTTGAACAACTAATCAGACCAACAGGATTGCTTGATCCCACTATTGAAGTTCGTCCGACTGAAGGGCAGATGGAAGACCTCTATGGTGAAATCAATAGAACTATTGCCAACAAAGAGCGAGTCTTGGTTACCACATTAACTAAGCGTATGGCAGAAGATTTAACCGACTATTTAGTAAATCTTGGCCTCAAAGTCCGTTATCTACACTCTGAAATAGAAACCATTGAACGGGTAGAGTTGTTACGCGACTTGCGATTAGGAACTTATGATGTTCTGGTAGGAATTAACCTCTTACGTGAAGGCTTAGATTTACCTGAAGTTTCTTTAATAGCCATTCTTGATGCTGATAAAATAGGGTTTTTACGTTCGGCCACCGCCCTCATCCAAACCATAGGACGTGCTGCTCGTAACATCGATGGTCGGGTTATTATGTATGCTGACCGACATAGCCACGCTATGGAAGAGGCTATAAATGAAACAAATCGGAGACGTGAAGTACAACAGCAGTACAATGAAGAGCATGGTATAACCCCTAAGAGTATTATTAAAGCTATCCAGGATATGATTTCCCGTGAGAAAATAGATAAACGAGAGATCCAAAAGGGTGACATTACCGTCTTAAAGAGTAATTATAATTTGTTGATAGCCAAAGATAGGAAACAATACATTAGGGATCTAGAACGTGAAATGCTTGAAAGGGCTAAGAACCTTGAATTTGAACAAGCTGCAATCTTACGCGATGAGATCGATGCCATAAAAAATATGGAAATTAGCTAAAGCCCTACCAATGTCGACTAAAAAGGACTAAGTCGAGCGGACCACTACCTGTTTGGGGAGTTTGTCCCTTATTATTCCTGAACTTATTAGAAATGTAGGAAAATATATCTCCCATCATAATAGATCCATTACGTTCTACTGGAGCCGTAGAGCCTTTAGGAATGTGTCCGTTTGTTTCACTTTCAGATTCTGCAGAAGAATCAGAATTAAAAATCGGGATAGTACTTGTCCCATCGTGTTGCCAACCAAGACTTTTTAAAAGTAATGCAGTTAAATAGCCATGAGCGTGATCACTTGAGAACTCATTAGTCTCCCAAGACTTTTCATGTGCAGAAGAGGCTAGTAGGTAGAATTGGGCTGGATCGTAAGCTGAATCAGTTGATTGGGCTGCAAAACTCCGAGGATAATCAACTTCGTGAGCACCACTATAACAGGAGTCAAGGATCAGGATTTTAGTTCCTTTTACAGTTTGCATTTCTTCACGAAGAGTTTTTGTAGTTAAAAGTGGTAAGTCACCTGCTCCATATGTACCTAAAGAAGCTGTCGCGAAGGTGCCCAAGTTATCTTCATCTCCAGATCCATGTCCAGCAAAATAAAAAACAAAAATATCATTTTCAGTAACTAAATTAGCAATTTTATTTATTTGAGTAATAATATTTTTTACTGTGGGATAGAGTTCAAGAGCGACATCTTGATTCGCGGGCAGAGGAGAATTATTTTCTTGTAACATAAGTCTTATTTCTACAGAATTACCCATCTCTGCCCCACGGTGATAGAGGGCAGCGGCTAGTTCTTTAGCGTCGCCTACTGTCCCCGGTAAATCTCTCTGTTCATTGGTATTCTTATAATCAATCCCCACCAACAAAGCGTAGATGGTTGGTTTGGGAGGCTTCTCTAAAAATAGCTCACAAGCAACAAAGGTAAATAGAGTCAGGAGGATTATACTAGAGATGATTAACTTCTTTCTCATAGCTTCTCCTGTTTATTCTTATCAAATCGCCAAGTAATGCCAAAACCTGTGGAGACTGACACATAATCTGTTCTTACATCTACATTGATCGGTAGTATAATAACCCATTGATTTCTCTTGAAGTTAGTAGGGAGGGCATACCCAGGCGTTACTGAAAGACGCACTATGGGGGCGAATTCTTTCGTTTGAGTATAAAAACCTGCCAATAGAGTGAATCCTGACGAAACTGAGAAATGTTCATCGATGTGGAAGGTAAGATTAAAGAATGGACCAATGGTAAAGAATGGTCGCCATACTGTAGCTCCATAAATCATCGAGTGACTGACATAATGCGATGAAATTCCAGCTTCAATCTCTATCATGCCTCCAAAGCCTAGTATGACGGGAGTTACACTACCTCCCAAAGTCAAATGGCTACGGAGGGGGAGGGCATCTTGGTGAAAGGCCCTAGGGATGGAACCATACCAGCCAACATCTAATGTGAGTCCAAAACCGTCATCTATTGGATCGCCTGCAAAGATCGTAGGCGCTGTCATACACAGAATTATAAGGATAATTAATGAGCTTTGTTTTATAAGCCAGCCTTTTTTTCTTTGCATCTGATAACTAATATACTACATAAGATGACCAATCGTCACTATAGTCGTACTCCTTACCTATATAACCAATGCAAACAGCAAAATGCTTCATATTCTTTGAATTATTTTAAGTAACCCTGACTTCTCCTCTATATTCAACAATATCAGTTATCCTAACTCCCAAAGTGACTACCGTTGCTTTGGGTTTACGGCGACAATAGGCCACAATGATATGACCTTCCCAGTCACATTCTAAGATATAGCGGTCACCTTGATACTCACTGGAGAGTATTCTGGCTTTATTAAACCGCAGGTGAGGGAGAAATTCAGGAAAGGGTAGCGAGGGGCTATCGTGAACAAGTACTCGTTCAGGACGAAAGAAAATATGACGTGGCTCATCACTGGAGCGAAATACAGTTTTAGAACCTTGATGAGGAGATACTAGAGTCTTTGGGATTATTGCATGAGGTAATAGGGTCCCTTCCCCCATGAATTTGGCAGCGAATAGAGTCGCGGGGTAATTGTATACATTCTCAGGAGTATCACACTGTTCAATCTTTCCCTCTTGCATGACCACGATACGATCGCTGATGGTCAAAGCCTCTTCTTGGTCGTGGGTAACATAGATCATAGTAATGCCAGTTGTCTCATGAATATTTCGGATTTGTTGGCGCAGTCTTTTTCTCATTTTTGCATCAAGAGCTGAAAGAGGTTCATCCAACAAAAGGATCTGCGGCTCTGCGGCTAAAGCCCTCGCTAAAGCAACTCTTTGCCTTTCGCCTCCACTGAGCTGATTAATATTTCTTTTTTCATACCCTTCTAAACCAACTAAGGTGAGCAATATTTTCACTTTGGCGATACGTTCCTTCTTCGCTACTCGTTTGAGGCGTAGACTATAAGCAATGTTTTGGAAAACAGTAAGGTGAGGAAATAGCGCATAATCCTGGAACACCATCCCAATATTACGTTCCCAAACAGGCATGTGAGTAATATCGGTATCATTCAATGAAATCGTACCCGAAGCGCACGGGATAAGACCTGTAATTAGCTGTAACGTGGTGCTTTTTCCACACCCAGAGGGACCAATGATGCTTATCAATTCACCTTCTTGGACACTGAGATCTATAGCGAGAGTAAATTCAGGGTATTCAACACGTACCTGAGAACAAACAAGTCCTGAAACAGCCATTATATTTCCTTTTTCATTGATTCAATCCATATGAATACTATAGCACAACACAACATTAAAACTGTACCTAACGCACAAGCTCCAGCAAAATTATAAGAACCAATTAGGCGGTACATAACGATAGGAACCGTAACTGTGTTACTATCGGCAAGCACCAACGTTGCATTGATTTCACCCATTGAGATGGCAAACGCAAATGCGGCACCGGTTGCAATAGCAGAACGGAGTAGCGGGAGCTCTACTCGCCAGAAAGTCTGGCTTACTGTTGCTCCGAGGGTAAGTGAAACTTGAGTATAACTAAATGGAATCTTACGATATTCCGGTAAAATCGTCCGTAACACAAAAGGTGAAGCAATCACCACATGGGCAAATACGACAAGAGTAAGACTGATGGCAGATCCTCCTCCAATTGCAGCAGAAATCAGGTAGTATCCTAACCCAATCACGACAGAGGAAACAGCCATAGGGAGCATCGCATATAACTCCAACGAGAAGTTTGAGCGCGTAGGACGCCTCCGTAAACGTGCGGCCAATAAAGTCCCCATAATCAATGAGATCAAAGCGGTAATAATAGCGATAAAAAGACTACGGAGAATAGCAGCACTGGCCAGACCTAAAGAAGAACCGGCAACATTGTCTATACCAAATAGTTGTTTATACCAGCGTAGTGAAAATGCTAAATTTCCAGAACGGGAGACTGGGGCCAAAAATGATCTTTGAATAACAGCAGCTAAAGGCCCTAGTACGAAGATGAAAGCTAGTAATGCATAGCCGTACACCGCAACCTTGCCCCACCATGAACGAGGGCTCCTTTCAAGTCTCTTTTCAGGTGTACTCTCAATCTCTTCTTGATGTGTCATCGAGCGTTGTGCCCAAAGGTGAAGGGCTACAAATAACAACGTGATACCAATCGATAAGAGACTTAGTGCAGTCGCTTCTTCTACATTGAGCGTCATGCGAGCTTGACGATATATCTCTACTTCTAGCGTAGTGAATCTGGGACCGCCACCCAGGACTAAAAGAATTACAAAACTGGAAAAACAAAATAGAAAGATAAGCGTTGAAGCACTCAATATGGCCGGAATAAGTCGAGGAAACGTCACGGTTCGAAAGACAGTCCAGCGCTTAGCTCCTAACGTCATAGCAGTCTGATCATAACGACTGGGTAATTGTTCCCAAAATGAAGATATGATGCCCAGAGCTATAGGAAAGTTATAAAAAGCATGCGCCAATATAACCGCCCCAAAGGTATACAGTATCTGAAGCGGAGGTTTTTCAAGATTCCCGATTTTCATCAGAAGCGTATTTATCAGCCCATTATTACCATAAAAAATGACAAATCCAAGAACCGCAAGAATAGAAGGTAGAACAAGAGGGATGGGGCAAATAGCCTTAATTATCTTCTTCCCTTTGAACCGATAGGTTGCCAGTATATAGGCTCCTGGCAACCCAATGGCGACCGACACTACCGTACTTATGAAGGCCTGATAAATGGTAAAACGGAGGATGCGAAGTGTATAGGCGTCTGTGAAAACTCGCGTAATCCGGGAAAAGGAGAAACCTCCATCATCCCCGATAAAAGCTTTACTGAGAATTATAGCTAGAGGAACAACAAAGAGGAAAGTTAATAGCAGTACCGCCGGAGTACTCAGTGATCTATAAAAACGAGATGTTTCTAGAATTCCTGATCCTACTTGTGTTGTTTCTCTTTTGTTCACCGGCTCATAACCTCCACCCATTGAGTTAGCCAAGTTTCTCTATTATTAGCTACTACGTCAGGATCCATTATAATAGAATGATCAGGTTTGGGGGCAAATTTAAAAGCAGCGGGAAGAATAGTTGTTTCATTAACTGGATACATAATATTGGTAAGGGCTATGTCAAGTTGAGCATCAGAGAGGAGAAAATCAACGAACTGTTGTGCTCCCGATAAGTTCTTAGTGCTCTTTACGATACCCACCCCCTCAATTACTGCCATATTCCCTCCTTCAAAAAGAAGAGCTTTATAACGTTCTGAATCTTCATATAATACATGATATACGGGACTTGTCGTATAGCTGATTACTAACGGTGCTTCGCCTTCCGTAAATAATCCATAACCAGACGACCATCCATCTGCAACGGTTAACACATTGGGCTTTACATACTCCCACCAATCCAAATAGTTTTCACCATATACTGCCACGGTCCAAGCTAGAAGACCCATTCCAACACTTGAAGTGCGTGGATCCATAAGAATTAAACTTTTTTTCCAACGGGGATCTAGAAGTTCGTCCAAAGAACGAGGAGGCTGAGAAATTGTTTGACTGTCGTAGTTAAACGCATAATTACCATAATTAAAGGGGACTAAGGTGTAAGATGGGTCAAAATGGAGAAAACTAGGGACATTACTCAATGCAGGCGAATTATAGGGCATGAGTAAATTTGAAGCGATAGTAGCTTCTAATAATTCATTTGAAATGCCGACGACGACATCGGCTTGAGGGTTGTGGGCTTCAAGAGCGATCCTCGATAATAATTCTCCACCGTTTCCCGCTGAGACAAGTTTTACCTCAATGCCACTCTTTTCTTTAAACGCTTGTACCACTAGTGGTCCGGGACCCCACTCGGAGACGAAAGAATCGTACGCATAGACAGTTAAAGTCTGTGTTGCTATTTCTGGTTTTTCTTGGTTCCCTTGTGCCAATAATATGAAGGGAATGAGAGAATCAGCCAGAACCAGTGAAATAAAGTGCCTTTTCATAGGAGCACCTCCTCAATTGGTTTCTGTCTGTGGGGAATTTTTGGTGAGTTTACGTGCCTCCCTACGCTGGTATTGCCCAGATCAGGTTCTACGGGTGTAATCTCAGGCCACGTACAATGGCCACCCCAAGACACTTTTAACCTATACAATTACACGAAAGCTGTCAAGTTTATTCGAAATACTCTAGTTGTCTGCCATTATAACGTAGCACATCTAGTAAGCCAGAAGTTTCAAAAGGACCAGGAAAATTGATCAGCTGCACATACTTACGACCCTCTTTTTGAAAGGGTTCACCCTGTGGACTATGCCAATTGTCGATGATGATGTCAGGGTTTAGCGCTTCGATTTTTTGGATATCAGAGAGAGTCAAATCTTGCGGACCATAGACAAATTCCACTTTATACCCCAAATAACGAGCTAACGCTTGGTGGTGAAATTGGACAGCCGCTGTCATCGAAGATGCCGCTTGTGTTTCAGCACCAGCTAACAACTCTCCGGATAATTGATTAAGTTTTTCTTTCCAGACTGAAAAATACTCCATAGTATCGAAGAGCTGAGCCAACGCCTCAACAGAAATGAGCAGCTTATCGGGAGCATTATTTGTATCTACTTGTACAACGCGAGATGCTGGTATTTCAGAAGCACGGACAAGATTACGCATAAACCCTTCATATCCAGCCCAAAGTACTAAATCAGCCTGTGTTGCGCGAATAATGTCGTTAGGGGCAAAATCATATTCGGGCGGATGTCGTAATTCCGTAGGAGCTAGTACTATCACCTCAGTTGCTCCAGCAGCCTGAGCCATGGCACCTACCCAGCTAGTTGATGCCACAATAGATGGCCCCATAGAAGTAGTACCCTCATACGAATTATAACGCGATGACTCATCCACTCCTTGAGCTAATAAAGGCGAGGCGAGCAACAGTAAGACCAATCCACATAAAAACAATTGTTTTTTCATACATATCCTCATTCTTAATTTGATGTAATATAATTAACGAGTAAAGAAAAACCGAGTAAGAGCGTTGAAACCATTGCCGCGCTGGCTCCTATGGGAAGATTGAAAAATAGAGCTATAAAGAACCCTCCAGTTGTGGCAAGAATACCGAAGAGAGAAGAGAGGACGAGCGCCATACCAAAGTTTTTAGCAAATTTCAGCGCTGCTATACCGGGTAAAAGAATAATAGCATCGACCAACAACGCACCCACTAAACGGAGTGCTGTGGCAATACCTATGCCGAGTAGTACAAACATACCTGTAATAATAAGTTCAACTGGGAGCCCTAAAATTTGTGCTAATTCACGATTAAGTAATACCAACTGAATTTCGCGATAGGCGATAAAAAACACCAATATGATGATACTCCCGACCGTAATAGTGAAAATCAAATCCACCTTCGTCATCATCAAGATATTACCAGCAAAGATATCGAATACCTGCATAGCTGGCACGCCGGTTACAGCAAGTAAAAGAAAAGCTCCAGCAAGGGATCCCGTCATAAATAAACCACTGACTGAACTTGCCGACATAGCCTTTTCTTTAACTAAACTACCCATCACCACAGAAGCAATAATTACCAAGATAAAAGCCCCACCAGAGGATGAAAATCCTAAAGCCATACCTGCAGCAGCTCCTAAGAGTCCCACATGCATTAATGTAAAACGAATTGCAGTAAGATGCAGTGAAACAATAATGACACCTAACAAAGATAACGTAGCACCTGCAACTACCATCCCAATAAAGGCGTGGCGGATAACTGCAATGGAGAAGGCTTCTTGAAGTAGTTGTATCATGTAAAAACCTCAGGGGTAGGGACAATACGTCCATTCTCTAGATGGAGAGTGCGATTTAAAGTTAAATTAACAGGCATCTCATGGCTGACCATGAGTGCCGTAAAATTTAATTGCGCTTGTAAATTATTCAGTAAAACGATGAGCTCTTTCTTGGCGTCAACATCTAAATACGTTGTGGGCTCATCCATCAGGATGAGAGCGGGGTCACGAATGAGTGCACGGGCACAAGCTACCCGTTGCCTTTGACCTCCCGATAAACTCCTCATATCAC
>Ga0172382_10009555_pt1 | contig 13206 bp, 10 predicted proteins | sample Leawel138RmetaG_FD_122245 | JGI IMG/M metagenome (GOLD analysis project Ga0172382, IMG submission 122245) | Leachate microbial communities from a municipal landfill in Southern Ontario, Canada - Leachate well 138R metaG | ecosystem: Engineered > Solid waste > Landfill > Unclassified | place...
ACAGTTCCTAAAGCATAACGACTTGGATTCGCTTTTAATTCCTGCATTTCAGAAACCATGACGATCGTCTCTAAGAGACTTTCAATTTTCAATTTCTTTTTAGCCGATATTTCGACAAAGAGAACATCTCCGCCGAATTCTTCGGCAACGACATTTTGTGCGAGTAATTCGTTTTTAACTCTTTGGACATCGGCTCCAGCTTTATCGATTTTATTAATCGCGACAATTATTGGAACATTTGCCGCTTTAGCATGGTCGATGGCCTCGATCGTTTGAGGCATGACTCCATCATCCGCCGCAACGACTAAAACAACGATGTCGGTGACCGATGCTCCGCGACTTCTCATCGCAGTAAAAGCTTCGTGTCCTGGAGTGTCGATAAAGGTGATTTTTTGCCCTTTAATCTCTTTTTGATACGCTCCAATTCCTTGCGAAATTCCTCCGAATTCACTTTCGACGAGTTTTGAATCTCTAATCGCATCGATCAAAGTTGTTTTTCCGTGATCGACGTGACCCATAATCGTCACAACTGGAGGACGTTTTTTTAAATCTGCTGGGTTATCGCTGATTTCTAAATTTTCGAAATTCTCTGCTTCGACTAAAACTTTCTTTTGAAAATCAAAACCGTGTTCAAGACAAATAGTCCCGATCATTTCATCATCAAGAAGGGCGTTGATGGTCACCATTTTTCCTTTCAGGAAAAAGTATTTGATGATTTCACTTGGAAGAACCTTTAAAGTTTTCGCCAATTCTCCAACCGTGATCGCTCCTGTGTAGACAAAGACACCATTATTGACTTTTGTCGAAGTTTTGCCCGAAGTAACTTTTGTCGAAACGTTTGTTTTTCTTCCTGCGTTTACTTTTTTTGCCATATTATTCACCTTCTTTCTTTTGAAAATCTTTTGGACTTTTAACGATGATTAACGGTCATCGTCATCATAGTATTTATCGTATTCGTCGTAATCGAAATTATCTGAGTTTCCAGATTCGAACTCCTTATCTTCTTCTTCAAACGATTTGAGTTCTTCGTCAGTGTAAATCGACATTCTTTTCGAAGCGTCAACCTCTCTGACCACTTTTTCACTGTCAATGATTCCTTCTTCTTTTTTCCGACTTCGGTATGTTTTGCTCTGGGTTTGTTTTGCTTTTTTAGCTTCCGCTTCAAGTTCTTTTTCAAGGCTTTCTAAAGTGGTGGTCGTCTTAACCACGGTGACTGGAGTTTCTGTCTCTTCCACACTTTTGGTTTTTGCTACAGGCACTTCTTTACTTTCTGTGGCAGCTTCAACTTTTTCTTCAACGACCGATGCTTCTTCTCGATCGACTTCTTTTTCTAAAGTCTCGCGTTCTTCATCCGACATTGATTCATCGCGATAAACTCGCTCGCTTGGAGCGATATATCCCTCTGGAACACCTTCTCGGATAATCGAATTTACAGCTTCATCTTGAGGTTTTAAATCGTTTTTAGAGAGTTCTGCAAACGATTGTTGAGCGAGTAATTGCTTTCGTTCGATTTCTTGTCTTTCAATTTCTTCGAGGGTGAAGAATTGAATGCCTTCTTTAAATGCATCATCTTGTTCTTTGATGTCGATGCTATATCCAGTCAAGCGACAGGCTAAACGGACATTGACACCTTTTTTACCAATCGCAAGCGAAAGAGAATCATTTTTCACGACTGCAGTCGCTTTTTTGTTTTCTTGATCGACATTGATTCCGATCACTTGAGCAGGTTTGAGTGCTTCCATGATGTAAATCTCTGGATTATCACTATAAGTGATGATGTCGATTTTTTCTTTTGAAGTGAGGACGTTTTTATCTTGCTTTGGATTGTTTCCTAATTGACCGACTACTTTTTGGATTCGGCTTCCAGCAGGTCCAATACATGCGCCGGCAGGATCGACATTAGGGTCGCGGCTATAAACTGCGACTTTAGATCTTTCCCCCGCTTCACGGGCGATTGCTTTGATTACAATTGTCCCGTCGTAAATTTCATGAATTTCTTCTTCGAAAACTCGTTTTAAAAATCCTTCATTGCTTCGCGAAACTGAAATGTGCGCGCCTTTAGGTCCACTAGCGACGTCAGAAACAAATAATTTGATTGGGTCACCGAAATTAAATTTTTCATCTCCAATCAGCTGTTGTCTCGGAAGATAAACAGAAGTCTTATCGAGGCTGACTGTCACACCATTTTCTTCAACTTTTTCAACTCTGCCGATAATCATTTCACCAATTTTGTCTTTATATCTTTCATAAAGATTCGCTTTTTCGATTTCAGCGATTTTTTGTTTTAGACCAGTTTTAATCGATAGCGCAGTCGCTTTGCGGATTTCTTCCACTGGCATTTCGATGACGTATTCGTCACCTTCTTTAGCTTTTTTATTTGTCTTGCGAGCATCTTCAAGAGAGATTTCTAAAAAATCATCTTCAACGTCAGCAACAATCATTTTAATCTGCGCCATATAAATCGTTCCATTTTCAGGATCAATATTGACACGGACTAGAGCGTCATCGCCTCCGAGTTGTTTTTTAAATCCTCGTTCTAACACTTCTTGAAGTGCGTTCAAAATGTCTTCTCTAGAAATACCTTTTGAACTCCCGAGTTCTTCTAATGCTTCAATAAATAATTTTGCGTCATTCATGTTTTTACTCCTTAGAATTTGAATGCTAAACGCGCTTTTAGGATGTTGTTAACGTTTAAATCAATTTTAATAGTTCTTGTCTTCTCTTTATAAGAGATGGTGAGAATGTCACCTTCGGAATTTTCAAGTAAACCTTCGATGATGTTGAGACCTTTATGAGGGTTATTTAATTGCACATTAACATATTTCCCCACATAAAGTGGTAGTTTTTCAACCGGAATCGGTTTTTCGATTCCTAAAGAACAAATATCGAGAGTGTATTTTTCTTCGATTAAAGCTTCTTCATCTAGAAACTTTGAAATTTGTTCAGAAATGAGCGAAATCGCATTTAAATCAATCGCTTGCTCGCGGTCGATAACCAACGAAATAACGCTGCTTCCTTTTTCTTTACGCAGAGTTAGGGAACATAGTTCGTATCCCTTTTGTTCTACAAAAGATTCTAATTGTTTTTTAATCGTTTCGAGATTCATTCTCCTCCTTTTAAATACAAAGAGTGGCAGTCAGCCACTCTTGTTAAGAGTATTTGGTAAAAGTTCTACCTTGAATATGATATCAAGGTTTTTAGAAAATGCAAGAAATATTATTTATCAATAATCATCAAAAGGTAGGCGAGGTCTTCTTCGCTTGTCACTTTGAAATTATCCTTCTCGCCCTTGACGATTCCAATCTTTCCTCCGTAATCTCTATAGAGTTTAAGATCGTCACTAACATCATTGATTCCCTTTTTAAGTGCGAGTAGATGAGCTTGATATATTTGTGCAAAGCAAAAACTCGCCGGAGTCTGTTCTAAATAATACTCATTTCGATCCGGGATGAAATCGATTGATTTTCCATCTTTGGAAATGATGATCGTATCACTAGTTGGAATCATCGTCGCAGCTCCACCAACTTTTAAGGCAGTTGAAATGTTTTCTTTGATGATTCTTTGGCTGACAAGAGGACGAGCGGCATCGTGAATTAAAACGATGTCTTCTTCAGAAGCATTAGAGTTTTGTAACGCTAAAAGAACGCTTTCCTGACGGGTTTTGCCTCCGACAACGATTTGTTTAAATTTAGAAAAACCAAATTCTTTTTGATAGCAAGCGGCAACAGCAAAAAAATCTTCCGGTATAACGAGGATGATTCGATCGACTTCTTCACATTCTTGAAAGGTTTTTAAAGCGTAATACAAAAGTGGTTTTCCTAAAACGTTTATAAAGCCCTTAGGGATGTTATGTTCTAACATTCTCTCGCCTTTTCCGGCGGCTAAAATAACTGCGATGTTCATAGGTGAAGTAATTTTAACATATTCAAAAGAGAAAATAAAAAAGATGATTGTTCTTAAGTTCAATCATCTTCTAATGATATGGATTGACGGTAACCGGGCCATCTAAACAAATAACAGTCGTGACGCCCGCACTTGAGAGCCAATTGCTCCCTCTTTTCACTTTGCTCCAATCAGCTTTTTTACCATTATAGTTGATGCGAGTTAATTTTTTACATCCAAAAAACGCATTGTATCCGATTTTTTTAACCGAAAGCGGGATAGATACCATTTGTAAATTAAGACAGTTTGCAAATGCACTAGCACCAATTTCGGTAATCGTCGAAGGAATAATCGCGACTTCCAAATTTAAATTTTTACTAAATGAATGACCGCCAATCGCGGTTAAATTACTTGGAAGTCCGTTCATTTTACTATAATCTATTGTCTTTTTTGCTTGCACAACTTCTGGTTGTGGAGCAGGAACGTAGATGATTTCCGGTCGAACGCTTTTTTGTTGTTCGGTGTTCACCCCATAGTTATTGACTTTTTGAGTTCCAAATCCCGGATAACCCGATGCTTCACGAGCAGCTTGGGCCGCTTCTAAAGCTTTGAGATTTTTAATATAAAGAGCGTTTTTAAAACGAACGGTATAAATTATGTTTATAACTATTGCAATGACAAAAGCTCCGATCAAATATACCATTTGGTATATGACGCTTGTAAATTTGATGGATGCACTTTCAATAGTCACCAAGATTTCTCCAATGACTAATTCGAATCCATTTAAAAGTTGAGGCATAAGAAAATATAAAGCAATTGGAATTCCAGCTTCGAAAATCAAGAAAATAAACAGCCACCAAGCAGTTCTTTTAAAAATTTTGAAATTGCGAACTCTGCCAGTCAGCAAACCATAAAGTCCAATCAACACTGCAAACAAAGAAGTAATCCCGACCAAGGCGACCGTTAAAACGAGCAATCCAACAGTGATCAAAGCAAAAACTGGTGCAATATCAAACCCGAAATTAGCCGAAAGTTCACTTAAAGACGAATTAGCAAAGATGAGTTCTAAAATTACGAACAATTTTGTAATTCCAGAATAATCTTGAATGTTCTCTAAAAAGACTTCTTCTCCACCATTCACGCCGACAATCATCTGACTTATTCCTTCGTAAACAAGCTCCCAACCTTTGAAATCGATGTTGATAAGAGAAACATCTTCGATAACAATCGAAATCGGTGCCCAAAACAAAAGAGCAAGCGGGATCGCGACGCCACAACCTAGAATAATTAAAAAAAGCGAAGAAAACATGGTCGCAGGAGACCATCGTGTATTGATTTTCATTCCGTGTAGCATCGTTTTACGCGCCATGATAATTACATTATACACAAGATTAATCGTTTTTGAATAGAGACTATTTTATTTCTTTTACTGCCGCTTTTTAAAACACGATTTCAATTATTGTCATCAACATTTTAAAAATGAAAAAAAACTTTAATTATCGTGGAGCATAAACCGAATAGTCTTAGATAATACTCATTGACTTTTTAGATCATTTTGGAATTTCTTTAGCATCTGATACCTAAAACATTCCTCTTTTATAATCTCATCATTTGATGAAGTTTTTCCTCCGAAACAAAAAAACGTATACAGCACTTATACAGCCTGTTTTGACAAAAAAAGATAGAATAAATCTACTTTTTTGGTGTTTGGTGCCCCCTCTCGGAATCGAACCAAGAACAGATCCTTACCATGGATCCGTTATGCCATTTAACTAAGGGGGCATGGTTGGTGCGAATATCATTATCTTTTATTTATCTTTTTATGTCAATTGGTTAATTACTTAATCAGTCATTAATAAAAGCACGGACGATTTTAGTTTCGTTTAGTCGTTTTTATTGAAGCCTAACTATTAAATACAGGTCTCTACGTCAGTAAAGGTGTTATCAGTTTTGTTTTATTCACTTCGCAAAGCGATGACAGGATCTTTTTTAGCGGCTAAAGAAGAAGGAATCAAACCAGCAAGCAAAGTCAAAATAACAGAAATTATCGGTAATACGAGTGCTCCATACCACGGAACTGTAATCAATAGATTGAGTTTTGCAAAGTGGTTGATAAGGAACATGATGGGAATATCCAAAAGGAATGCAGAGCCGACTCCGATGATTCCGGCAAGAAGTCCGGTAATCAAAGTCTCGGCAGTAAAAACTCGAGAAATATCTTTTTTTCTTGCCCCGACACTTCGCAAAATGCCAATTTCTTTAGTCCGTTCAAGAACGGAGACATAAGTGATGATTCCGATCATGATCGAAGAAACGATTAATGATATGGAAACAAATGCAATCAAAATATAACTGACTGCATCGACGATGACTTGAAATGAAGTAAATAATTCACCGACCATATCTGAGACCGTGATTTTACCTTCTTCTCCGACCATTTCGTTATAATCCTGTATCATCTGAGTGATTTTTTGTTTGGATTCGAAATCTTTAGGATAGATTCTAATTTCTTCAGGGTGATCTTTATCGATATAACCGAAATCATCGAGATTCGTTTCATAGTTATTTGGAAAAACAAATTCTTCACCGCTTAAGACGTCGAGCTCTGGATTGGCGATTTGATCTTTTAAAACAGTTGCATCTTCATAATATCCACCGGTAGAAGGCGATGAAGTCTGCTCGATTAAATAAGGAAGGAGTTCTGGAGAATATCCGATAGCACCTTTAATACTGGCGATATTGACATCTGGCTTATTGCGCAGGATTCCGACTATTTTTAATTCAAGAGAATTATCGATTCGGTCTTTCATTTCGACTTCATCATCGTATTGGTAGTCGTAGTGATAACCGAGTTCGGTTGTCGAATCGATCGTTTTATCATATCTCTGCGTTTTAATTCCTACGGAAAAAGTTAAATTCAATAAATCTGAAAAACTCTTTTTGAAAGTAGGCGAAGAGGCTGGTTCAGGAAGCGTGCCAGGAAAAGGAATCGAAACACTGCTCATCTGCGCATAAATCACTTTACTCATCAAATATGAAGCGTCTTTAATTCCGAGTCCAAAAAGTAAATAATCATTGATTTCATTGTATGAATCTACCGTTAAAACGACTTCGTTATAAGCGGTCGGAAGATGACCGGCTAATATATCGTATTGATTATTCAATAACTTTTCGTTGTTGAGCAATTCGGTGAAAGCGTTGAAATTGAGATTTTTAAAACTCTGTTCAACCGAATCTTTCATCGAAGGTTTACCATCGCTTGAATGATTGAGAAATTGCTTAAAAATTTCAGCTTTTGCCGGTGTCCAAGTCGGGTCATCAGTCCGATAGGTTTCAATCGCTTTTCCTAAATATGAATACGGATCATCCAAATCGGATAAATTGATGATTTCATTGACTAGAGCATTAGTTTCAATGTCGATTTTTTTATAAATCTGTAAATTTTGCGAATATGTATATTGAATCCCGTTCCATAAATTTCCGTATTTTGTGACAGTTTCATCTTTTTCTAAAAAAGCTTTAAACGCAGTTGTATCGTTTTTTGTCACTTCGATCGAGTTTGCTAACATGTTGGAAATAAAGGCGTTTTCGACAATTTCTTCTTTATCACTGTATTCAGGTAGTTCATGGGTCGGACGAGAAGAAACCGCTGAAAGAAGCGAATTCATGTTCGAAGATGCATAAACCGTCATCGGATAAGTCGACATCGCATCGCTTTCAACCGAAGAAATATAATTGTTGAAGCCAAATGACACTGAAAGAATGAGTGCGATTCCGATAATTCCGATTGAACCTGCAAAGGAAACTAGTATAGTTCTACCTTTTTTAGTCATCATATTATTAAACGAGAGCCCTAATGCTGTAGCATAGGACATCGCACTATTTTTGGCTTTTTTATTTTTGGTTTTAATTATTGATTTTTTAGTTTTTTGAATCTTGGGCTGTTCAAGTGTTTCACTGGTGAATGGTTTACTATCATCAACGATTTTTCCATCGCTCATCTTGATAATTCGAGTGGCATATTTCTCAGCCAATTCTTTATTGTGAGTGACCATGATGACCAAGCGATTTTCAGATACTTCTTTGAGCAAATTCAAAACTTGAGTACTCGTTTCACTATCAAGAGCACCTGTTGGTTCATCTGCAAGAAGAATCTTTGGATTGTTGATAAGAGCACGCGCGATAGCCACTCTTTGCATTTGTCCACCCGATAATTGATGAGGTTTTTTCTTCGCTTTATCTTTTAACCCAACAATTGTCAAAGCTTCCAAGGCCCGCGCTTTTCTTTCCGTGCGACTGATCCCGGCAAGAGTAAGAGCTAATTCGACATTTGCTAAAACGCTGATATGACCAATCAAATTATAAGATTGAAAAACGAAACCAATCGAATGATTGCGATAGATATCCCAATCGTGATCTTTGTATTGTTTGGTCGATTTATCTTCGATGATTAAATCGCCTTTAGTATAACGATCAAGTCCTCCGATAATGTTTAATAAAGTAGTTTTACCGCATCCAGAAGGTCCTAAAATTGCGACGAATTCGTTGCGTCTAAAATCGAGATCCAAATCCCTAATCGCATGAACGACTTCATCGGTCATGACATAGTCTTTGTGAATTCCTTTGAGTTTTAACATTTTTTCAACCTCCTCAATTTCCATTCAAAATTTGGTGAACCGACAGTTCCTGGAATATTTAACCTAGCAGAATTACCTAAACTCAAATAATCCCAAATCGGTAAAATCGTCATTTTAGCTGGTTTATTCAATATATACTTAATCAATTCATTAAAGACATCTTTATTTGTCCGAATGATTTTTCGCATTTCTTTTTTCTTTTCTAAAGAAAGATTCTTATACCACCCCCAGAGGGTTTCATTATCATGTGTCCCGCTATAGACAACTAAATTTCCATCGTCCTTAAAATGCGGATCAAATAAAGTGAATTGAATGACATTCATCCCTGGAAGTTTATATTTATCGCGAAGTTCATAAACACTCGGAGCCAAAAGCCCGAGATCTTCGGCGATGATTTGAAGTGAAGGATGCTTTTGATATAAGAGATCGAAAAATTCTGCGCCCGGACCTTTTTTCCATTCGCCAATTGTCGCATCAACTGTATCTATTGGAATTAAGTAATACGTATCAAAAGCACGAAAATGATCTAATCTCACAATGTCATATAAATTTTGGGTGAAACCGATTCTTTTAATTAAAAAAGCATAATCATCGATTTTCATTTTTTCAAAATCATAAATCGGATTGCCCCACCTTTGCCCGATTTTCGAAAAATAATCTGGCGGAACTCCTCCGACAAAGCGGGGATTATATTTTTCATCCAAGAGAAATTGGTCTCGATTCAGCCAGCAATCAACACTGTCAAAACCAACGTAAAAAGGAAGATCGCCGATCAGTTTAATTTTTCTTTCATGAGCGTAGGCTAAGACGTGTTTCCACTGTTTTTGAGCAATGTATTGTAAAAAAATCACGAAATTCATTTTATCGAGATACTTTTTAGACAAAGTGCGATGTCTTAAAAAATAATCTCTTTGAGAAATTTTCCATTCATTCCACGATTTATTATCGTTGAGCTCTGAAAACACTGTGAAAGTCGCATATTCAAAAACCCAGGAATTACGAGTTTTAAACTTTTTAAGTCCGTTTTGTGGACCTTTTACATAATTTTCATAAGCTTTCTTTAAGTACCCGAGTTTGAACTTACGCACCGCTTCATAACGGATTACACCTGTTCCATTGTGATAAGAGGGGACTTTATTTAAAAGCCCATCACTAACCAATTCATCTAAAGAGATATAAATGAAATCAAGCGCATAAGAACAAGTCGTCAAATAAGGAGAATTTCCTGGTCCAAGAGGATTTAGAGGTAAAACTTGCCAATAATCAAAGTGTTTTTTTCTCAACCAATTAATAAACTCAAAAGACGGATTTCCAAAATCGCCAATTCCATGCCGTCCTGGCAAAGAGGCAACAGGTGCTAAGATACCAGCATTTTTCATATATCTATATTATATAGACCAAGATTTTGATGACAAGAAAAGTTTACTATTTTAGGAGGCAAAAAATATTTCGTTTTTTACACAAAAAAGTTTTTTCTGCGTTCATTAAACTTCTAATTGATCAAATTTAAAATAACGAGAGCTGTTTTTTTCTTTGCGCAATTTAATTTATTTAAATAAAATTAATTTTTCTTCGTCAATCTAACATTCTTTTTAATATCTTCAGTCGCTTCGGTTTTGGCAACGATCGCATCTTTAAGTGGAAGTTCAGGAAGATTTTGGAAAAGATATTCATCGCATTTTTTAAAAATCGCTTCTTGGGTTTTCTTTTTGTTTGCCAAAAGGATGAGAAAAGAAATCAATTCAAAAGATCCATAAAAAAGCAACGTTGCCCCAACGATATAAAGAACGAGTTTAGCAATTGGATGAGGAACAAAAAATCCGATTAAAATTAAAGCTACTGCTATTAAAAGAGTGATGATTGATAAAGACGGGACTTTCTTTTTTGTTTTCCAATAAAGTTTTTCTAATTTGATCACTTTTTTCATCAGAGGATATTTTCTATCTCTTTCCAAAATTAAAACTGTCTCAGTTTCTGCGACGATTTCATCTTTGAGGATATAACCAAAATGGTGATACATTTCTTTTGCCTCTTCTTTTTTTAAAAACGGAACTTTAACTTTTTTAGTTTCCATATTTTCTTTTTATCTCCTCTAGTTCTGATTTGATTTCATTTCTCAGTTTGGTTTTCTCTTCGTCTAACTTTTCAATTTTTTTAGCTCGCAAAAAAATAAATCCGATAGCGCAAAAAGAAATTAGCACGGCCGGGAAACCTAAAATACCAAGCCATTTCAACATCTGAAATTCGATTTCCAAGTTTTCAAGGACAATCCATAAGACTAAAATCGCAGTGACGAGCATAAAAGCCAAAATGACCAAGACGAATAACGGCCACAAAGGAGGTTCGCGTAGTGCGGCGATTTTTCTTTCCATTTTCGTTAAATTACTATAGTAAGGAAGTGCGGTGTCCCTTTCAAAATCGACGATTACCTTATCGTTTTTATATTGAACAAAAACGACTTTCCATTCGAAAAGTTCCATTTCTTTGATGAGATTATTTTCATTTGGTAATGAAACTATTTTGCGAATTTTTTCCACGCTTTTAGTCTAGATGTAAATCATCTATTTCGCAATCCTTTCGTTTTCATGTACTGTGCATGGATGATCATATTCATTTATCCTTTTTGAAAATCACGGTTAATCAGAAATTGTGAAAAAATCTAAAAGCATCAGAATGTCAAAAATCAAAAATGCAATAAAGATCAGTCAGTTGAAGGAAAAAATATCTTTTTATATTGATTCATCATAAATGACTGCTCGGCGTGATTTTTTGATTTGCAGGAGTAATTCTTTCATCACGTATCGTTCAAGAATAATTGCGATTATAATCGCACATAGTGATGGTAAGGCTAAATAATAGACGATGGCTAGAGTGGGAACAAACACAGCTGATAAAAGCCAAAAAAGACCTTCTAGGGCGATGAGAATAGTAATTTCATAAACGAGAAACTTCTTTTTTGCATGATAGATAAAACCATAGTGAACCAAGAGCATTAGTGCATTGATGAGTCGTTTAGTAAAGTATGGAAAAGCAAAGAAATTGAGAAGCATTGAAACTAAAAATAACGGAGCGTATTTAAAGTCTTGAATGAAAAAATAAATCGCTGCTCCAATCGAAAATAAAAATAATATTTCAAAGACCGAGATAACCCAGATCTCTGTTTTTCTTATTTTATGATAAAACGAGTCGATTTCAATTTTTAGTTCAACTTCATCCATTTTATTTAGGTCCTTTAACAAAACTGAGCGCTAATTGAAGAAAAGTCTGTTTGACTAGTTTCTTTTCTATTTCAGTTAAAGTTTTATATTCATCAATGATTTCTTTTGTGCAACTCGCTGCATTTGCCCTGATTTCTTTTAATGTTCGTTTTTCAGTAGAATTCGCAAGTCTTCCTAAGATATTGACGAATTTTTCTCGCTCTTCAAAAGACATTTTACTGAGGAGATGACGAAGTGCGTAATGGCTTCTAATCGACATTTCAGAAATGTTTTTAGCGACGACAAAATTGTCTCCTTCAATTTTCCAATTATAGAAGAGGTGTTGATCGATTATCGTCACACCACGGGCATGTATTGGAATATAACTATCGGTTTGTTCGAGAATTGTTCCGACAATTGAAGAACGAGGAATAATCGTCGTAATTCGTGGCTTTATTCGTAAATAACTCGGTTTTTGCGTTGTTTCTTCTAAAAAACCTGGTCCGTCAAAATTATAGATTTGCAAGATTCGATCTTGGACATTCCGCGGGATGAATGCTCCAGCGTAAACTGCAAGATTACCGCCTTTACTATGACCGCCAAGCATGATTTTAGAAGATGGGAAACGATAGGCTATTCTTTGGACGTATTCAACCGCCGAGGCTTGTCCACTCGTCTCGTAAACAAATGACATATTGAGATTTTCTTTCCATCCGACAATCGTACTATCGGTTCCGCTAAAAGCGATGAATAAGTTTCCGTCTTCTAATAGAAATGTCAAAGCGGAGAATTGCTCATCTGCCTCTTCATCGATCCGCTCGACATAATCAAAAACTTTAATTTCTGAATAACGAGATGACTTAAGAACATAGCGGGCTAATTGAGGATCGCGCTTTCTTAAAATACATTTATCAAGAGCAGTTTCGTCATTTATTAGAGCAAAAATCAGTTCTTTTAAGACACCTTGTGAAATGAGCTTTTCGTTTTTGGGAATAATAAAAGGAAGATAAGAAATTCCAGCAAAAACAAGACCGTCTAAAATTGTGAAAGGTTTTTCGTTAAAATTTAATTGTCCATTTTTTTCGATATAATCGAAGATATCTGCCATATTTTTATTATACGCATTTAAATCGAGATTTACTTATAGTTGTTAAGAATTCTTTTTCCGATCTAGTTGTTTTTTATCAATGGATTCACCTTTTTCAAGAAGATCGTCGCTCAACACTTTGATTTTTCGATAATCGGCGATTGTCTTTTCAAGTGTTTGAGCATTCAAAGAAGTTTTGATGTCCAGTTTTATTTTTTTATTTCTTTCATCAAAAACTAAATATAGGTTATTGCCTTTGACGAGCAAAAACGTTTGAGAAGCATTTGCATCAGCGATCTCACTTAAATGTTTAATAAAGCGTGTGGTTAAAATCGAATCCGCTAATTCACGATTAGAAGTATAAATTTTAAATCTCTGATCAAAATCATCATCTCCAGTTTCA
>Ga0172382_10009556_pt1 | contig 13203 bp, 9 predicted proteins | sample Leawel138RmetaG_FD_122245 | JGI IMG/M metagenome (GOLD analysis project Ga0172382, IMG submission 122245) | Leachate microbial communities from a municipal landfill in Southern Ontario, Canada - Leachate well 138R metaG | ecosystem: Engineered > Solid waste > Landfill > Unclassified | place...
AAGTAAAACATCCAAAACGTCAGCACCCAAACTTACAAACCCAACCAAAACCACCCACAACCACCCACAACATCTACACCAAACCCTTTTAACCCAACCAACATCCACCAAACACACTACCCCCAGCAAACCCACCAAACTACCCAACCACCAAAACACTTAACCCCCAAAAACACACCAAACTAAACCTTACAAACTATCCCTTCTCGTACACGGGTTACCAGTAACAACTGGCACAGCGTCTATTGCCCTAACAGCAAAGATTGCCTTCAAACGGTAATCTCTAGTCGCTAACACATATTTTGCCTCTAAACCCTTCGTCAACTTGGAAAGAAAAGGACTGTCAAAGTAGTTACCACGGGGTAGCAAGTGTTTTTAGGGGTAAGCTAAGCTTGGTTAGCGGTGGTGTTCAGTTTTAGGTCTCTGGTTTTTTCTGTTGGTGTGGTTTCATCTGGTTTTTTATTTTGTAGGGGTCGATTAGTGGTGTAATTTATACTGTTAGTTTTGTGGGTGTGGTGGGTTGAAGTGTGTTTGCTGTTTTTATGATGGCTTTTTTAGAGTGTTTAGGGTGGTGTCTTTGTCATCTGTCTGGGGTTGTTTTGTTGTTTTTGTGTATTGGTGTTGGTGTGATGTTTTTGGGTTGGTTTTTGTAGTTGTAGTGGGTGGGGTTTTGTGGTGTTTTAGGGTGTGGGGTGTTGGAGAGGTGAAGGATTAGGTGTAGTTTTTGTTTATGTTGTGAGTTATCATTTTATTTGCTGTTGTATGTGGGTAGTGGGTGGTGTTTGGTTTTCTGTTTATCGTTAACTGTTCACAGTACTTTCGGAACTACTGATCATTTATTGTTTTGATGTGTTCGGAGATCAAACTCATTAAATCCAAGCTTTTTTTCTGTTTATTTATACTCATTTTTTCTTTGTAAGAGAATTTCGCATCCTTCTTTTAACGGTGTGGCTTTATATATTACTGGTGAAGTAATGGTTTTTCTAATTAAACCAATTTTTCTAGTGTTGGTAAAATACGATAAACATCTACGTGCAACGTCTGCTGCTGTGGATATTTTTTCAACGCGATTTCTATAGTATTATTAATGTTATGTAACTTCTTGTTTGTACTGAGGTGCGACCTAACTTGACGGGTGTTTCGATATATTGCTAGATTTTATGCATATTGTCTCTTCCAGAAGAGGTTGTTAGTATTTATATCAAGGACAAACTCCAAGGAGTTTTATGATGTTTACTGTTTAATGTTTCTCAAGGGTGCAAAACAACACGTATCATGTGTGAATAAGAAGTGACTATTTGATAGTGTTATTTGATCGTAAATCGGTATGATATATATTAAACATCCTTTTGTGATTATTAACTTGAAAGTTAAAACCCAAGATAACCCTATTCTTGGCGAAATCTTTAATTAATTCCTTCGAAAGATTACATCATGCTACTTCCTAGTGGATGGGCATTCCTATAAATGGAGTTTTAGGGAGCACAAAAACAATGTCACAAAATAATATAGCTAGCCAATTAGTCCTTAAAGGTACAACTACAATAGGTGTCGTCTGTAAAGATGGCGTTATTTTAGCTTCAGATACACGTGTAACTATGGGTTACTATGTTGCTCATAAAGCTGGAAAAAAAGTCTACAAAATCGATGACCACATCGGTATGACTATAGCTGGTACAGTTGCTGATGCCCAACGGGTTGTTGATATCCTGATTGCTAACGCTCATTTATATAAGATAAACATGAATCGTCCTATGCCAATTAGTTCTGCAGCAAGGTTGGTAGCGAATTTACTTTTCAATAACCGTTTTATTCCTTTAGCAACTCAGGTTCTAGTTGGTGGTATAGACGATACTGGTTCACATGTATACAATATAGATCCTTATGGCAGTTTGACAGAAGAAAAAATGGTTTCTACAGGTTCTGGATCACCGATTGCTTATGGTATATTGGAGGATAAGTATAAGGAAGGGCAGTCTATAATTGAGACTTTGCCGATGATTACGCGGGCTGTTAATGCAGCAATGAAGCGTGATGTTGCTTCGGGTAACAACTACAACATTATCGTTATAGATGATCATGGTTACAAGGAGCTAACTGACGAGGAAAAAGCTAAACTGCTTAATGCAGGAAGTTAATTACAGTGGCACGAACACAAGAGAAAGATAAAGAAAAGATAGAAATTAGTCAATATATTCTACAAAAAGTACCCCGTGAAGCTGAAGTTACTCGTATTGAATATGAGGGACCGATGCTTGCGGTTTATACTAAACGACCTGAAGTTTTAGTCGATCAAAGTAGTATCGTAGCAGAAATAGTCGGAGTTATACGAAAAAGAATTGTTATTCGCCCAGATCCATCTGTACGTATGCCCGAGATCGAAGCTGAAAAGGTTACAAAAGATTTGATCTCACCTGAAGCTGAAGTCACCGACATAAATTTCGATCCAAGCTTAGGTGAAATTATAATTGAGACCAAAAAGCCGGGCTTAGTAATCGGTAGAAATGGTGCTGTACTTCAAGAGATAATAAAGAAAACTAAGTGGCGTCCACACGTTCTAAGAAGTCCCCCAATTAAATCTAAAATTGTTACTCATATGCGTCATTATTTACACTCAGAGAGTAAAGAACGTGAGCGAATTTTGCGTACTGTCGGTGAACGTATATTCAGACCGAAAATATATGAGGTTGGCGACATACGTTTAACCGTTCTTGGTGGTGCGCAGGAAGTAGGTCGTTCTTGTTTTCTACTAAAAACTCGCGAAAGTAGTGTTATGTTGGATTGTGGTATTCACCCAGGTACTAACCGTGGCTTCGAATCTTTCCCAAGATTTGATTCACCTGAATTCCAAATCGACCAATTAGACGCTGTTGTTATTAGTCACGCGCACCTTGATCACTGTGGATTAGTACCCTTCCTTTACAAATATGGCTATGACGGTCCAGTATACTGTTCTGCACCCACCTCTAACTTAATGACTATGTTGCAACTAGACTACCTTGATGTCGCTAACAAGCAGGGTATAACTCCATTCTATGATCAAAAAGATGTACGTGAATGCGTTCTCCACACTATTCCTTTGCGATTCGGTGTAGTTACTGACATAGCTCCTGATATTCGCTTAACCCTCCATAACTCTGGGCATATCTTAGGTGCATCCATGGCTCACTTACATGTTGGTGAAGGTTTGCATAATATCGTCTATACAGGTGACTATAAATTTGGGCGAACGATGCTACTAGAAGCTGCAGCAACAGAATTTCCACGTATCGAGACAGTTATTACTGAGAGTACCTACAGCGGACCCGACGACGTCGTCCCCACCAGGATGGAAGCCGAAGAAGCAATAACCAAAGCAATCAACCAAACACTAGAACGAAAAGGAAAGGTCCTCATCCCTGTTCCAGCCGTTGGACGTGCTCAAGAGATCATGCTTGTTATTGACGGTTATATGAAACGTGGTGCAATGAGAGAAGCTCCTGTTTTCATTGAAGGTATGATTAGTGAAGCTACCGCCATTCACACAGCTTATCCAGAATACCTTGGTAGAGAAGTGCGTCACAGTATTTTACATGAAGAAGTCAACCCGTTCAAGAGTGATTACTTCACCATCGTCGAACACCCAAGCCAGCGCAGCACCATTATGGAAGGTGAACCTTGTATTGTCTTAGCAACCAGTGGTATGCTTGAAGGCGGTCCAGTTATTGAATACTTTAAGAATTGGGCATCAGATGAACGCAATCAAATCATTTTCGTTAGCTACCAAATCGAAGGTACCATGGGCAGACGAGTTCAGAAGGGTGTTGGCGAAGTTACGATGATGGATAATGAAGGCAAAATGGCTGCACTTAGCATAAAACTAGGCATTAGCACTATCGAAGGCTTCAGCGGGCACAGTGACAGACGGCAATTAGTTAACTATTTGACTCATTTGTCGCCAAAGCCTGAACGTATTTTTGTTGTGCATGGTGAAAAACAGAAGACGCTCAACTTTGGGCATTTCTTAGATAATAAAGTTGGCATAAACACAGTGGTTCCTGCAACGCTGGAAACCTTTAGGCTGCTGTAGGAAGCGGCTTATTACTTGAAACTGGCGCTGGAGTCTTCTCCCGCCATATTCTTACTGGTTTTGGGCAAATGACGACACGTTCCTCACCTAAACGAGCGATGTCACCGTCTATGGATTCTACAAATTGGAACAAGTCATTTACTGCGGTTTTAACATCTTCAATACTTTTTCCCGCAAGAGGTGTAATACGTAAAATAATGATATTGCCATTTATTACCTCACTTTTTACGGTTTCTACGTCTGTAAGATCCTTGAGAGGCATGGCTTTTAGGTACCTTTTGTCTGGTAAAACAGATGAGCCAGAATTTTGCTCGACTGTTTTTTCAACTGTTTGTACCTGTTCTTTTATTTGTTCTTCAGACGCTGTTGTGCTTTGTTGCTGTTCTGGAGGCGGTGATTGGTTTTCTTGTGGTTGTTCTTCATTTAATGCCGGTTCCGGTGTTGATTCCTGTGTTAGTTGACCATCATCTGTTGTAGGTTCCGGCGTTGCTTCTTGTGTACTTTGTGGTTGCTCTACAGATGCTCCCTCTGGTGACGTTTCTTGTGTTGGCTGGGTTAACGTTTGTTGTTCTGGCTGTTTCTTTTTATGGAATAGATTGAACGGCATTTTTGGTCTCTCAACTTGATATTAAATGTGTTACAGTTAAGCGTTTCTTTATTTTAACTCTTAGTGACTTGTTTTGCCTATATTGTTAGCACCGTAATATTTAATTTGCGCTTATGTTAACAGGCGTCTTTTTTAGAAGACGGTTTCCAGTCAATTTCTATGTTTTCCCTGACGGGGTATGAACAGAAAACCCAAAAAAGCAGTCGAGGCTATGCAGGTTGCTACTATTAATTCATAAAACATTCGCATTTCTATAGGTGCTGAATGTGCAAATATAGTGACAATATAGAATCCTAAGGTAATCAACCCAGTTAAACCTATGATGATCCCCGTTAATACTAGTACTACTTTTGCCAACCGGTAAATCCTGGGTTCTTATGGTGTGGTTGCTTATTTACCCTGACGTTTTCTATTGTTTTCGAGAAACTTTTGGTTTATCCTGCCGTCGTGTTTAAAACTTTTTTTAGTAGATAGGTTCTACTGATACATAATGTGATTATAAACTTAGAACGGTTAAAAATAGTATTTTGGGTGACAACACCAGTCATGATTGAGTTGAGTTTTATTGTCCTAATATCGAGAATACCGATAACTGGTGTAATATAGTCAATTGAACCCAAATAAAACGCTTAGAGATGACGCTGGTTTTAATTAGTGTGAAGCTTTCTTTTTTCCTTCTCAAACACTATTAAAGTCTCTACTTACGAATTAGTTTTCCAACATCGACATATGCTAAAATAAGGATAGCGGTTTATTTTGCGTTAAGTTTATGTTGGGCGATACAGGTTTTTAGGCTGAGCGATTTCAGATTTGGAGCAAAATAGTCCAGAGCAAACCCCACAAACTCAATCGGTGAAACCTAAACCTGAGGTGGCAGTTGAATTCAGTTTTCCTCTGCTGACTCTGAGGACTAAACGGTTTGGATTTATATTCGATAAGTTGGGTGCCACTCGTGGAGCTAAATACCTTGGTTGGTTTTTCCTTGCTCTGGTGCCCTTGGTCGCTGGATTGGCACTCTACTTAATCACAATGAGTCTTGTCGGTTTAATAAATAATCCAGCGGTTGGTCACACAGTCAGAGAGTTAGGTGTAGGTTCAGTTTTGTTATTGCCCGGCATCAACCCTATGTTACCAATAATTTATGGCTGGGTAGCTATCGTTTTAGCTATTATAATCCACGAAGGTGCTCATGGTATAATAGCTCGGAGCAATGGCTTTAGAGTGAAATCCAGTGGTTTGTTATTCTTTTTAATTATTCCCATTGGTGCTTTTGTGGATGTTGATGAGGAACAGCTTAAAACTGCAAAAGCCAAACCTTCGTTAAAGGTAATGGCTGCAGGCGTCGGGGGAAACATGATTGTTGGTGCTGTTTGCCTTATTTGTCTCATCTTATTAGTTGGCGGTTTAACTTCTAATGTCAATGGCATATACGTTAGCAGTGTTACTGGTGATATGCCTGCAGATACTGCTGGATTGCTGCCTAATGACGTCATAGTTTCAATTGACAACGTTTCTATTGGTACCTCCGCTGAACTGCGCTCTTTTTTGGATAACAAGACTGCGGGTGATTTGGTGGCGGTTACTGTGTGGCGCGGTGATTCTTGGCAGCACCAATATACTTATACAGTAAACCTTACAGCATTTGAGAACCGTACGGCAATGGGAATCACCGTATACAACCTACAAACGCAGGAAATATTAACTAATTATAACAATTTCTCGATCGAGCGCCTGCCTATATACATCGTTCCGCCTACATTAGCTTCAGGTTACATCCCATTCTCAGACACTCTATCCCAATTCTACAATAGCCCTATAGGTTCAAGTTGGTCGATAATTGCCAATTTTCTCTTCTGGGTGTGGTTTGTTAATTTCAACTTGGCAATCTTTAATGCATTACCAATCTACCCTCTTGATGGTGGCAGAATCTTTAACATTACTTTGAAGCGACTTGTGGGCAAACGGATGACCGCGACAAACATCTATAGGGTAACAGTGGCGGTTACATTTGCATGCTTAGCGCTGGTATTGTCTGGTATTATCCTGCCATTCCTTCTTTAAGATAAATCTTGAGACATTTTGAAGTTTGGTAAAATTTTTTATGATTACATTTTTATTAATACTTATCTGAGACTTTTAATGTGAATTTTTTCTTGATTTTATGATATACTGTCTTGATGTTTGCTTGAAAGTTGTTATTGCTATGCGCATAAGCCTTATATTTTTAAAGCTAACCTTCTCTGTCTGAAGGCTCAACCAATGCATAAAAAACTCTTGATTCCGGGTCCCACAGAAGTAAGTAAAGAAATTTTGAGTGCGCAAAGCCAATATTTGATTGGCCATAGAGAAAAAGAATTCTCAGAGTTATACGGTGGAATAACAGATAAAATTAATAAATACTTCCAGTTACCAACCGACTTTAAACCAACGGTAACAACTGGTTCAGGAACACTCTGGTTTGACATTATTGGTCGAAGTGTTGTAAAGGAGAAAGCCCTAGCATGTGTCAATGGCGCTTTTAGCCAGAGATGTGCCATGACTCTTATCTCATGTGGAAAACAAACCGACATTATAGAGGTAGAAATGGGTAAACCAATTAAACCCGAAATGGTTGCTGGAAAGCTATGCACAGGTAAATACGACACTTTAACAGTTTGCCATAATGAAACCAGTACGGGTGTCAGAAGCCCAATTGCCGAAATAGGTAAAATGGTTAAAGAAGATTACCCCGATATTATCTTTGCGGTGGATGCCGTGTCGTCAATGGCAGGCGACAAAACTTTGCCTTCAGAGATGAATTGTGACATCGTCTTTGGTAGTACACAAAAATGTTTTGCATTACCCCCTGGTCTAGCGATTGCACTTGTTAATGACAGGGCTATTGAGCGTGCTAAAACTGTGTCCAACAGAGGTGCATACACTGATCTTGTTGGTATCTTTGAATATGAAGCGAAACATCAAACACCTTTTACTCCAAACGTCTCTTTACTCTTTGCTCTTGACAAACGCATGGATCTTCTTTTAGAAGAAACTTATGATAAAGTCTATCAGCGCCATGTTGATATGGCTAACTATACTATAGCTTGGGCAAAGAAACACTTCAGTATGTTCCCAGAACAAGGCTATGAATCAGTCACAGTAAGTTGTATAAATAGTAATGGCAAAGACGTTAAAGCAATGAACGATAAACTTGGTGAATTAGGATACTTGATTTCTGCTGGCTATGGAAAATTAAAAGAGAAAACTTTCAGGATAGGTCACATGGGCGAATGGAATTTAGTTGGTATTAAAGAGGTACTTACACGAATCGATGATGTTTGGGGATTGAAGTGACCATAAAAATCCTTGTTAGCGACAAAATCGCTGATGAAGGCATAAATATCCTCCAAGGAGAAGGCTATGAGGTAACTCAGGGATGGGATATCCCCAAGTCTGACCTACCTTCGGTCATTGGTGACTATGATGTTTTAATTGTTCGTAGTGCAACAAAGGTCAAAGGTGCGCTTTTAGAGAATGCTAAAAAACTCAAAGTTATCGGTAAAGCTGGTGAAGGTTTAGACAATGTAGATTATGAAAGAGCAAAACAAATGGGTATTATGCTGATAAATACACCTCATGTTTCTTACGTCAGTGTCTCTGAACTTACTATAGGTCACATGATTGCGTTAGCTCGAAACATCGTTCAGGGAACTTTAACGCTTCGTGAGGGCAAATGGGAAAAAGAAAAACTCATGGGTCATGAACTCAACGGTAAAACCTTAGGTGTCATAGGCTGTGGTTTCATAGGTAAAGATGTTGAACGATTAGCGTTAGCGCTTGGCATGAAAGTTATCGTTGTTGAAGAATGTGTTCAAGACCGATTTGTTCCGCTATCCGAAATGTTGCCGCAAGCTGATTTTATAACAATACATGTACCTTTAACCTCAAAAACTAAACATTTAATTTCAGAAAAAGAATTTGCCCTAATGAAACAGGGCGTTCAAATTATTGACTGTTCACGTGGTGGCGTAATTGATCAAGAGGCGCTCTATCAAGCGATGGTTAGCGGTAAAGTTACAGGAGCCGCTTTAGATGTCTTTGAAGATGAACCTCCTAAAAACAGCGATTTACTAACTCTTCCTACCGTCATCGCTACCCCACATATGGGTGCGCAAACACATGAGGCGCAACATCGGGCAAGCATACAAATAGCCAATAACGTTATAGGTGCGCTAGAAAAACTCAAAGTATGAGTTGACATTTGTTTGGTTGATATTAGACCCTTCAAAGCCATAAGTTATACGCCAAAAGCTGGACCAATAGAAGACCTCATTACACAACCTTACGATAAAATTGATTTAGAGATGCAGAAGCAATACTATGATATGTCACCCTACAATTTTTGCCGCATTATTTTACCGATTGAATCCGACAAGTACAACACAGCGAATCAGCGAATTTCAGGATGGTTGAAAGAGGGTATAATGGCTAAAGAGAGTCAACCTGCGTTTTATGTTTCACGTCAAGATTTTACTCTACATGGTAAGTCTATTTCACGGTCAGGTATCATAGCAGCTGTTAAACTGCATCCATACAGCGAAAACATAGTTTTTCCTCATGAAGCTACTTTTAAAGCTCCCAAGGCTGACAGATTGAACATGCTTCGTGTGCTGCAAAAAGACCTTGAGCCAGTTTTTTTGATGTATCAGGATCCTGAAGAGAAAACAATTGCTTACATGGCTGAAGTGACTAAAAATAAACCTGTAATAGAGACTACAGATTCATTGGGTGTGAAGCATACAGTTTGGAAGGTTTCGGATCAAGATAAAATTGCTGAAATACGTTCGTTAATAGCTCCAAAAGTTGTAGTGATTAACGATGGTCATCACAGGTATGAAAGTGCAGTTTTGTATCGGGATGAAATACGCAGTCGCGGCAACTGGAGTGAAGATCAAGCGCTTAACTATTACATGTGTTATATGGTTCCAGTGCAAGAGAAAGGTCTTGTAGTTTTACCAACTCATAGGTTACTTAAAAATTATAGACTCACTACAGATGTAATCGATGGGTTGAAGTGCTTCTTTATGGTAAGCGAGATCGATCCCACGGTTAAATCTATTAAGGATTTTCTTGTTAGTCATATTAGTGAGCATGCTTTCTGTGCCTATGACGGCACAAAAGCGTGTGGTTTAATCCTTAAACATGATCCACCAATCTATGATTTCATTACAAAAACTGTTTCCAATGAAACCAAGGTTTTTGATGTAGTTATACTTCGAGACATTGTGTTTAAGCAAGTTCTAAAGACTGAAAAATTAAAAATAGATGACAATATTTTCTATGAACGATGGGTAAAAGATGCAGTTGCTAAAGTTGACAATGATGAAGCAAGCATAGCGTTTTTTGTTAACCCGATTAAAGCTGAGACGATTGCGGAGGTTGCGGTGCAACATGAAGTTTTACCTGAAAAAAGTACTGATTTCTATCCAAAACTAGTTTCAGGGCTGGTACTCATGGATGTTTCTGACGGCGAAAAATTGTGAGACGTAGCTTATCTTCCAATTGATTGGAAAATCATAGAGTTACTTGTCAGCAACTGATCATTTCCCATCTGGTGTTATGTTATTTTACGAATTTTGTGGGTTGCCGCTTGAAGCGTTTTTTGCAGACTAAACTGCAGAAATGGTATGTTTCTCTGTTGTAGGAAATTTTGAATTTTGCAGTATTCTCATCGAGTACTGCACCACAAACTGGATCTCTCATTGACATTAGGTGTGTTTAAGCCTCACTGCACAATCTGTGTTTCCTCCTTATAGGGTTAGTGGTGCCTTTGGTGGAATGCTTCACGGAAATTACGGCTTTTTTTGTTGAAATCGATGATTTTTAGGATGATTTAATCTCATTAGTCACTGCTATTGAGTTATCTATGGTATATGATTAAGAAGATGGTTTTATTGAACGGTGTTGAGGAAAATTTGGCTTAGGTTTTTAATTGTATACCCGTTTTCAAATAGATGTTGCATTTGAACCTGAAATGTTTTCTTTGATACCGACGTGTCTTCAATTCCGTTGTCGATTTTATGGTAATATAAAATTGTTATGTTATTACCGTTTGTACCTTCTAAAAATTCTGTAAAATCTTCCATGGAAACGTCGTGGTAGACGTCATAGGCTTCTAGATTGAAGCGGTTACAGTGTGATAAGTCACATTTACCTTCGACAGTTCCTCTGGCTACAAGATAGTACTTTGCAACCTGACTCTGTACGGTTTCATTATTACCTGAAGGTCCATAAGGATACACAAAAACATTAGCAGGATAACCCCTAGAGCGGAGTATTTGTTGGCTTATTGCCAATTCTTCATGCATTTCATCCCAACTAGAGTTTGAGAGGTCAATGTGTGATCTGGAGTGACTAGCTATATCCATTCCTGCGTTTGCTATGTTTCGGATATCTTTCCAGTTTACGTAGTCTGGGTAACTTGTATAGCTGGTGACTATAGCGTAGGTAGCTGTAAAACCAAAGCTCTGCAGGATGGGAATGGCGCTTAGTGAGCTCTTCCAACCGTCGTCAAAAACGATGCAGACAATTTTTTCATTTGTTTTTGGGTTAATGGGTTGGTAAATTTGGTTTGGAATGCTTGGTGCAAAAATGGTTGCTAGAGGTGTATTGTCATAGTCTATTATGAGCATGGTAGAGGCGAATATGATGAGTGCAAAAATCAGAGATACAAGTCCCTTATTTTTCAATTTTTTCTCCCTTCTGTTTCATGAAATAGTGTTCTCATTAATCAAACTAGCTCATTAAGACTGTAATTTTAACTGGTAAATATTCGTATTAGTCAGTTGAACAAGTGATGCGTTGTTTTCCTTTGTTTGACAAGGTTTTTATTGATGTAGATGAAATACTGTTTTCACCAATATGTTTGGGGCCTTCGGCTAGCTTGGTCTAGGCTTGTAGACTTGGGCTCTATAGACTCCGGTTCAAATCCGGGAGGCCCCACCATCATTGTGTATTATTTTGGGTTTAGATGTGTTATTTTTATGGGGTTTTTGATTTTTGTGTGAGGTTTGGTTTGTTTGAGGTTTTATTTAGCCTGTGTTGTGTGTGGGGGTGGTTTGGGAGTGTTGGTGTGTATGTGAGTTTGTATATACGTTGGTTGGTTTTTTGTGTTAGGGCCATGGTTTGGGTAGTAGTCTATCGTGCCCTGGCTTGACGTACTACTACTTCTGGTTTGACTGTTTATTTTTTAGTGTGTGCTGGTTTGTGTTGGACGAGGATTTTTGTTCTTAAAAATTTAGTAAGTGTTTGTTTTAGTATGTTGTTTCAACTATGAGTTAACCATTGGTTTGGTTGACCGCAAATTTTAAAACAGAATTATAGTTACTTTTGGGTAGAGGCGAATTATGTGGTTTATTGTAGCAGGTGTGGCACACAAAATCTAAACACTAATGTTCACTGCATAAATTGTGGTGTTCCCCTATATACTGTTGGTGAACGCTACCCCGGAAGCGACAGAGAACAATACCGTAAAATGGAAGATGAATGCTTTGGGCTCCCCAATGGCGGCATGATTGCAGCTTTTATCATAGGCATAATCATATTACTCGTCGGTTTAGGCTTATTAATAGAAACATCTTTTGGTATATCGATTAATTTCTGGCCATTAATAATCATCATCTTTGGAGTATTGCTTGTCGTAGGTGCTCTCTATAAGTATAGACGAACCGATCAATTCTTTCGCTGATCACTTTAGCAGTTTCCACATAATTTACAAGTTTTTTGTTATTCACATCTGAGAGTAAAATCCTAACCTACAAAATAAAAAAATAGTTAAAACGAAAACGTACCCATCAACTAGCAAGTTTTGGTCAACAGGTCACTACAACCAAACAAAGAATGAGCCAATCACAAACAATGTATTCATTGTCCATTAGTATAGCCGCCGATTTTTATCTGAACTTAACCCCAGAAGCATTAAAAACGCTCCAACCCCCAAAAACCAAAAACTACCTGTACTTATTGTGAAGAAACCTAAAGTGAATAAAACAATTCCCACTAAGGAAACTATGGTGCTGGTAAGCAAGCAACTGCATGCTGCACAAAAAACTTGCCTCTGATTGTGATGCGGGTTTGCATTGAATTTTTCACAATTTGGGTGGTGTCAGCTGAACTGTATGATGGATTTATTCGGTTCATTTGTCAAAGGAGAACTATTTGTTTTTTTGAAACATCAGACGGCACTTGCTATGAGTGAATACTGCTATTATGTCTAAAACACAAATCACACCATACGAGTGCTTACTATGGGGAGACGAGACTTTGAATGATCTATTTGTATGTTTGGCTGAAGTAAAAAGAATTGGGGCGAGTGCTAACCCGAAAGCTGAAACAGCTACCAAAAAAAATTAGGATTAACTTGGTTTTAGAAAGTTTTCCGACCTAAAATAAATATTTGATTTTACCCCTGACTTCCCATGTTGTCATATGTTGGAATGTTCTTCACTTCATAGATTTTCTCGAAAATAATCAAGTCTTCTGCTATAAG
>Ga0172382_10009558_pt1 | contig 13197 bp, 14 predicted proteins | sample Leawel138RmetaG_FD_122245 | JGI IMG/M metagenome (GOLD analysis project Ga0172382, IMG submission 122245) | Leachate microbial communities from a municipal landfill in Southern Ontario, Canada - Leachate well 138R metaG | ecosystem: Engineered > Solid waste > Landfill > Unclassified | place...
CTTTACGTCCGGAAGACCTTCTTCAAAAATTTCCGGCCGGCCAATTCGGGGTAAACCCCTCTTAAACAGCACATATCAGACAGTTTTGCAAGCTCAAAGCAGTCCTCGGATCTGGTGTCCGGTTTTAAAACTATACCTGCTTTGATTCCGAAACCTCTGATTTTTTCGATACACTCTTTAACATCACTTTTTGCTTCAACATGAACAGTAATCATATCTGCTCCTGCTTTTGCAAAAGGTTCTATGTAATCTATCGGATTTTCAAGCATCAGATGAACATCAAAAAACATCTTTGAATGGGGGCGAAGTCCGCTTACAAGATGCGGTCCGAAGGAAAGGTTCGGTACAAAATGCCCGTCCATTATATCAATATGAAGCATTTCGGCGCCCGCTTTTTCAACAGCCTCCACGGCGCCCCTTAGGTTACCTATATCCGCCGCCAGAATGGACGGTGCTATTTTAATTTCTTTTCCCATTTATTGATTTCTCCTAACTGTGAAAATATCTCTTTATAGCTTTCATAGCGGGAGAGAGAAATATTCCCCTCCTCAACAGCTTTTTTTACATTGCAGCCCGGTTCGTTTATATGCCGGCAGTCGCGGAAATTACACTCACCCGAATATTTTTCTATCTCGGGAAAATATTCGAATAATTGTTCCTTTTCCACATCTGTAATCTCGGCAATTTCAAGCTCGGAAAACCCGGGCGTATCGGCAATATACCCACCCTCAGGCAGTTTAATTAGGCTTACCTCGCGGGTTGTATGCTTGCCGCGTTTTATTTTTTCGCTTACATCGCCCGTCTTTTGATTTAAGTCGGGCAAAAGACAGTTTAAAATGCTTGATTTGCCTACCCCCGAACAGCCGGCAAACACCGAAATTTTGCCTGCCATATCGTTTTTTATCAGGTCGATACCCTCGCCCTTAATGGCAGATACCGTGTAAACCTTAAAGCCTGCTTTCCGGTAGGACTTTGCAATTTCATCCGTATTATCGGTCTTTAAATCAATTTTATTTATAACAACAGTCGGCTCAACGCCTTCCTTTAATGCCACCACCGACAGCTTGTCAATCAAAATCGGAAGTGGCTGAGGTGCTGCCGCCGCACAAACAATAATCATCTGATCTACATTTGCTATAGGCGGACGTACAAACGCATTTTTTCTTTCAAAGATTTCTTCAATGTATCCCGTCATATCGGGCATGGCGGAAATGTTGCAGGTGTCCCCTGCAAGAGGCGTCAGCTTTTGTTTTCTGAAAAGCCCTCTCGCCTTACACTCATACATTCCCTCTTTAGTTTCAACATAGTAAAATCCGCCGATACCTTTTGTTATAATACCTTTCATACTTTTCCTCTGTTATCTTGATACTGCGCCTGAATTTTGGTCACCGTTCGAATCGGGTTTTACGGGAGTTGCCGCCTCGGGCGGATTTTTCTGTTCGGGAGCCTTGCCTACCCGTACGTCAACCGCAGTACCCGTCTGAACAACTGTTCCCTCAAGTATTGTCTGGTCGATAACAAGACCTATATTTTTTTCGTCCTCAACATAGGTTATTTCGCCGATTTCAAGTCTTGCCGCCTTGAGCGCGACCTTTGCTCTTTCAATCGAAATTCCCGTAATTGACGGAACCTTGGTATCCTCTTTACCTGTGTTTACATACAAAGTTACCGAGCTGCCCGGTTTGATTGTACTTCCGCCGCTGGGTGAATGTCTGACAACTGTATCAATCACGTCCGATTCGCTGCTCTGCACCTGCTCTATAACAACATCAATCCCAAGCTTTTCCAATGCATTTTTAACCTTGTTTACGTCCTGGCCGACATAATTTTCCAAGGTTATCTTTGAAAGACCACGGCTGATTTTCACGGAAATTTTATCTACCTTTTTGTGCAGTCCTGCCGCAGGGGTCTGTTCCATAATTTCTCCCTGATCATATTCTTCACTGTAGTCGCCGGTCTCACTTTCAAGTTCAAAGCCTTTTTCCTCGCAGATTTTTTCCGCTTCTTCCATTGTCATTCCCAAAAGATCGGGAATTTCAACTCTCTCGCCAAGTCCGAAAAGTGCGGGGTTAAATGCTGCCACTATGACAAAAATTGACACAATAAACACCGCTGTCGCAACAACCCATGCCGCTTTTGATGCAGTTTTTCTTCCTGTATCCTCCTCGTCAGCACCCTTTATGATAATTTTGTCGTTTTTCTCCTCTTTGTACCCTGTCCCTGCAGGAGTTACCACCGGCACAAACTGGGTTGCGTCCTCGTCTTTAACCGAAATGCTCTGCGGGTCTGCAATAACCATTTTAAGGTCATTTGCAAAATTCTCCGACTTCTGATACCTTTTTGAAGGCTGTTTTGCTATTGCCTTTAAAACAATATCATTCAGCGCTTCGGGTATTTCGGGGTTAAGCTCCATTGGCGGCCGTGGCTGGTCATCCACGTGCATTTTTGCGATTGCAACAGGATTTTCCGCATCAAAAGGCACTTTGCCCGTCAGCATTTCATAAAGAACCACGCCCATAGAATAAATATCCGACTTAAAGTCAACTGCCCCGCCGCTCGCCTGTTCGGGCGAGAAATAATGAACCGAGCCTATAACATTTCCCGCTCTTACTATCGTTGAGCTGGTAACCGCTCTCGCAATACCAAAGTCGGTTACTTTAACGACATTATCCTTTGTAATCATTATATTATGGGGCTTTATATCTCTATGAACAATATTTTTTCTATGCGCATGTTCAATCGCGCCCGCAATCTGAATTCCGTACGAACAGGCTGTTTTCCAGCCTATGGATTTGGTATCTATAATCTCCTTTAAGGTTATTCCGTCTATGTACTCCATGACAAAATAATCCCTGCCGTCACATGCGCCTACATCGTATACTGACACTATGTTCGGGTGATTAAGACTTGCCGCAGAGCGGGCCTCCGCCTTGAATCTTTCAACAAAATCCTTGTCGTCCTGAAGCTCCTCCCGAAGCATTTTAACTGCAACGTATCTGTTCAAAAGTTTACACTTTGCTTTATATACAATAGCCATTCCGCCGCTGCCGATTATTTCAATTATTTCATATCTTCCGCCAAGTATTGTTCCAATCATTTCTCTACACCTCTGTTAATTATAACTATTGCTGTGATGTCATCTGTACTGCCATTTTCTTTTGCTTTTTTACACAAGGTTTCCGCCGCCAATTTTGGTTCATATTTCTTTGCGATGCTTAATATTTCATCATCGTCCATCACATTTGAAACCCCGTCCGAACAGATTACAATAACAGTATCCTCCGTCAGGTCGGTAAGTTCAATTTCCACCTTGGCGTTTTCCTCCACACCCAAAGCCCTTGTTATAACGTTTTTCATCTTGTGCTTTTTAGCTTCGGTATCGGAAATTTCTCCACGGTCAACCATCTGCTGAACAAAAGAATGGTCTTTTGTAACAAATACGTCGCCGTCACCTTTATCTATGTAAACTCTGCTGTCACCGATATGCACAATAAAAATCTCATTACCGTTTACCACGCACATAGCAAGCGTTGTTCCCATACCTTTATACTCTTCTTTTGTGTTTGCCTTTGACATTATAAGGCTGTTTGCCTCGGAAATTGCATCAATAATAGCCTGCTCGTCAAAGCTTGAGAGCTTGTTTTCGATTACATCAATAGCAAGCGCACTCGCCACATCCCCTGCGGCATGACCGCCCATACCGTCAGCAACCATAAATATGCTTATTTCACCGTTTTCTTTCACCAAAAAATTGTCCTGGTTCTTATTGTGCTTTGTTCCGTTTAAGGTGTATCCACCGGCTATCATTTTCTATCACTCTCCTTTGCTGCAAGCTGACCGCAAGAGGCTTTTATATCGCTGCCCAGCTGACGCCGAACAGTTGTGTTTACTCCCCTTGCAAGAAGTGTATCCATAAATTTTTGAACACTCGTTTTATTACTTCTGACCATATTTTCTCTCGCCTCATTAACGGGAATCAAATTCACGTGGCATTGCATCCCTTTTATAAGGTCGACAAGCCTGTTTGCGTGAGCGGGCGAGTCGTTCACCCCGTGAATCAGCGTATATTCAAAGCTTATCCTTCGGCCCGTTTTATTCACATATTTCCGACAGGCATCCATCAACTGAGCTATTTTGTACTTTTTATTTACGGGCATTATACTTTCCCTAAGCTCATCTGTCGGTGCGTGAAGCGATAGGGACAGCGTTATGGGAATTTTCTCATCTGCAAGTTTTAGTATTTTATCCGCTATTCCGCAGGTGGAAAGGGAAATATGACGGTAGCCTATATTAAGCCCCTCGGGGTGTCCCACATTTTTCAAGAATTTAATCACATTATCGTAATTGTCAAGCGGTTCTCCTATGCCCATCATAACCACATTTGAAATTCTTATGCCGAGGTCTATTTGAGCAAAAATAATCTGGTCAATAATTTCGCCCGGGGAAAGGTCCCGCCTTTTGCCTCCGACTGTCGAGGCACAGAATTTGCAGCCCATATTGCAACCCGCCTGTGTGGAAATGCAGATGCTTTTTCCATGCTTATATTCCATCACAACGCTTTCAATCAGCTCCCCGTCAGAAAGCTCCCACACATATTTTACCGTTCCGTCCTTTGAAAGATATTTCGCACGGATTTGGGGCGCACTGACAAGAGTTTTATCCTTCAGCTTCGCGGCAAGAGATTTTGGGACATTTGTCATTTCGTCTATTGATTTCACGCCCTTATACAGCCATGGGTAAATCTGTTTTGCACGAAATGAGGGTTCGCCCTGCGCTTTTATGAAATTTTCAAGCTCCTCGTATGTGAGGTCTTTTAAATTTATCATTTTCTACCCCTGTTTTATGAATTTCGCCATATAAAACCCGTCTGTGCCGCTGTCGCAAGGGAGCAGCTGTAAAGGCTCTTTTGCAAGTGTAAAATCTTTGTTTTTACTTAAAAACTCCTTTGTCACCCCGTCATTTTCCCTGTCGCTTATCGTACAGGTACTGTAAACGAGCACTCCGCCTTTTTTTACATATTTTGCCGCATTATTCATTGTTTTTTTCTGCAACTCGGCAAGCTCTATTATATCATTTTCGGTTTTTGTATATTTTATTTCGGGCTTACGCCTTAATATTCCGAGTCCCGAGCAGGGTGCGTCAACCAAAACTCTGTCCGCCTTTTCGGAAAACTCCTGCCTGAACTCTTTAGCATCACCGAAAAGGGTACGAATAATGCTCACGCCAAGTCTTTCGGCTGTTTTATTTATTAAATCAAGCTTATGTTCATATATATCAAAGGCAAAAATTTCGCCCTCGTTTTCCATGATCTGTGCGATATGTGTTGTTTTTCCGCCCGGGGCGGCGCATAAATCCATTACCGTCTGTCCCTTTTTCGGGTCAAGCAGCTGTGCCACCATGGCGGACGCCTCATCTTGCGGATAAAAGCAGCCGTTTAAAAACAACTCGTCATTTTTTACATCAAACCCGCTTTGCAGAAGAACAACATCCTTATGCAGTTTTGAAACCTCGCCGCCCCTCTGATTTATAAACTCCTCGGCAGTCATTTTCAGAGTATTTACTCTCACAGAGGTTTTCGGTTTTTCGTTCATGGAGGCAAGCAGGTTTTCGAGTTTGCCTTCAAACATTTTGTCCCACATTTTGCATATCCAAAGCGGACATGAGTAGTAGGCGCTTAAATATTCAAGTCTGCCTTCGGGATATTTTATCTCCCTGTCTCCTCGCAAAACTCCTCTTAAAACCGCATTTACAAAACCGCTCGCCGAAGTTTTTCGGCACTTTTTCACAAGCTTTATGCTCTCATTTGTGATTGCATAGGCAGGGATTTTATCCATGAAAACTGACTGATAGACGCCCATTCGAAGTATGTTTAATACATCGGGAGAAATCTTTTTCAGAGGAATTTTCGAATAGGTTTCAATAATGCAGTCAAGCCGCATTTTGTTCTGCAAAACGCCGTATATTATATTTGTAGCAAGTGCTCTGTCCTTGTCGCTTAAATTTTCAAGCCCGAAAATCAGCTCAAGATTTGAATATTTTCCGTTTTCAAGGACGTCGCAAAGTATTTTAAGTGCAGTATATCTCATCAGTCTCTTCTTCTCGAAATTAAAATGAGTCTGAGCAAACTCATAAGGCTTGTGAGCATTGCTGCAACATAGGTAAGCGCCGCTGCCGCAAGCACTTTTTTTGCGCCCTCAAGCTCCTGTTCCGATAATACTCCCGTCTCTTTCAGTAATGTGGCGGCCCGTCTGCTTGCGTTGAATTCAACCGGAAGGGTTATCACCTGGAAAAGCACTACCGCCGAAAACAGAATTATCCCCGCGTTTACAAGCATTGGCAAACCAAGGAAAAAACCAAGGATTGCAAGGGGTACAGCCGCACTTGAGCCGAACTGTGCCACGGGCAAAACTGCGTTTCTCAGCTTAATCGCCGAGTACCCCGTATTATGCTGAATTGCATGGCCCGTTTCGTGAGCCGCAACCCCGATTGCCGCGATTGAGCTTGAACCATATACCGGCTGTGACAGGCTGATAACCTTTGTTTTTGGGTTGAAATTATCCGTCAGGTTCCCGTTTATCCTGCCCACCGAAACGTCGCTGATTCCGTTTTTCATTAAAATCAAATTCGCGGTATCCTCGCCTGTCAGCCCCTTGGCCGAAAAGATTTCCGAATACTTTTTAAATCTGCTTTGTACCATCATTTGCGCAATTAAAGAAAATATAATTGCAGGCACAACAAGCATCAAATAATAATTGTCTATATAAAACATATATTTTCCGCTCCTCTTAAGAATTCTTCAGCCGTCATGCGTTTTTTGCCCTGAAGCTGAACCTCCTTTAGTTCAATTTTGCCTTTAGCGGTCTGAACGATAAGCGACTTTTCCTTTTTGAGAATTTCGCCCGCTTTGCCGACCGAATCTTTGTCTATAACCTTTGATGTATATACCTTTAATATGCCTTTATTGGTTGGAATATATGCTACTGGCCACGGATTAAGCCCTCTTATCAAATTATAAATTTCCTCCGCCGGCCTGTCAAAGCAAATTTTTCCCATTTCTTTTGTGAGCATGGGCGCATAGGTTGCTTCACCGTCATTTTGCTTTGTTCTTGTAGCGGTTCCGTTAAAAATTTTTTCTACCGTCTGCGTGAGGAGCATTGCTCCCTCTTTTGCGATTCTGTCATAAAGCTCGCCTGCAGTTTCATTTTCGCTGATTTTTGTTTTATAAACATCAATAATGTCGCCTGTATCAAGACCCTCGTTCATAAACATGGTGGTCGCCCCTGCATATTCATCACCGTTTATAACACTCCATTGAATGGGTGCACTTCCGCGAAGCTTTGGAAGGATTGAACCGTGCAGGTTTACGCAACCGTATTTCGGATAATCAAGCACATACTTGGGCAAAATTTTGCCGTATGCCACAACTATAATAAGGTCGGGATTTTCTTTTTCCAAAACCTCATTAAGCTCGCCGTCTTTTAGGGACTCGGGCTGATAAACATTAAGTCCTTTTTCAAGCGCAAATTCCTTTACAGGCGGCGGCATAAGCTTCATGTTTCTGCCCTGCTGCTTATCTGACCTTGTGACAACGCATGTCACATCAAACCCTTTTTCACATAGTTTTTTAAGACTCTCCAGCGCAAAATCCGGAGTTCCCATAAACATAATTCTCATATTCTATCCTCTACCTGTCAGCCGCTAAAACCGACTATTCAATGTTTTCCAAAATGCTTGCCCGTTCAACGAAAAGTTTTCCGTCAAGGTGGTCAATTTCGTGGCAGAAAGCCCGTGCAGTAAATCCCGACACATTGTAAGTAGTCTCTTTTCCTGTTCTGTCCTGAGCCTTAACGGTAACATTCATGGGACGTTCAACCATACCTCTTCTTCCGGGCACGCTGAGACACCCCTCCGGCCCGTCCTGAACGCCTTCGGTGGATACGATTTCAGGATTCACAAGCTCGATTACACCATCGCCCGTATCAACAACCACCGCCCTTTTTAAAATGCCAATCTGCACCGCGGCAAGTCCTACTCCGTTTGCCGCATGCATTGTCTCAATCATATCGTCAATGAGCTGAGACAGCCTGTCGTCAAACTTTGTAACTTCTCTGCTTCTTTTATATAAAACATCTTCGCCGATTGTTAAAATCTGTCTTAAAGCCATAAATACCTCCTATAAAATTGAATTGGGGTTTATCACCGCAATTACAGACAGCTTGCTTCTTCCCTTTTCGTGTTCGCCAAGCATACTTTTTAAAACATCAAGAATTTTTTCGCTCGACACCTTAAGAAGAATTCTGTATCTGTATTTGTTCTTTATCTTGGAAAGGGGTGCTTTTGCAGGTTCAAAATAATCTATACATTTTACATTATATAGCTCGAGATATTTTTTTAACACCCGATTGATAAAATGTGTATATTTTTCTGTTTCAGCGTCATTTTCACCCGAAACCACAATATTTATTATTCTGGTAAACGGTGGGTTATTCAGAAGCTGTCTTAGTTTGATTTCCCCTTTGTAAAACCTTTTATAATCTTGCGTTTTAGCAAGCTGAAGCGCAGGCGCCGCGGGTGTGTAGGATTGAATTATCGCTCTTCCCTTTATTTCTCCTCTGCCCGCTCTGCCGCAAACCTGCGTAAGTATATTAAAACTGCGTTCGGCCGCCCGATAGTCGTCCATATTAAGCATAATGTCCGCACTTATAACGCCCACAAGTGTCACAAGCGGAAAATCTATGCCCTTGGTTACCATCTGCGTACCTATAAGTACATCTATTTTTTCCTTTTCAAACCTTGATAATATGTTCTGATGAGCGTGTCTGCCCGATGTGGTGTCAGCATCCATTCGGATTACCGAAATGCCCGGAAAAAGCTTTTTAAGCTCATCTTCAACCTTCTGTGTGCCCGTTCCGAAATATCTGATATGCGGACTGTCGCATTCGGGACAGGTATAAAGATTATCCGATTCATATCCGCAATAATGGCAGACAAGTTTATTTTTCGAATGATATGTCAAACTGATTTCACAATGAGGGCATTTTGCAACATATCCGCATGAGCGGCAGGTAACAAAGGTTGAAAACCCTCTCCTGTTCAAAAACAGTATTGTTTGCTGTCTATTATCTAAATTTTTCTGAATTTCCTCGCAAAGTCTGCGGCTGAGCATTGATTTGTTGCCTGCCGCAAGTTCTCCGCACATATTTACAATTTCAACCTCGGGCATCTGTTGATTGTTAATTCTGTCAGACAGCTCCAAGATTTTATATTTTCCCGTTTCCGCCTGATAATAGGTTGAAACGGACGGGGTTGCGGAAGCGAGAATAACCGTCGAATCATATTGCATGCCCCTGAAAAGCGCAACATTTACCGCGCTGTAACAGGGCGCAGCCTCCGATTTATATGAATCGTCATGCTCCTCGTCAACAATGATAAGCCCGACGTTGTCAAAGGGGGCGAAAATCGCCGACCTTGCACCGACTACAAGCTTAACCTCGCCGTTTTTTATTCTGCACCATTCGTCGTACCTTTCTCCCATTGAAAGTCCGCTGTGCAAAAGAGCGACGCTGCTGCCGAATCTGCCGGTAACCCTGTCAGCCATTTGAGGTGTCAGAGATATTTCCGGCACAAGAATAATTGCATTTTTCACTTGCTTAATACACTGTGCAGCCGCATGGAGAAAAACCTCGGTTTTTCCGCTGCCCGTAACACCGTGCAAAAGTATTGTTTCATACTTCGATTTGCTGAGTGCCCGGGTAATATAATCAATAGCTTCTTTCTGCTGACCTGTCGGTTTTTTCGGTTTATCCGTTGCCTCGCCTATTTCGGACGGGCGGCGGAAAACCTTTTTTTCTTCTATTATAATATAGCCCCTTTTTTCAAGCAGGGCTACTGATGATCTTCCACAGTCTGCTGACGCCATAAGGTCAGCCACAGGCATGCTGGACTGTTCGGACAGTACCTCAAGTGCAGCTGCCGCCTTGGGAGAAGTGTTTGCAAGCTCCTCCAAGGCATAGTCATACATATTCTCTTCAATTATAATGGTTGCAAACTGGCGGATTTTATCGCCGCTGCCACCCACCATTTTATCAAAAACGCGCACTACTCCTTTTTTCTCAAGCGTATTTATTGCCGACCTTGATTTAAGGCCTGCCGCGCGCATCAGCTTGCCTATTTCAATATCCTTTCCGCTTGAGGATAAAATATCAACCACATTTTTCTGAATTTCCGTCAGATTATCTGACGCGCCGAGAAGCTTTACTCTTTTTTCCGTTTTAACCGCAAGTGCGGGCGGAAGCAAAAGCCTTATTGCCTGAGCCATAGTTACAAGGCAGGTTTTGCTGATATATCTTGCAAGTTCTATCCTCTCGGAAGACAAAACGGGCTCACTGTCCAAAACCAATTTAATGGATTTAAGCTGTCCTTGGTAATCACTTTCGGTTGCAAATCCGACAATGTATCCCTCACAGGTTTTATTGCTGCCGCCAAAGGGCACAAGTACCCTGATGCCCACTTTGGCATCGTCTTCGGCAATATAATGATAAATTTTTCCGACACTTTTTATCTGCGAATTTATAATTACTTCAGCAATTTTCATGGTTAACCTGCTTTTATCAATCTATCTTTAACGCTTCCCCGAAAGTTGAAAACTCTTCAAAATTACCGCTTTTATAGCTTCCGCCGTCTTTTAAAACATAAACCTTACCGCTCATAATTTCCGAAATTGCTCTGATAATAGGTTTTACTGTCGTCTTTTCAGCCTTTGATTTTGCAGCCATAAAGGGCGTTAATTCAACCTGTTGTTTTTCTTTTGTCTTTTCCTCGTTTGCAATAGCCCTTGCTCTTTTGGCAGTAGCAATTACAAGTTCATATTTGTTGCCTGTCTTTTCGACAAGCTGTCCAATCGGTGGATAAATCATTTTTGTGCCTCCTCTATTAATAAGTCATTTCTTTTTACTCTAAGTTTTTCAGCAGACAAAATGCTCCGCAGCTGACCTGCAGAATTTTCTATTGTATCGCTTAATACAACATAGTCGTAATATTTAATACATGCAAACTCATCACGAGCGCGTTTCAGCCGTCTTTCAACAACCTCAGGGGGTTCGGTTCCTCTGCCTCTGAGCCTTTCTGCAAGCACAGTAAAAGACGGGGGCAGAACAAAAACAAGCACACTGTCGGGGTACTTTTTCTTGACGTTCATTGCACCTTCAACCTCAATCTCCAAAAGGACATCAATACCTGCCAAAATCTTTTCTTCTACCGCGCATTTAAGCGTCCCGTAATAATTGTCCACAAAGCAGACATATTCAAGAAGGTTGTCCGTTTTTATCTTGTCTTCAAACTCTTCTTTGGAAAGAAAGTAATATTCTCTGCCATGCTCCTCGCCCGGCCTTGGTTTTCGGGTGGTCGCAGACACAGAAAGGCTAACCTCAGGGTTATCCTTTAAAAACTGTTTGCATATTGAACCTTTGCCAACTCCTGCGGGTCCTGATACCACCATTAAAACCCCTAGACTATTCATCGTCATCCTCCCCAACAATTTCACAGTCTTTGCCCACAAATCTGTGAGCCACCGTTTCGGGCTGAATTGCCGACAGAATAACATGGTCGCTGTCGGTTATTAGAACAGCTCTTGTCCTTCTTCCGAAGGTTGCGTCAATGAGCACTCCCCGCTCTCTGGCTTCCTGAATCATTCTCTTAACCGGCGCCGATTCGGGGCTTATTATTGCAACAAGTCTGTTTGCCGGAACAATGTTGCCGAAACCGATGTTGATAAGTTTAATTTCCTGTTTCATAAATTCCTCCAGTTAACCGAAAAATACCGCTGCTTATAAAATTCTTCTTATTCTATGTTCTGGATTTGTTCGCGAATCTTTTCAAGCTCGCTTTTGACCTCAACCACAAGCTTTGAAATTTCTATGTTGTTACATTTTGAACCTATGGTGTTAATTTCCCTGTTCATCTCCTGCATTAAAAAGTCAAACTTTCTGCCGCAGGGACCGTCGGAGAAAATAATTTCGCCAAACTCTTTTATATGTGACTTAAGTCTGACGGTTTCTTCATCAGTACAAATTCTGTCGGCAAAAATCGCCGTCTCGGTCAGAATTCTTGATTCGTCAATGGATGCCGAGCCTAACATCTCCGTAACCTTTTCGGTCAGCCTTGTCCTGTAATTTTCAACAGTTTCGGGCGTGATTTTTTCTATTGTTTCCACAATAGATAGAATATACTTTATTTGAGCGGTTAAGGTCTGCGAAATTCTTTCGCCTTCTCTTACCCTCATGGCAACAAACTCGTCAAGCGCAAGCCTTAGCGCCTCCGTAACCTCGCTTTTCATAATCTCCTCATCGTCGGGAGCCTTTTTAAGAGAAAGTACATCGGGGAACCGTGCTATCTGATAAGCAGAGCAGGTTTGTTCAACTCCGCAGATTTCGCCGATTTCTTTTATTGCGTCCATATACTGCAAGGCAAGGGATTTATCAACCGATACCTGCTTGTCCTCCCCTTCCTCATACTCAACATTTAAGAAAAGGTCAATTTTCCCTCGGGAAGCTACCTGAGAAATCATACCCTTCATATATTCTTCCAAAAAGAGGTATGCCCGGGGGATTTTAATGCTTATGTCGCTGTATCTGTGATTAACGGACTTGATTTCAAGCTTTAATTTTCTGCCCTGCCCCTGCACCTCTCCTCGACCGTAACCGGTCATACTTTTTATCACAATATTTCTCCTCACTTAATCAATGTTAGTATTAAAATATTCCGTTTCGTCATACTATGTAAAGTCTTTCACCGAAACCCCGAAATGGGTTTATTTTCCCTCTTTAAAATCAGATATAAATTTCTCCGTGCTTTCAATGTGCTTAATTACCATTTCAGGCGCGGGACCGCCCGGTACCTTTCTCTTGTTTACGCACGCTTCAGCCGTTATAAAATTATATATATCCACTTCAAAAAGCTCGGAAAACTGTTTAAACTCATCAATCGTCAAATCAACTATTGCTTTGTTTTCGGAAATGCAGTAATAAACTATTTTTCCGCTCACCTCGTGAGCATTTCTGAAGGGCATACCCTTTGTAACAAGATAATCGGCAACGTCTGTGGCATTTGTAAATCCGCCTTTTGCCCCTTCTGCCATTTTATCTTTGTTGATTTTCATTGTATTTATCATTCCGCAGAATACGGGAATACAAAGTTTAA
>Ga0172382_10009559_pt1 | contig 13197 bp, 3 predicted proteins | sample Leawel138RmetaG_FD_122245 | JGI IMG/M metagenome (GOLD analysis project Ga0172382, IMG submission 122245) | Leachate microbial communities from a municipal landfill in Southern Ontario, Canada - Leachate well 138R metaG | ecosystem: Engineered > Solid waste > Landfill > Unclassified | place...
TTCCTGCTCGCTGCACGAAATAACCGCTTTGTTGGTATATTGCCCCGTTTGGTTTACTGTTGCCGTAATAGTCAGAACCCTCGACTGCCCTGCATTGAGATTTCCTATATCCCAAAGACCTGTATCCTTGTCATACGTTCCAGAGGCAGGATTATCACTTACCCAGGTATATCCGTTGGACAGCTTGTCCTGTACGGTTACTCCTGTGGCATTTATCTGCCCTTCATTTTTTGCCGTTATGGTAAAGGTGATTGTCTGCCCTGCATCGGGGGTAGTGTCGTTTATGGTCTTTTCGACAGTAAGGTCATTACAGTTTTTTACGGTCAGATAAACGATTGCCGAATTTTTATCAGGAAAACAGGGGTTTCCTCCGACAATTCCCCCCCGTATTACGGCTCTGTAATAGATGTTTGCCGTAACAACAGGACTGTATGAAGTCAGATTCTCCGTTCCCGAAATAATGCCCGACCAAGTTATGCCGTTGGCAGAAGACTGCCAGCCCAAGACTGTTCCGCTTTGCCCTGAAAGCACCAGAGACATCGGAACAACCTCTCCCACACAGACCGGTCCTCCGTGATAGGTAATCGAGCCTCCTACAGGAGCCTGAGTAATAACATTTACCTGAGCCACACCGCTTGTGATTCCGGGGCATCTGCTATCCCACGAAGCATCGGTTGCACCTGATTTTACTTCCAGAAGCGTATAAGTTCCTGCATAATTACGAGGAATATCAATAGTTGTAGCATTATTGGCTGACACCACTGTTCTTTCAAAACCTCCTCCGTCTATATATTTGATTCTTTTATATCCTGATGCAGGAGTAAGTGTTACTGTAATAGCAGGGGCATTACTAAACGGAGCTCCTGCACAAATTGAGCCTCCTCCGCTTATAATTGCCGTAGGAGCAACAGGGCGGGTAAAGCTGAGTGGCGGGCTACTTACCGTTTCGCAGGGGCTGTTGGTTATTGTCCATACTACACTTACGGTCTGTCCGGGTTGCACCCCAAGAATACGGGTATCGGGCTGGTTTGGGTTTTCAAAATAAGCACTGCCCGAAGCTCCGACAAACTCCCATTTCCCGAGACCTACTGTGGGAGCATTACCACTAAGATAATAAACACCATTATCACAAGCACCGGGAAAAGTTACTTCACTTGCCGTAGCCTGAGTAGGTGCCTGATAAAGTATTACCGATGAACTTGCTACTCCTTTTGGAGTGGGTACGGTAGCCGTATTGAGCCAGCTGGTTTTTACAGGGCTTCCTATGGGCTCTACAGTAATATATGCAGGTTCTGATTCATAGGGGTTTTCGGATGTTCCTCCCGGAAGCTCATCAAGGGTAAGGGTATAAGTGTTTCCTGTGTTTGTGAAAGACCAACCCACACCGCTAACGTTTGTAACTACCAAGTCACTGTCAATAATATCGGTAATCTCAACACCTAATAGCGGATATGTATAAGGATTAGGATTGAGTAACTTTATAGCATAAACATTTCCGTTAACCATGTCAACACAAGGATTGTCGATGGTTTTTATGATTCCGAGTTCAGGTTTTACGACAATTACTTCTTCACCTTCCTGATTTGGATGGTAATTGCTCCCTCCAATCTCTTCATCGCCTTCGGCATAGGTAGTATTTTGTCCGGGTAAAGCGTTTGTTGGCGGGAAGATTACCCTTTCCGGACCCGATATTTCTCTGGTTGGGTCTAAATAACCGACCTGTATTCCGTTGTGATAGGTACCTTCAGGAGTGTTGAAAGGTACCTGCACATTCATTTCTATATAAGCTCCCTCACCTGTAATCAGATTAAAAGTTCCCAACACAGGATTTTCTGCGGTACCCATATTGTTAAGCGGTTGCGGATTACCCGGTGAAAGCCCGTAATCTATAGTAGCCGACACAAACTGAAAACCTGTAGGCAGGGCATCATTAACCCGAACACCTTTTGCACCGCCTCCGGTATTATAAATTTGGATTTTATAGGTTATCATCGATCCTGCCGGAATAGAATCCTGAGGTTGGTCTCTCCTTTTGGTTATGGTAAGTTCCGGGTAACAAAAAGCACTTGTTGCCAGATAAGGCGGTAGTTCATTCACACTAAAACTGCTTGTGATTCCTGCCTGACCATGATCTGCTCCATTTTGTGCTTTATTGGCACCCACGGGAAAATCGGCATAGCCAGTTGGGTCAATAGGTTGCCCATCATTAATTCGTCCAGAATCGCCTGAGGATACATCGGTGGTTACGGAAACACCGTTTACGTTATAATAAACAATACCACCGCCACCACCGCCACCGGGACCGTGTAACGTCGTGGTGTAACTATGTCCTCCCGGTCCTCCTTTTGCCTGGATAAACAAACTTCCCGTACTGGGTTCTTTAACATTGATGTAAACCGATCCTCCAGCTCCCCCACCTCCGGCACCATCAGCTGAATTTCCTTCTTGTCCGGCTTCACCACGACCACCATTAGCTAAAATAATACCATTTCCTGTTATTTTATTGGCAGTAATAATCACAATTCCCCCGCCAACTCCTCCTCGCACACCAGAGTTAGCATTATTGGCGTCACCACCGCCACCTCCACCCCCCATAAAGAGCAGCCCGTTACTAACATTGCTGGGCATTGCTACTCCCGGACGACCTCCAGTGTGTAAACTCGCTTGACTGTTTCGATCATTTGTTTGTTGTGGAGTCACATTGGCTAATGGCCATCCGTACCCTCCGGAGCCACCTGCACCGCCATTGCCACCTCCGCCACCTCCGGCATTGTGTACATTACCACCACCTCCAGCGTTACCCGGCGCTCCACGGCTATAATCTCCTCCGGGATAACCAAACCAACCTGCTCCATGATCTTTATAATCATAACCATCCCACACGTATCGGGGAGTACCCGCAATTCCTTCTCCTTTGGTGGTTCCTTTATTGTTATTTGTTGGCACTGTTTCTACATAATCCGGATAATTGGTGTTATCAATATTTCGTACCGGCATATAACCTCCCCGGAAGCCGGTCATCGAAGCATTGATGGTTTTTCCGTTAAAGTTGAGTGTTCCGGCTACGTCAATAGCAATCAACCCTCCTGCTTTTCCGTTCCATGGGGTGGTTACTACATCTGCCGTAAGGGTAAGGTCTGAATACTGCATAAGGCGTATGACCTGAAAACGCTTTACACCATTATTGGCATCAGCAGGTTTGTTTTCATACGAATAAAGCAATCCTCCGTTTGTGCCTGATGCCCTGAAGTTTAATGTTCCTCCGGCAGAAGTTACATCGTTAAGAGCCACCATGTATTCGTATTTACCTACATTGTTTAGACTTAGGTAGCCCGATCCTCCACCGTTGTTAGTGCCGTCTCCCACGCCCGAACCGTATCGATTATTGTTCTCGATATTAATGGAAGCTCCCTGTATCTGGATAATGAGGAGAAGGTCACCCTTGGAAATCTGGTTGTTCCCGAAACCATACAAAACCCCACCCACTACAAAAGGGTCGGGAATAGGGTCTAAGCCAAAAGAGGTAGCTCCTGCATTAACCGTTATATCATCTCCCATACCCGGGAAAAAAGAGTTTTGCGGAGCAGGAAACGACTGAACACCGTCAGCCCCCGGAGTAGCACAAACCGGTTCTTGTGCATAATTAAAAAGAGGAGTCAGTAACAAAAAAGCAACAAAAAGAGCTTTTTTGCAATTTTTAAACCCTGATACAAATAACTTCATTTCAAGCCTTTATTAAGATTCCTTTTGGGATTGTCTTTTAGAGTCTGTTTAAAATTTATCTAATAATTTAACAAGCTCTAAAAATCAGAGTTGAAAAATTAACTCCAAAAAATTGGTGCAAAGGAAATTCTTTTTTTTGAAATAAAAAATATGAGAAAGTGATAAAAAAATATAAAAAAGTAACTAAGTCCCAAAGAGTTAATAAGGCTGTTTTCGCCTGTTTTCTAACGTAAAGCGACAAACCCTATCTATGAGAATTGTTGTGGGAAATAAAGAATTTCTTGAAATCGACTATCCCCGAAGCAGAGCCATCGAGGTATTTTGCCGATTTCATTTTGACCTGAGGGTCAAAAACCGAAATTCTTTATTTTGCCTCACCCGAATCTATTTACAACAGATTCGACCTCTCCAAAGGAGAGGTGAAGCGGAAACCCCGAGGCAGAGCCTCGAGGAATTTTTAGATTAAAAAGTTATTTTGTTCGTTGACGTATATGAGGGTTGGTGATAAGGCACGACCGTTTAATAGTAACTTCTGCGGTGGTGCTGTAGCAGTCCTGTATTGGGTCATAAAAAGCCACATAATAGGTCTGCCCTACAAGTGCTTCGGTAAGATCTCCCATATATTTATTAGCATCGGTTGCGGGTGTAGCCGTATGCCAACTGATTTCTGCTCCCAAAGGCAGATTAGGAATTATTAAACTTTCTAAATCATAGGTAGTTCCTGTACAGGGCAAAGTAAGCTCTAAAGGAGGATATACCGGATAAACCTCAATTCCTGAAGCATTATTGTTTAAAACCGGGTCATATTGCTCACCTTCAATTAAAGCTTCATTATAATAATCTCCGCTATCTTGTACAATAGCGGTTATAGTCAAGGTTGCCGTGCTGCCTTGGTTCAGGTTACTGATAGTCCATTCATGTGTACTATTGTCATAAGCTCCACCCGAATGACTATCATATTCATATCCGTTGAGCAGTAAATCTGTTACAGTTACTCCGGTTGCATCATCCGGACCACTGTTGTAGGCTGTTAAGGTAAAAGTTATGGTATCACCCACTTCAGGGGTTATGTTGTTTACTTCTTTATGAATATGCAGATTTGCCGTAGGATTTGTCGGGAAAACCGTAACACTGCTTTGATTATTCCCCGGGTTCAGGTCAGATTCATCTGCAGTTATTGTTGCCGTGTTGGTATAATTGCCTGTCGGGTTGACAGTTGCGGTAACTATCATTTGAGCTACTTCATCTACCGCAAGTGTTCCGATAATCCAAGTGGCATTGAGAAAGTCAACACTTCCTTTGCCTCCGGTATCAAGACCTGTTCCCGTATAGCCGTTTGGCAACATATCAACAAGATTTACATTTGTAGCAGGGTCGGGACCATAATTGGTAACGGTTATCGTAAGGGTTATCTCATCGCCCACCACAGGTGTTATCGTATTCACTGTTTGTGTTACCGCAACATCTGCTTCAATAATAGTAATCAATACCTGACCGTTGGCTCCGGCACCACCTGATCTAGTGCCACTATAGCTTCTATAAGCACCACCACCACCACCACCTGGAGCGAAACCGGGATTCCCATCTCCTTGGCTGTTTACATTTCTTCCTGCACCTCCGTTACCCCCACCCCCAGGAGCATTACCTCCTGGAGTGCCGGAATTGCCTGATGTTGTGGCATTACCGGCAGCACCTGTCCCAGCAGAAGAACCACCACCACCACCACGGTTAGGGTTGTTGTTTGGTCCATTATAGCCATATCCACCGTTATATTTTATAATGTTTCCGTATCCTGCAGAGGCAAGACCTCCCGTTGCACCTGTATTCGAATTATTCTCAACACTGCTGCCTCCTTTGGCAAGTACATAATTGTCTGAATTAGGAGCGCTGTTTGATGAATTAAACCAAGAATCACTTGCTGCTGTAGTAGGGGCAACTGTACTTCCTACCCCCACATTGATGTAATAGGTATTTCCGGGAATAACAGTTACAACACCTTTTGAATAAGCTCCTCCGCCTCCACCAGCGCCAACTCCATTGCTTGTTCTCGTCCCTCCACGACCACCAGCGCCCCAGGCTTCCACCTGAATACGTGTAACGCCTTGTGGGGCTATCCATTCATAAACACCTGATGCCATATAAGGCACATACGCTGCAGGTTTTACAGTGACTTTACCGTCTGCACCGTTGCCTCCGTGAATATTTCCATACTGTCCTCGTGCACCGCTACCTCCGCCACCCGGAGCAAATCCTGTATTTCCTCCCAAACTTAGAGTATTATGCCCGGCAGCCCCGGCACCTCCTCCTGATGGAGCAGAACCTGCTCCGGGAGTAGCTCCGTTACCTCCGTTAGCTGCTGTCCCTGCAGATGCCCCGCCACCAGCTGAATTGCTTCCACTACCGGTTCCTCCGTTCCCTCCGGTAAATTTAATATCCCCTGTTCCTGAAGTATTACCTCCTGTACCTGCAGTTGTGTTATCGTTAGCACCGCTATTTCCTCCTACGGCGCTGACCACAACACCTCCGATAAGAGGTGTGGTAGAAAACCATGAAGTACCGCCCTCACTTGTACTGTTACTGCCTGCACCCACATTAATGTAATACGTTTGCCCGGGTGTAACTGCTACAATCCTTCTGGAATAAGCACCACCACCACCACCACCACCACGTCCATTGGAAGCATTTCGTGAGCCACCACGACCACCTCCACCCCAGGTTTCTACTTCTACAGCAGTTACGTCCATAGGAGCTGCCCAGGCATAAAGACCTGCAGCACCATAAGCTTGTCCATCTGTCTTAGCGTGAATGACCACTCTACCGTTTACACCTGCACCACCTGCATAAGTGCCACCACCATTTGCACCTCCTGTTCTAAGTGCACCTCCGCCACCTCCACCCGGAACGACACCTGCAAATGCAGCACCTTGTCCCTGGCCCGAGGTTCTTCCGCTTCCTCCGTTACCGCCACCTCCTGAAGGAGCAATACCTCCGTTACTGGTTGAGCCGTTAGCTCCGCTACCCGTAGAAACACCAGAAGAACCTCCACCTCCGCCATAACTCGTGCCTGAGCCATTAGCACCGTTACCGCCACTATATCTGATATCGCCTCTGGCATCTGCGTGATTAGCATCACCTCCAGAAGCTCCGTTTACAACATTGTCTCCAAGACTATTTCCGCCTTTAGCACGGACAATAGCACTACCCGGAGTATTACTTACCGTACCAAACCACGAATCTCCTCCTGCAGCATTGGTTGTACTACCTGCACCCACTCCCCAATAATAAGTTTGCCCGGGTGTAACCGGAATGATACTCATAGAGTATGCACCACCGCCACCGCCACCAAATCCTCCAGAAGTTCCTGTAATTCGTTGACTGCCACGACCACCACCGCCCCAAACTTCTACCTGAAGAGAATAAACTCCCGCAGGCACAGTATAGCTTCCTGTGCCCGAGCTATGAGTTGTGGTTTGTGCAACAACAGGTTCTGTAAAGAAAAAACCTGCCAGCAACACCAATAGAGTCTTTAGCTGTATCCTCAAATGATATTTTTTAAAACAAGGTGTCATGGGGCTTTAATTACGTTGGGTGAAATATTACGTATAATACAATCAGGTGTTGTTTGAACTTCTGCCGAGTTGTTGGTATAATCTGTCTCTTGTTGATTTCCATACACTTCGGCTTTGTTGAGATATTGCCCTGTTGGGTTAACTTCCACAGTTATATCTATGTTAATCGAAGCACCACTGGTCAGGTTGCCAATTGTCCATATTCCTGTACCGGGAGTATAGGCTTCACTACTATCATCACTTACCCAAGTATAACCACTTGGCAATTTGTCATAAACCACAACTCCGGTTGCATTGGCAGGACCGTTGTTGGTTACTTCGATAGTAAAAACAACTTGCTCTCCTACTCCGGGGTTAGATTCATCTACTATTTTTGAAATAGCCAAATCTATAATATTCGGCACTACTACAGCATTGGCTATGTTGTTTGTAGGGTTATTGTCTCCTTGGCTTGAATGGGTAATAGCTGCAATGTTTTTGTATTCGTCCGGAACATTTGAAGGCATTTTCACATACGCCTCAATAACAAGTGTTCTCGGGGTGTTGGAGTCGATAATACCAACACTCCATTTCCCGTTTACTTTGTTGTAACTCCCTTGTGATGCGGTATGACTGTTATAGGCATAACCATTAGGCAACAAATCGGTTACCACAACTCCTGTTGTGAGCCCTCCTGAAATTCGGGTTAAAGTAATAGTGAATTCAACCAGACTACCTACTGTAGGGCTGGTGTTATCAACTGTTTTTTGTATGGCTAAATCTACCGGAGCTCCTGTAAATGGAGGCTCAACAAGAGTAGAACTGTTGTTTGAAGGTGCTATGTCATTTTCGGTTATAGTAACCGAAGCGGTGTTGGAGCGGTCTCCCGTAGCATTATTTACTGCTGTAAAAGTCATTACCGCAGTTTCATTGACCAATAGCGTACCTATTGTCCAGGTGATGTTTTGGTTTTGTGTGCCTGTCCACGAAGCAGAACCGTGTGAGACCGTATGGTTGGAAGCAGGGTCAACAAAATCATATCGTGTTGTTAAATCATCGGTTACCACCACGTTGGTCGCAATGACCGGACCGTTGTTTCTAACGGTAAGGGTAAAGGTAGCATTTCCGTCATCGTCCCCTGTTCTAAAACCTGTTTTTACAATCTCTACATCGGTTTCAAAAACAGCATCTGTAGTAATCTCATTTGATTCGTTATTACTAAGATTCGGGTCATATTCGGCTGCTTCGATAGTAGCCGTATTGGTCTGCTGGTCGCCTCCTTGAATGACCACCGTTAGCTCTAAAGTTTCTACATCGTCTTTTTCAAGTGTACCAATAGTCCATATTCCGGTATTGGGGTCATAACTTCCTTTTGAAGGAGTCTGAGATACATAACCATAACTCGAAGTCAACACATCGGTTACCTGAACATTAGTAGCATCACTGTCTCCATTATTGGTCGCCGTAATGGTAAAAACAATCTGCTGATAGGCCGAATAATCAGACGGAGGATCAACGGCTTTGGTCACCGCCATATCGGCAAACATATACGGCTGATTGTTCAGTTTGATATTGTTGGATTGGGAAAAGTCTATCGAATCAGGGTCAAGAAAAAGAGTATCTCCCAAACCTCCTCCCTCACCGTCATCTACGGCAGTCTGAATACCGTCTGCTTCAAAAAACGGGTCTTCCGGCTTTTTATCCGGAAAAGGATTCGTAGCATCTGTATCGGTAAAATCATCGGGTCGCAACATCGTAGCCCAGACATTGATATCACCGTTTCCTGTCTGAACACCTTCCACTGCAGTTACCGGTATGGTAAAAGTCGCAATACAATCGACAGGCATATCGAGTTTAGCTGTATAAATTCCATCGACAAAGGTCGGAGTTTCCATAATGACCACCCCACAGGGAGAGCTGAAAGTTACCATTGCAGGATTGATACTGATACCGCTCGGCACATAGAGCATAAAAGAGGCAGGTCCTGTAAGGAGTCCCTCTTCCGGGTCTGTATTGGTTTTTATTTCCATTGACCCGTTGTTTCTGACCTCTACCGTATAGTTCCAAGTATCTCCCACACTGACTACACCATCATGGCTTGAGACAATGCTCACTGTTTCCACATCAGATTGTGCAACAAAAATTTGGGGTGTTTCGATTTGCATTTCACCATCAACAAACGTCCAGGTATCCATAGATTTAACATCACCAAAAGTACCCGTAACTGCTGTTGTACTTGCTCCCCAACGGTGTCCGCTTGTTGTGCTGTTTTCGCCATCAGGGTCTTCGGTATGACTTGCATTGATAGGATTACTGATACTCCCTTGCACACCACCGGTAGGTATTAAGGTATCGTTCCAATAAACAATATCCTGCTCCACTTCGTTCGGATTATCCTTATCCAATAACTCAATGATAATCCCATTCGGATTTATTTCCATATCAATATACGGAAAGTGTACTTCAGCCGTCTGTAGGGCTATCCCGACCTGCGGTTCATAAAGACCGGGGGGTAGGTCATCACCTACACCGTCTTTACCGTCCCAAGGAACCCAGTTTTCTCCTTCCTGTGCCGGACCGGTAAGTGTCCTTGTTACAAATAATCCGGGGTTATCTAAAGGAGGCATAATCTGGATGGTATATCGGCTTGCCAGATTATCGGTTTCAAAGTAGAAATGTCCTCCCTTGTTACTGACCTGACCTTCCGTCCCGTCATACCCGATAACTTTAACATCATATACTTCAGGCGGAATCCGTTCTACCATCAACCAGGTACTTCCCCCCGGCAAGGCACTACCGGTAGCAACCTCGGGCATATTGGCATCAGGAACTGTATAGAAAATCTTATTGGTAATATTGTTATTAGCATCGGCACTTCTCGGGTCGTGTGTAAAATCGGCTGCCAATGCTGAATTTTGACTTAAATAGGTAGGTTCATTATCTTCGTCTATAAAACCGTTATTATTTGAAAAGAAGGTAAAAGTAATCCCGTTGTTTCCGTTATTATTTACACGATATACATAGCCGTCTTTGGTCAGAACATAAAGCCTGCCATAAAATCCACCGACATTGGAAAACCCGAGAGGGCTGGTATTAATTGAGAATATATCCATATTCAGGACATTGGCATAAACCCTTCCGGAAATCCATTGATTACCCGCTGCATTAGATACTGAAATATCCCAAGCATTGATATAAATTGTACTTGCTGACTGTGTCCAGTTGGCATTGGCAGCAGTATTTGACCGTCCGGGGTCAGTAGTTGAACTTCCTTCATCTACAGTAAACTCTCCTAATCCTGAGATAAATTCCACCATATAAATACCTGTAGTTTCAGCTATATGAACCCAGGGAATATATCCTCCTCCACTTCCTGATGCAGGAAGTCTGGGACCTCCAAGCTCAGCCAAACGATTGGTTGTAATTCCTGATATTCCGTGAACCGTAGAAATCTGACCTTGATTGTTTGCCCCGGAAGTTACAGAAGTTCCGTTAGGTCTGGTTATTCTGATACGACCACTACCCATATTCTGCACACTCGAAGCCATAGCAATTTGTTCTCCTGCTACTGCATATACATAATGCCTGCCTAAAGTAGGAAAAGGCACAGCTTCCGCAGCTACCAATGTACTTGCCCTGAGCTTTGCCCGCCCTCCTTGTACTCCGTTTGGATATAAATCTTTAGAACCATCAGCATACACAGCATCAAAGTTGAGAAATACGACAAAAACGAAAAGTATTTTTATAATGTTTTTCATAAAGCTGGTCAATATAAAGTATAGTCTTTATGAAGTTGAAAACCCAAGTAAATTTAAGTTTATTTTTACAAAATTTCAAAGTCCTGATTTGACTTTTTTGTTTTTATTAACTTTATATTGAGATGCGAAAGTATATATTTAATGTATATTATCAAACCTATTTGATGTTTAAATTCCCGAATTCAGACATTTTTTAAATAAAAACACTTAAAACTAAACGGTTTACACTTTAGGCCGAAATCCCTTTTTCTTCTTTGAGATAGCCTATAAAACGGGTAGGAGTAATCCCTGTAACGGCTTTAAAAACAGCCGAAAATTTGCTGTGGGACGAAAAACCACATTCTTCTGCCAGAAAACTCAGTTTATACAAATGATAATCGTTGTTGGTTTTGAGTTTATTGATGATGTAATTTATCCGCAACTCGTTGATGTAGGTGTTGAAATCTCTACCATAGTTGCTGTTGAGCACCTGTGAGAGATATTTGGTATTTACCCCAATCTCTGAGGCAAGGTCTGCCAGAGCATAATTGGCATTGCGGAAGTTATCGCCTGTTTCAAAAACCTTTAATCCTTCCACGATTTTTTGTTCTGCTTCTTCCGAAATGCGGGGTTTTTCCTTTTTTTCGGCTTCTTGTTCAGCAGGCTGCTTTTCAACGGGAATAGCATCGGGAACAGAGATTGTAGTGGCAGAGACAAATCCGTTTTTTCGGTATTCAGCAATGACTTCCTGATACCTTTGAAAGTCTTTTTTCTGTTTTTTTCTATGCCATACAAAACCGGCTATCACCCCCAGTGCCAAAACTATCGAAATCCCCAACAGCACTGTTTTGCCATACTGTAGTTTCTGATTTTTCTCTTTCAGGTTTTCGAGCAACACTTCTACCGGCTTTATTTTCTGATCCTGAGTGAGTTGCTGTAATTCTTTGTGTTTTTCCAAATATTCGACATACGCCTGAGTGTTTCCTTTTTCTTTATAATAAAGATATAACACCTCATAAATTTCCAGATTCAGCGGAACATTCTCAGATTCTTCGGCTATTTTTTCGGCTTTTCTCATATAATCAAGCCCCAGGCTGTCCTGCTCTTTCATCAGATAGGCCTGCCCCATACCGGAATACAGAAAATCCAAAGCATATTCTCCGAAATTTTCTGCCTGCTTATAAAAAACCAACGATTCGTTATAATGTGCCAAAGCCGAATCGGGCTCTTCTCTTATCAAGTAAAAACCTCCGTGAACCCGTTCGTTAAGCCCCAGTAGCATAAATTTAGTAGAAGAATCAGGCAGTTCTTTCAGGTGTTTTTTTGCCAACTCTATATACTTCCAGCCTTGTTCGTCATCTTTATTTTCCAGATAAAAAATTGCCCGTTCCTGATAATACATGGGGTACATCAATGCCCGTTGGGTTTCGTCCTGAATTTTCGGAATCACCTCTCCCATACGGTCAATAAAAGCTTCCCGCTCTTTGATAATCCCGATGTTGTGAAATTCTGTGGTAAGAAACCCTAAGATTCTGCTCTGCCAGTTATAATCTTTGGATTCAATAGCGATTTCTTCTGCCATTAGAGCATATTCTATGGTTTTATCTGAAGTTCCCATTGTCTGATAAAACATAGCCGAAAGCATCAAAGAGCGGATTTTATGTGCATCGGAATCAGAATGCAGGTAGAGCGAATCAGCCACCCGAAGGGCTCTGTCTATATCGGTGGCTGCAATATTGGTGGCTGCATCAAAGAATATACTGTCAAATCTGCTTTGAGATGTCTGGTTTTTATTTTGCGAAAACAAAAGACAAGGAAACAGAAACAGCAATAAAAGTGTAGATAGAGATATAGAGTTCATACGCAGTTTCTTTGTTTGCTAAATTAAACAAAAATCAAAACAAAATCATAAAAAAAGAAAAAAATTATACTGTTTTTGTTATTTTGAAAAATCAAACAAAAAACAATGCAAAAACAGAAGAATAATAATTATCCGGTTTCTTTTTTTAAATAATCAATAAATTTAGTAGGAGTAATTCCGACAACCGATTTGAAAACAGCCGAAAATGTCTTGTCCTGCTATAGGTTGACTCTTTTTTTTGAGATTTATGATTCAAATTTAGCATAAAATTCTTAGTTTCATAATCGGAACATTGAAAACTTTTTTTAGGCCTTTTAAGGGGCCAAAA
>Ga0172382_10009560_pt1 | contig 13196 bp, 11 predicted proteins | sample Leawel138RmetaG_FD_122245 | JGI IMG/M metagenome (GOLD analysis project Ga0172382, IMG submission 122245) | Leachate microbial communities from a municipal landfill in Southern Ontario, Canada - Leachate well 138R metaG | ecosystem: Engineered > Solid waste > Landfill > Unclassified | place...
CGCAACAGGCGTACGAGCAGGCGGGCATCGGGCCGGACGACGTCGACGTCGTCGAGCTGCACGACTGCTTCGCGCAGAACGAGCTGATCAGCTACGAAGCGCTCGGGTTGTGCGCCGAGGGCGAGGCCGAGGCCTTCGTGAACGCGGGCGAGAACACCTACGGAGGGAAGGTCGTCACCAACCCGTCCGGCGGCCTGCTGTCCAAGGGGCATCCGCTGGGTGCGACCGGATTGGCGCAGTGCTACGAGCTGGTGTCGCAGCTCAAGGGCCGTGCGGAGCAGCGCCAGGTCGAAGGCGCTCGCATCGCACTCCAGCACAACATCGGCCTCGGCGGTGCGGCGGTCGTCACGCTCTACGGCAAGGCCGGACGGGCGTAGCGCGGGGAGCCGGGCATCGTGAACATCTCGAATCTCCTTCACTCGACGGCGCGCTGCTTCCCCGAAGCGCCGGCGGTGTCGCTGGGCGACGCGCGGGTGCATGACTACGCGAGCCTGCAGCAGCGCGTGGCGCGTCTCGCGGGCGGGCTGCGCGCGTTGCCGGGCGTGACGCCGGGAGACCGCATCGGGATGGCGATGTCCAACGGTCCGGAATACATCGAGCTGATGTGGGCCGCATGGCACGCGGGGCTGGCGATCGTGCCGATGAACGCGCGGCTGCATCCGCGCGAGTTCGAGTTCATTCTCGGACACTGCGACGTCCGGTACTGCTTCGCGACCACCGAGCTGGCCGACGCGCTTGGCGCGCAGCTCGGCACCGATGCCCGGACGCGGGTCATCGATGTCTCCGGCGCCGATTATCGGAAGCTGTGCGCGCACGAGCCGATCGCCCTGCAGCCCGCGCTGCCGGAATCGCACGCGTGGCTGTTCTACACGAGCGGCACGACCGGCAGACCGAAGGGCGCGACGCTGACGCATGGCTCGCTGCTCGCGATGGTGTTGCGCTACTACGCGGACGTCGATGCGCTCGGCACCGACGACTGCATGTTCCATACGGCGCCGCTGTCGCACGCCTCGGGGCTGTATTCGCTGCCGCACGTCGCGAAGGGATCGCACCAGGTGATTCCCGCGAGTCGCGGCTTCGATCCCGCGGAGCTGTTCGCGCTGCTGGACGTGCATTCGAACGCGACGCTGTTCTGCGCCCCGACGATGCTGACCCGGCTGATCGACGATCCCGGCGTCCGTTCGGCCCGGATCGATCGACTGCGCACGCTCTTCTACGGCGGCGCGCCGATGTACGTGGAGAACCTGAAGGCGGCGCTCGGCGTGCTCGGTCCTCGCCTGTGGCAAGGCTACGGCCAGGGCGAATCGCCGAACACGATCACCTACCTGTCGAAGGCGATGCACGCCGACACCGGTCATCCGCGATACGAACTCCGGCTGGCGTCGGTCGGCGTCGCTCGAACGGGGGTGGAGGTGCGCGTCGTCGACGACGACGGCCACCCGCTGCCGAACGGGCAGACCGGGGAGGTCGTCTGCCGCTCGGACGTGACGATGCGCGGCTATTGGAACGATCCGGCGGCAACGGCGAAGGCGCTGCGCGACGGTTGGCTGTTCACCGGCGACGTCGGCGTGCTGGACGACGACGGCTTCCTGACCCTGAAGGACCGTTCGAAGGACGTGATCATCTCCGGCGGAAGCAACGTGTATCCGCGCGAGGTCGAAGAGGTGCTCCTGCAGCATCCCGCGGTGCTGGAGGTGTCGGTCGTCGGACGGGCGAGCGCGGAATGGGGCGAGGAGGTCGTCGCGATCGTCGTGCCGCGTCCCGGACAAACGCCCGGCGCGCGCGAGCTCGACGAGCTCTGCCTGAAGAACATCGCACGCTTCAAGCGGCCACGCCGCTATTTCCGGCTCGACGAATTGCCGAAGAGCGCCTACGGCAAGATCCTGAAGACCGAGATTCGCGAGCTGCTGGCGCGAGGCGCGGTGCAGCCGCTGCAGGAATAGCGCTGCAGAAACAGGGAAGAGCGCGTCCGCGCACGGCGCCGGCCGTCTTCCGGACGCGAAGGGAGCGATTGCAGATGTACAGCGGATTGGACCATCCCCGTCGTTGGGTGCTTACCGAGGCCCTCGCCGAGCAGGCTCGACGTGCGCCGGAGCTCGTCTGGCTCACGGACGGCCAGGGAGACACATTGACGTTCCGGCAGGCGCACGAGCGAAGCCTGCGCGCCGCCGGCTTCTTCGAGCGCCTGGGCGTGCGCCGGGCCGAACGCGTCGGGGTTTTTCTCTTCAACAGCTGCGCCTTCGCGATCGCCTGGCTCGGACTGGCCCGGCTGGGTGCCACCGCGGTGCTGTTCAACACGGAGCTCAGGGCTTCGTTCCTGCGCCATCAGTTGAACGACTCGCAGGTCGCCTGCCTCGTCGTCGACGCGGAGCTCCTCGGGGTCGTGAACGAGCTGGCGGCCGAGCTGCCGCATCTTCGTACGGTCGTCGTCGTCGGCGATGCGCCTGCGCCGTCGAGCGGGCCCTGGCAGACGCTGCCGTGGCCCGACTGGGACGGCGAACCCGACTGGAGCGGACCGGGGCCGGCTCCCGAGGACATCGCCTGCGTCATGTACACGTCGGGCACGACCGGCCCGAGCAAGGGCGTCCTGATGCCGCACGTGCACTGCACGCTGCTCGGCATCGGCGCGCTCGAGACGCTGCAGCTCGATGCAAACGATCGCTATTACATCTGCCTGCCCCTGTTCCATGCGAATGGGATGTTCATGCAGCTGGGCGCGACGCTGCTGGCCGGGATTCCCGCGTTCGTCCAGCGTCGCTTCAGCGCGAGCCGGTGGCTCGCCGACATTCGCGAGTGCGGTGCGACGGTCACGAACCTGCTCGGGGCGACCGCCAGCTTCGTGTTCGCACAGCCGCCGTCCGAGCACGACCGCGCGCACCGCCTGCGGGCGGTAATGCTGGCGCCCAACCCGGCGGAGCACGACGCTCTGTTCCGATCCCGCTTCGGCATCCGCGACGTCGTCTCCGGATTCGGCATGACCGAGGTGAACATCCCGATCTGGGGGCGCCTGGGTCAGCCGGCACCCGGCGCCGCCGGATGGCCGAGCCGCTATTTCGAGGTGTGCATCGCCGACCCCGACACCGACATGCCGCTGCCCGCCGGCCAGATGGGCGAGATCCTGGTGCGACCGAAGGTGCCCTTCGGATTCATGGCCGGATACCTGAACGCGCCCGAGAAGACCGTCGAGGCCTGGCGCAACCTGTGGTTCCACACCGGCGACGCCGGCGTCATGCGCGAAGACGGCCTGGTCACCTTCATCGACCGGATCAAGGACTGCATCCGTCGCCGCGGCGAGAACATCTCGGCGACGGAGGTCGAGGAAGTCGTGGCCGCGATGCCCGGCGTCGCGGAAGTCGCGGCCTACGCGGTGCCGTCCGACATTCCGGGCGGCGAGGACGAGGTCATGCTCGCGATCGTCCCGCGCCCCGGCGAGCGGCCGGACGTCGAGGAGATCGCGCAACGTGCAGCCGAGCAGCTGCCGCGCTTCGCCAAGCCGCGCTACGTGCGGCTGGTGCAGGAGCTGCCGAAGACGGCGACCGGGAAGGTCCAGCGTGCGGTGCTGCGCCAGCAGGGCACGGCCGACGCGACCGATCTCGAGAGCCGCGTCGAATCGCAACGGACGGAACGCACATGAGAAAGCTCGAAGGCAGGGTCGCACTCGTATCGGGATCCGGGCGTGGCATCGGCCGTGCCATCGCGCTGAAGCTGGCCTCCGAAGGCGCACGGATCGTCGTCAACGATCTCGACGCCGAGCCCACGCATGCGGTGGTCGAGGAGATCCGTGCCGCCGGCGGCGACGCGGTGGCGTGCGTCGGAAACGTCACGGCGCCCGATTTCGGAGAGCGTTTCGTGCAGACCGCGGTCGACGCCTTCCAGCGCCTCGACATCATCGTGAACAATGCGGGCTACACCTGGGACAACGTGATCCAGAAGATGACCGACGAGCAGTGGTACGCGATCGTCGATTGCCATCTCACGGCGCCGTTTCGCATCCTGCGTGCGGCGCAGCCGGTCATCAAGCGCTACGTCCTCGACGAGGCCGAGGCCGGCCGTCCGGTCCATCGCAAGGTGGTCAACATCTCGTCGATCGCGGGCACCAGCGGGAACGCGGGACAGGTGAACTACGCCTCCGCGAAGGCGGGTGTGATCGGCATGACGCTCGCGCTGGCGAAGGAGTGGGGCCGGCTGAAGACGAACGTCAACTGCGTCGCTTTCGGGCTGATCGGGACGCGTCTCACCCAGGCCACCGCGGATGCGGGCGCCACCGTGTCGATCGAGGGGCGCGACATCCGGGTCGGGCTGAACCCGGAGGTCAAGGCGACGATCGAGAGGACGATTCCGCTGGGTCGCGCGGGCACGCCGGAGGAGGCCGCGGGCGCGGTGTATCTCTTCTGCCTGCCGGAGTCCGACTACATCAGCGGGCAGACGGTGGTCTGCGCGGGCGGGCTTACGTTGTAGGCGGCGAAATCGGACCGGGCGTGCGCCAGTACGCACCCTGCATGCACACGAGGAGCCGGCAGTCCTTGCCGCTGCGGTTGCGCCACGCGTGTCGCGTGCCGTTCTGGACGGCGGTGTCGCCGGCGCGCAGCGTGACTTCCCGGCCCTCGTCGAGCTCGAGCACGATCTCGCCTTCGAGCACGTAGATGAAGTCGATCGTGTCCGAGCGGTGCATGCCGGGGTTGTCCGGCTCCATCCGTTCGAGCAGTCCCGGCAGCAGGGCATCCGCTTCCGCGCGGGCCGCCGTCATGTCGGTCCCCGGAGGCGGCGGGGTGCGTTGCGCCGGAATCGTGAAGACGAGGAAACGGGTGCCGCCCGGCGGCGGGAAGTAGCTCGGCGAAGGCTTCTCGGCGCCGTCGTCGGGAAAGGTGGAGATCCCGTTCGTGCTCCACAGCATGTGGAAGCCGAGCCCCGGCATCAGCGTCGTCGTGCTCGCTTCGATCTCGCGATCCCGCACGAACACTGCGCGGCCCTGGTCATCGTGGCCGGTGACGACGTTTCGGATCTTCCTCTTCAGTCCGCGGTTCCCAGGCATAGTCCTCCGTCGACGGTGATCTGCGTTCCCGTGATGTAGCTCGAAGCGGGCGATGCCAGAAACAGGGCGACGCCGTAGAGGTCGGCAGGCTGCGCCAGCCGTTTGAGCGGCGTCGCTCGTTCGAACGGCACGCGCGCCGTCGCATCGCGAAGCCGGCCGCCGCCGATGTTGGTGATCACCGGCCCGGGAGCGATGCCGTTGACCAGGATGCCGTAGCGGGCCAGCTCGAGGGCGGCCTGGCGGATCAGCTGCAGGAGGCCGGCTTTCGAGAGCACGTAGAGCGTGCTGACCAGCGTCTCGGTCTTCACGGTGGAAACCGTGCTGGTGACGATGATGCGGCCTCCGCCCTGCCGCTTCATCACCGGTGTTGCCGCCTGCACCGTGTTGAACGCGCCGGTCAGGTTGACCTGCAATGCCTGCTGCAGCCGTTCACCGGAGAGGCTTTCCAGCGCCGCATCGGGATTGCGGGAACCGTCGCCCCGCAGGAATCCCGGGCCGGCGCTGATGCCGGCGTTCGCGAAGACGACATCGAGGCGGCCCTCGCGCGTCGTTGCCGCGGCCATCGCGGCCTGCAGCGTGTCGGGGCGGGTGATGTCGGCCACTACGGGACAGGCGTGGGCGCCGCAGGCGCGCAGGCGGGCGACGGCGTCTTCGAGCGCGGCGGCGTCGACGTCGACCAGCGTGACGTGCGCCCCGTTGGCGGCCAGCGCCTGGGCGTAGCCGAAGCCGATGCCGCTGGCCGCGCCGGTCACCAGCACCGAGAGGCCGCGAACGTGGAACAGATCCTCGATCTTCACCATATCGTTCATGGCGATCGCTGCAGCAGGTACAGGGCGATGATCGGGAATGCGCCCACCAGCGCGAGGCGCACGATGTCCGCCCAGAAGAACGGCAGGATTCCGCGGAAGATCGTGGCCAGCGGGATGTGCCGTGCGATCCCGCCCATCACGAACACGTTCATGCCGATCGGCGGCGTGATCATCCCGATCTCGATCACCATCACCATCATGATTCCCCACCAGACGGGGTCGAAGCCGAAGCCGGTGACCAGCGGAAACACGAACGGCGTGGTTAGGATCATCGCGGCGATCGTGTCGAACACCGCGCCCAGGAACAGGTACATCACCATGAGGATCAGCAGCACCGTGTAGGGCCCGAGGTGGGCATCCTGGACCTGCTGCACCAGCGCCGCGGGCGCCTCGGTCAGCGTGAGGAAGTAGCTGAAGATCGCGGCGCCGATCACCATCAGGAAGATCATCGCGGTGTTCTGCGCGGTTTCGAGCGCCACTTCGCGGAAGTCCGCCACCCAGCGTGCGCGTGGGCAGCGCAGCAGGAAGAAGACGCCGGTCAGCAGCACGCCCATCGATGCCGCCTCGGCCACCGAGAAGACGCCGGAATACAGGCCGATGACGACGACGACGACGACCGTCACGGCGCGCCAGGCGCCCAGCACCGATCTCCAGCGCTCCGGCCAGCCAACCGGCGTGAAGGCGGGACCGGCGTCCGGGTTGCGCCTCGTCACGACGACGATCGCCAGGCAGTACAACGCGGCGGCGAGGAGACCCGGAAGAATGCCGGCGACGAACAGGTCGAGCACGAACTGCTCGGTCAGCACCGCGTAGATCACCATCACGATCGAGGGTGGGATCAATATGCCGAGCGTGCCGCCGCTGGCGATGCTGCCCGTCGCGAGGCCGGGCGCGTAGCCGCGCTTGAGCATCTCGGGAAGGGCCACACGACCCATCGTCGCGGCGGTCGCGACCGAGGATCCGCACAGCGCGCCGAAGCCTGCCGATCCCGCGATCGTCGCCATCGCCAGGCCGCCGCGCCGGTGGCCGATCCATTTGCTGGCCATTGCGTAGATGTCCGACGAGATGCCCGCCTTGGCCGCGAGGCTTCCCATCAGCAGGAAGAGCGGGATCGTGACGAGGTCGGCATTGTTGAACGCGCTCGCCACTTCCACCGAAACGGTGGCGAGCGCCGCCGACCAGTCGACCAGCGCAGCGAACAATACGAGCCCGGCGACTGCCATCGACGCGCCGACGGGAACGTGCAGCGCGATCATGCCGAGCATCATGGCCACGCCGATCAGCAGGACGAGGATCGGGCTATCCGGCATGGGCAAGGGTCGTGTTCGAGGCGAACACCGAGCGCCACATCAGGCGCACCTGCACGACGGCGGCAACGGCGAGCAGCGCCGAAACGACCGCCCAGGTGGGGGCCAGGGGTAACCCGATGTTGGCGGTCCGGTAGCCCGCGCTCCAGTCGTCGACGGTCCGCTCGGTCACCTTCCAGGCGATCAGGATCAGCAGACCGGCCAGGACTGCGCTGCCGAGCGTGTCCAGGACCCGCGTGGTGCGAGCGCCCACCGCCTCGCCGAGGAACCGGATGGCGATCATGTGTCCGGACTCGAGCGCCGCCGGGATGCAGCAGGCGAGCGCCACCGGATAGGTGAGCGAGGCGATGTCGGCCACCCACGACTGCGGACGCCCTGCCGCCCAGCGCAGCAGCACGTCGAAGCCGACGAGCAGCACGTTGCACAGCAAAATGAGCATCGCGGCCATGGCCAGCGTGCGCCCCAGCGGCGAGCTCCGGGGCGCCGCCGGCGATTCGGTCGTTTGGTTCATGACGAGGCAGGGCACCCGCCGGTCTGTCGGCGGGGCGATGAAGACCGCTTCAGTGCTTCGCTGCGTGCGCGGCCTTGCGGAAGGCTTCGACCAGCTCCGCGCGGCCGCCTTCCGCCTTCCATTTGTCGACGACCTTGACGAAGGATTCCTCGATGCGCTTCACGTCGCTGGCCGGGAACACTCCGGCCTTGTGGGTGCCGCTCTGCACGTAGTCGTTCCGGAACTTCGTCACGGTGTCGTCGAACGCCTTGCCGCCGGTCTCCGCGTAGGCCAGGCCGCCGTGCTTCAGGAACGCGGCCTTCGCGGGTTCGGGCAGCCTTTCGAAGGTTTCGGCGTTGATCGGCACCATCGTCGCGAGGCGTCCGAAGTCGTAGTCGATGTGATGCTGCGCGAGCCGGTCGACGCGGAACTCCTTGATGCCGATCCAGTCCATCAGCACCCCGTCGAGCAGGTTGCGGCTGAGCGCTTCGGCGATCTCCGGGCCGCGGATGTTGCCGACCGCAGCCCCGCCGATCGCGTCGACCATCGAGACCTGCAGGCCGCCTGCTGCGCGAATCTTCTGGCCCGCGAGCTCCTTCAACGTCGGCGTCGGCCGCCGCGTGTGCAACACGTTGGAGGCAGTGGTGACCAGCCCCAGGACCTTCACCTTGTCGGGTGTCGGCAGCAGCCCCGCTTCGTACGCTTTCCACAGCGCGATCGAGGCGCTGCGGCTATCGCTCGCCAGGCCGGGCAATTGCGTCACGTCGTAGCTCTCGAAGGCGCCGGGCGTGTAGGCCGGGATGACGATGGCGATGTCGGCGACGCCGTCCTGCACGAGCTTGAGCTGCTCGGCCGGCGCCCGGCCCAGGGTGCCGCCGGGATACCACTTGAACTCCAGCGTGCCCTGGCTGTCGGCGACCACGCGCTCCAGGAACGGCTTGACGATCACCTCGGGCAGGAAGCCCTGCGGCGGCATGAAGCTCGCGACGCGCAACGTGACCTTTTCCTGCGCGACGGCGATCGCGGGGACGGCGGCGGCAAGGCCAAGGGCGCACGCGGCAACGAGGGAGGCGCCGGCGCGCCGGCGAGTCAGACGGGGGGCGTTCATGCTTGTCTCCAGGGGTTGGTGCCGATCTCGGTCGGCGCTCTTCGCGCTCTTTTTATGCTGGCACAGCGTAACTTGACACGTCAATAAAAAGCCGGAGGCGCGTTCATCTTTCGGCGTTCATGTATGGGATCTGGTCCTCGATCCTGCGCAGCAGCGACCAGAGTTGCTCGACTTCCTGTGCGGTGAAGCCCGACAGGAGCCGCTTCTGCCGCCTGCGCGCCGACTCGAGCAGTTGTCGATAGACGGCGAGCCCGGCGGGCGTGAGGCGGGCGATGGCGGCGCGGCCACGCCGGTTCGTCTGTTCCATCTCCACCAAACCCCGTTTCTCCAGCACGCGCAGGCTCTTGCTGGCTGCGGCGTAGTCGACGTCGGCCTGTTCCGCCACCTCGCGCACGATTCGGTGGCTGCTGGTGCCGATCGCCATCATCGTGCGCCACTCCGGCATGCCGAGGTTGAACTTCTTCCGATAGTGATTGGAGGCGCCGTTCGCGAGCCGGTTCGCTACGCCCATGATGTACGCCGCTATGTAGCGATTGACGCTTGCGTCCGCGGCCGCCACTGCGGCGGTCGGTCGGGCCTTGCGCGTCGGCGGCGTACGGCGTGAGGGCCGGGTGCCTGCAGTCGTTGCCATGTCTTCGTCCCGTCGATCGCGCGAAAGGTGCCACAGCCTAGTGAAATTGACAATTCTTTTAATGACATGTCAAGATGAAAACGGAGTTGCGGCGCCGTGCCGGCAACGTGGAAGCGACGGAACATGACCCGAAAACTGCGCAGCAATTTCCCCCGCGGCTCCTATCTGTGGGCGATGCGGAACGCACAATGGCGCGCTCTCGGCATTCCCGAGGAGGATTGCGAAAAGCCCAAGATCGCGATCGTCAACAGCTCGTCCGATCTCGCCGCCTGCTTCGCGCACCTCGACGGCATCGTCCCGGTGCTGAAGGAGGCGATCCGCGCGGCGGGTGCGGTACCGTTCGAGATCCGGACCGCAGCGCCGAGTGATTTCGTGAGCGGCGCCGGCGGCCGCGGCGGCTACATCCTGTCATCGCGCGACCTGGTGACCAACGACATCGAGGTCGCGGTCGAGGGGTCGCAGCTCGACGGCATGGTGTGCCTCGCTTCCTGCGACAAGACCGTGCCGGGCCAGATGATGGCCGCCGGGCGGCTCGACATACCGACGCTGATGGTCGCTTGCGGGTACCAGCCGAGCGGCGAATACGACGGACGGCACGTCGACGTCGAGGACGTGTTCGTCGGCGCCATGCACGCGCAGGTCGGCAGCCTGCCGATGGAGACGCTGGTCGGCATGAGCCGCAGCGCCATTCGGGGTCCCGGAGTCTGCGCCGGCATGGGCACCGCCAACTCGATGCACATCGCGATGGAGGCGCTCGGCATGGCGCTGCCGGGCACGACGCCGGTGGCGGCGAACAGCGATGCGATGTTCGAGGCGGTGCGCCGTGCGGGCAAGCGCATCGTCGAGATGGTGTGGGAGGACCTGAAGCCGCGCGCGATCCTGACCCCGTCGGCTTTCGCGAATGCGGTGAAGGTCATTCTCGCGATCGGCGGGTCGGTGAATGCGATCAAGCACCTGCAGGCCGTGGCCACCGAATCCGGCTGCCGGGCCGACGTGTACGGCATGTTCGAGCGTTTCGCCGACGAGGTTCCCGTGCTGGCCGGGGTGCGCCCGGTGGGCGGGCACTTCATCGAGGAGTTCGAGGCAGCGGGGGGCGCCCGCGCGGTCATGCGCCAGCTCGGGGATCTCCTCGAGCTGGATGTGCTGACCGTGACGGGCCGTTCGCTCGCCGCCAATCTGGAAGGGGCACGGGTGAACGACGAGGAGGTGATCCGTCCCCGCTCGCGCCCGTTGGCGACGCGCCCCGCGATCACGATGTTGCGGGGCAGCCTCGCGCCGGACTACGGCATCGTCAAGACCGGCATCGTCGAGCGCAAGGTCAGGCGTTTCAGCGGTCCCGCAATCTGCTTCGACAACGCCGACGCGGCGATCGCCGGCCTGACGGACGGCTCGATCCGGGAAGGACACGTCGTCGTGATGCGCGGCGCGGGCGTCTGCGGTGGCCCGGGAATGGGCGGCGGTTCGTCGAAGGTCGTGTTCGCGATCGATGGCGCCGGCCTCGGCGAGAAGGTCGCCTTCCTGACCGACGGCCATCTCTCCGGGCTCGTGTGCAAGGGCCTGGTGGTTGCCGAGGTATCGCCCGAAGGCGCGGTGTGCGGTCCGCTCGCGCTCGTGCAGGACGGCGACACGATCACGATCGATCTCGACGCGCGACGCTGCGATCTCGAGGTGTCGAGCGAGGAGATGGAGCGTCGTCGCGCCCTCTGGCGGCCGGCGCCGCCGTCGTGCGACCGGGGTTGGTTGCAGCTGTACCGTCGCAACGTGCGTCCGCTGACCGAAGGCGCGGTGCTCGTGACACCCCGCTGAACGATCTCGTCGGGACGGAGATGAAATGTCTGACGGACCCCAGATGATCACCACCCAGCGCGGGGACGAGCGATTCCTTCAATCGGACCTGTTCGCGAGAAAGGACCGGCGTGCGCCGAGGCCGGATCACGGCACCTGGGATGAACCCGGTCGCACGCTGCCGGTGTACCACGTGACGGATGTCCTCGTGGTGGGGGGAGGCCCCTCCGGCACCGCCGCCGCGGCCGCGGCGGCACGCGCCGGAGCCGACGTCACCTTGCTGGAGCGCTACAACCACCTGGGCGGGCTCTCCACCGGCGGACTGGTGATCTGGATCGATCGGATGACCGATTGGGCGGGCAACCTGGTGATCCGCGGCTTCGCCGAGGAGCTGTTCGACCGGTTGCCGGCCGATGCCGTCGCCGGTCCCGCGTCGGGCGACTGGGGATCGCAGGATCCGTCGAAGGCGGCCCATTGGTCGCAGCGCACGGCGGCCTTCCACGGCGTCGTCACCTGGTCGCCCACGATCGATCCCGAGCGGCTGAAGCTGTTGTCGCAGGAGATCGTGCTGGAGCGCGGCGTCAAGCTCGTCTATCACTGCTGGGCCGCGATGCCGATCGTCGAGGACGGGGCCGTGCGCGGCGTGGTGTTCGAGAGCAAGGAAGGGCGCATGGCGATCCGCGCCAGGGTCGTGGTGGACGCGACCGGCGACGGCGATCTGTTCGCGCGCGCGGGGGCCGACTACGACAACGACATTGAGGCGGCCGACGTGCATCACTGCATGAACACCGCGTGGCTGTTCGGCGGCGTCGACATGGACCGATGGATCGAGTTCAAGGTCGGCCAGCCCGAGGCCTTCGCCGCGTTCATGGCCGCCGGTCGCGAGGCCTGCGGGTTGTTCGAGCGGCCGTTCGTTTCCTGGCGCAACGACATCGCGCTCTTCATGGGCCCGCGCATGACCGGCTACTCGGCGCTCGACGTCGACGATCTCAGCGCCGTCGAGGTGCGCTCGCACCGCGCGATGCAGCAGCACCTGGACTTCTTTCGCGCGCACGCGCCCGGTTTCGAGAACGCCTACATGATGCTGAGCGCACCGCAGATCGGCGTGCGGCACGCGCGGCGCCTGAAAGGGGTCGACGCGGTTCTTCGCGCGCGCTGGTCCGACGGCGCGGCGCTGCCCGACGAGATCGGCGTGTCTCCGGCCGTCTCTCCGAAGTTCCCGAACGTCTCCATTCCGTATGGCGCGCTCGTGCCGCAACGGCTCGACGGCCTGCTGGCCTGTGGACGCCACATCTCGTGTGATCGGAACTCGCACGGTTTCATGCGCGAGATCCCGCAGTGCTGGATCACCGGGCAGGCGGCGGGCGTCGCGGCGGCGCTTGCGGTGGCCGAGGGTGTGCAGCCCCGCGCCGTTCCGGTGCGCGCCCTTCATGCGGAGCTCGTCCGTCAGGGTGTGTATCTGCGCATGGGCGAGGTGGTCGGCGAGCGCGTGCTCGCCGTGCCAGGAGGCGCGCAATGAACCTTACCGATGAAGAGCAGGCGATGCTCGACGGGCGCGACGGCCCGGCGGTGCAGCGCGCGATGGATCTCCTGCTGCGATACGGCCGCGCGCTCGGCGCGGAGCGGCTGGTCGAGACGAACAACGTCGTCGCGTCGATCAGCGCCACCACGCCGTTCATGCGCGGCTTCGCGCAGCGCCGCGGTGGCATGGAGGGTGTGTTCTCCGAGTTCAGCCTCGATAGCGACGAGACGGTCCCCATTCCGAAGGTGAAGACCTTCACCAGTCACGTGCAGCTCGGCTTCGATCCCTTCAATGCCGCGCGCATGGGGGTCGACGAGCAGACCGTGACGTTCTACCGCAAGGGCGAGGCGTTCATCACGGGACTCGGCGTGCACGCCGCGAACACCTGCACGCCCTATCAGGTGGGCAACCTGCCGACGCGCGGAGAGCACTGCGCGTGGATGGAATCGTCGGCGGTCATCTACTGCAACTCGGTTCTCGGCGCCCGGACGAACACCGAGGGACGCGAGAGC
>Ga0172382_10009563_pt1 | contig 13193 bp, 14 predicted proteins | sample Leawel138RmetaG_FD_122245 | JGI IMG/M metagenome (GOLD analysis project Ga0172382, IMG submission 122245) | Leachate microbial communities from a municipal landfill in Southern Ontario, Canada - Leachate well 138R metaG | ecosystem: Engineered > Solid waste > Landfill > Unclassified | place...
AGCAACTCGAGAAAACTGGAAGGCAAAGGAGGAAGATAAGGTACGGGTTGACTTCATGGTAAATACCGGGGAACGGGGGAGTAACTGGTTTGCAGTATTTACCATAACAGGTGCCGTTCATAAAGGAACCCCTGTGGAATTACCTCCAAAGGCTTTCACCTATTACCGGAAGAGGAGAAATGGGCTACGTACCTGTCTTAAGTCCTTCCTTAAGGAGCTGATTAAAGGGGGATACCTCAAGGTTTATGAAAAAAATTCAAAAAACTTTGAGATTGACCATTTACAATCTCAAGATTATCTCTTATAATGTATATATAATAAATTTTTACTTTAGGAGGTAATCGGAAATGACAAAGGTATTAGTAACAAGGACAGGGAAAGAAGCTACATTGGTGGGTATCTCAGTGGAACAGGCTACCGTTTTACAGGACGGGAAGGAAAAGACCGTTAAAATGGTTACTTTAACTTCAGGCTACAAATTCGTTACCAAAACGGGGAACACCAAGCCTATTAATCTCACCGTAATTAATGGATGGCTAGCCGAACAGGAAAGGGAACAGGAGCAGGAGCAGAAACCGGAGCCTAAAGGGGGTTTGGTAACCGTCAGAGATTTATCCCAGGAGTTGGGTTATTCGGAAAAGACTCTTCGCAGGAAGCTTCGCCGGATGAAGGCCAGAAAGGAGACCAGGATTTGGGCCTGGCAAGCTGAATCCGAAGAACTAAAGGAACTCAGAAAAAACCTAAAAAGAGGAGCATAACCTCAACCACACAGGCGGTCTTCGGGCCGCTTTTATTTTGTGGTTTAAAAATTTATTTTTAAAAGACCATTTACAAAAGGAAAAAATTCTCTTATAATTACTATGTACTTCAACTTTTTTTGCGATTTGCCTATAACCGGTGAGGTTATTTTTTTGTAGTCAAAGGAGGTGTAAAAGGGAAAATGAAAGTTGGTTATTCTGAGAGATGTACTATTTGCAACAGTAAATATAGGACCGATGTTGAAAAGTGGTCAGCTGTGGAAGGATTAAGTATCCGGGCAATAACTCAGAGACTGGCTGATGACTATGGGTTTGTGATTGGGCCTAAGTCGGTTTGGAGGCATTTAAAGAACCATTTCAACGTAGATGCTGAAACCCTTTCCCGGTATAGTGAAAGCCCCGATTATACCCCTCCAGAGCCCGGTTCAGAGGCAGACGACCAGCTCAGACAATCCAGGAATTTTATGGATGATACTGCTAAAAAGCGGTTAGAGGATATAAAAAAGTTGGATGAGGTGGCGGAAATTAACTTCAATATCCATAAAAAGACCGGGGATAAAATAAAGCAGCTCATGAAACTAGCTAAAGGGAAAAAGAGTAAGGTTACTATCCCAAGGACCCTAGTGGATTTACACAGTACCTCTAGTTCTGAGATGCGACAAGCTTTAAAAGCAAAGATGGATATCCTGAAGGTAAATACTCCGGAGAAAGATTCAGACGTAATCCGAACTACATTAGTGGATTTAATTATGAGCTTGGGTGATTAACTTGAAACCAGATACCACAGCCTATGTGGAGGAGAAAACCCGACAAATTGTGGGAAGGATGCAGGGGGAACCTCTATGGTTTATGGAAGATGTTTTAAATGCTCCCTTATGGGAAAAACAAAGGCAAATTGTAAGAGCAGCTTGGAATTACCCCAGAACAACCGTCAGGGGATGCCACAGTTTTGGGAAATCGTTTATTGCAGGTAATTTAATCGTTACCTTTTTATATAGCTATAAGGATAGCATTGTTATAAGTACTGCACCAACTTGGAGACAGGTTGAAAAGCTGATATGGAAGGAAGTTAGGGCTTCATATGGCCGGTCAACTATCCCATTAGGAGGGGACCTATTACCGGCTAGCCCAGAACTCCACATTGTCCGAGACCAGTGGTATGCAGCTGGATTATCGACCAATGACCCTAATAAGTTTCAGGGTTTCCATGCAAAACATATTCTTATTGTTGTGGATGAAGGGGCGGGGGTTAGTGAGCCCATATTTGAGGCCCTTGAGGGAGCTATGGCTTCTCAGGATGCCCATTTATTGATAATGGGAAACCCCACAAAGATAGGGGGTACCTTTCATCGTTCCTTTAAGGAACCGGGTTGGCAAAAAATAGCTGTTAGTGCTTTTGATACCCCCAACTTTACAGAATTAGGCATAACCGAAGAGGATATTGCTACGGGAAAATGGCAAGATAAGGTAGAGGGAAAAGAGTTACCTTATCCCATGATGGTAACTCCAGACTGGGTAGCAGATAAGTATAAACGTTGGGGTCCACAGTCTGTGGCTTATGTGGCCCGTGTTACCGGTAACTTTCCAGAGGGAGGAGACGACACCGTTATTCCCCTTTCATGGATTGAAGCCGCTATGGAACGGTGGCATGAGGTTGAGTATGGGGAGGATGTTGAGCTGGGAATTGACCCTGCAGAGTTTGGAAATGATGAAACCGTTATTGCAATAAAAGCCGGCAGAAAGATTAAACCTCTCCTATCCCATTATGGTCTTGGGGTAATGGAGACGGCTGGGGTTGCTGTTAATATAATAAAGGAAGAGAAACCCATTGTAACTAAAGTTGATGTCATAGGGATAGGAACCGGGGTAGAGGGAAGGTTAAAGGAGTTGGGTCATAATACCTTACGAGTTAATGTTGCTGAACATGCTAAAGGATTAACTCCAAAACAGGTTGATAAGGCTAAAGAGTCCTTTTTCAATTTGAGGGCCCAAATGTATTGGGCCTTGAGGGAAGCTTTAGACCCCGACCCTTTGGTTAATTCTCTTCCATTAGCATTACCCCCAGATGAGGAATTGATGTTGGAGTTATCCACTCCGGTGTATACGATTAATAGTAAAGGGCAGATACAGTTAGAACCAAAAGATAAAATAAAGCAGAGATTGGGAAGGTCGCCTGATAGAGCAGAAGCAGTTGCAATTGTAAATTTAAGTAGTAAATTGTTCGGAAGAACTCCGCCCGCAAAAGTTCGGGCGAAGAGTTTAGGGAGGAGATAACCAGTGAACAGAAAGCCTTTTTGTTATGTGCTTAAAACAGGGCATACAGTAAGAGGGGATATATTAGAGCAATATTCGATAAAGGGAAAGGGGGATGAGTCGAAGCAGATTCCAGATACTTTCTCTGAATCGTATTCAGGCCAGGGGTTAAAACAGCCTCTCTATAATCCGGAAGCTTTGGCGAATTTATTGGAGCTTAATACCTATCACTACAGGGCTTGTAAAACCAAGGCCAGGGATACCGCTGGTTTAGGATGGTATTTAGAGGCTTTAACGGATAATCCAGATGAAAAAAAGAGAAAGGAATTAGATGAATTCTTCTCAGACTTAAATCCTCCTTTATCTTCCGTTTTGGATAGAGCTATGTTAGACTATGAATCAATAGGGTATGGGGCATTGGAGTTAATCCGGGAAGACTATAAACCGGATGGGAAGGTTTCAAATCTTGTTCATATTCCCGCTCATACCTTACGAATTCATGGTTCGGGAAATAAGTTTTGCCAAATTAGGGGAAATAAGAAAAGGTGGTTTAAACTAGCTGAATATGGAAAAGACGTTGATTGCAATACGGGGATAGAATATGAGATGAATAGTCTGACAGGGGAAAGACGGGCTACGGAGATTATCTGGATAATAAACTATACGCCTCGAAGCGACTATTACGGTTTACCCGATATAATCCCGGCTATGGGGGCAATTTATGGGGATATCTCCCGAAGGGATTATAATATTGCATTCTTTGATAACTTTGGAGTTCCCGCTTATGCTGTGTTTGTATCCGGTAACTTTGACCCAGGAGAAGAGGACCCGGAAACCGGAAAAACTCCCATGGAAGAGTCAATAGAGGAGCATTTTAAGGAGTTGGCCAAGAATCCCCATTCCGTTATGGTGCTATCCGTTCCAAGTTCAGGAGGAGAGGGAGAGGTAAAGATAGAATTTAAACCTCTATCCGTTGAAATTAAAGAGGCCAGTTTCAGGCTATATAGGCAGGACAACAGGGATGAGATATTAGCGGCGCATGGGGTTCCTCCTTACCGCTGTGGTATTGCTGAAACGGGGTCATTAGGGGGTTCAACAGCTCAGGAATCAACAGAGATATACAAGATGTCAGTAATCCAGCCCAGGCAGGAGGTATTGGAAAACTTAATAAATCTTTATATAGTCTGGAATTCCTTTGAGGCTGATGGTTGGATGTTTAAATTAGCTGAAATAGATACCTCAGATGAAAAACACGATGTTGATATGATGTCAAAAATATTTGAGAAAGGGGCAATAACCCCTAATCAGATTATTCGTCACTTTAAGGACCGGTTTGGGTTAGAGGAGTCAAACCATCCGGCTATGAATGCCCATTATGTCAGCGGTAATCCGATTGATTTAGATATTGATTTAGGAAGCGATGTTGAAAAGGTATTAAAGAGCTTGTATGACGATATATTGGGGGTTGTAGTAAAGAATGGTATCAGTGGAGATAGCCCTGAGTATAAAGAGCTGCTTGATGTTATTGGTAGCTTTAAAACAGCTACCCGCTTGGCAGGTTCAGGCAGAAAGCAGACTCAGTAACCAGTTAAATAAATTATTCTCTGAAGCCTTTGAGAAAACGGTTACATCTCTTTTAAAGTCTACCGTTGTTCCCGCTGATGATGTTACCAGGGATAAGGTGGTTAGGGATATCTGGGGAGTTGAAGAGGACTTCCAGGAGTCTCTATCTGATTCCGCTGTGGATTCAGCTCAACATGGTAGAAACCGGGTAGTTAGTGAATTGCAAAAGAAGGGTACCAGTATTAGTTTTTCAGATTTTTCTAAGCAGACAGAAAAGCTTATTCGACAGCATTCTTTTGAAGCTTCTGAAAGAACCTTGGCTAGGATGGTTGGGGATGTAATGGATAACTTATCAAAGAGTTATCGGGAAGGCCTAGGGATAGACGATGCTGCAACTGAGCTGGAAAGCAAATTTGATTCTATGAAAGATTATGAACTGAAGAGGGTGGCCAGAACAGAGATACAAAGTTTTCAAAATGAAGGGGCGTATTTAACGGAGCAAGAACTTAAATTAGGTTACCATATGTGGTGGACGGCTGAGGATGAGAGAGTCAGGGATGAAACCGCTAATCATGTAAAAATGCACGGCCAGATAGTTAAATTGGGAGAACCCTTTAGTAATGGTTTATATTATCCAGGGGATAGGTCAAAAGGTAGTGCAAATATAAAGGAATGGATAAATTGCAGATGTAGGGTTGTTCCATTTTTGATGCCAGAGGGAAAGATGGCCCCTCCCGGAAAATCTTACTTCTATGAAAGAGATTTAGTGAAGGCCGAACAGCCCCCTTCAGAGCAACCTCCCGTAGAACAACCGGTGGAGGAGAGGGATTATAGAAGGTTTAAACCAGAGGACCCAGAGTCGCATGAATATGGGCAAAAAGAGATTTTCAACAAGGTTCAATTAACAGATGCAGAGAAGGAGTCATTAAGCCAGTATGGAGGGGTATTTTATACCAGTGTAAATGACCAAATGAGAAAAGGTATCCCGATTCCCGATGATTATGCTTGTAGGAAGGATATTGTGGAACAACTTAAGTCAGCCGTAGGTAAAGGCAGTGTTCCGGATGACGTTGTGGTATTTAGAGGAATGGACCAAAAGTTCATCGATAAATTTATGAAGAAGAATAAGATAACCGATATAAACCAGTTGGCCGGTAAGGTAATCGAGGATAAGGGTTTTGTATCCACCAGCCTTGACAGTAAGGTTCCATTAAATTTCTTGGGAACAGGGAAAAAGGGTGGGGGAGTAATAATGGATATTAAAGTACCGAAAGGGAGTAAGGGGTTGTATATCAGCTCTTTGGGGTATGACTATGAAAGAGAAATTCTTTTTAGCCCTGCTAACTTCGTAATCCAATCCGCCAAGACGGAAACGGTTCAGCTAACAAAAAAGAAGACCAGAGATATAGTTAGGCTGGAGGTGTTAATGGTACAATGACGGAAACTATCCATGATGAAAAGTTTCTGTGGAGGGAAAAGGATATTGCAGAAATCCGCTCCCCACAGTGTGAAACCTGTATATATAGAACGGGGCTTTTTAAGTGTTCAGAATATTCTCCTATCCCACGGAATGTTCTGACGGTAGAGGAGCCGTGTCCTAAATATAGAAAAAAGAGTAATGAGGGAAAGGAGGTTGACAAATAAATGAGGAAGGTTGACCAATCCATTGAGAGTAAGATAGGGATTATCAGGAAAAAATTCAGAGAAACTTTTAACCTCGATTATGAAAACGACCTACATGTAATGTGGACATTTGAGGATGCGGTGATTGTTGGAGATTATTCTGATAGTGGTCTTCTTTATGAGTTTCCCTACAAGAAGCAGGGTGATGAAATCATCTTCGGAGAACCCCTGGAGGTTGAACAGATTATGGTTCTTAAGAGACTGGTTGAAGACGAGGTATCTAGTAAGGACATTGCTGATGTAATTGCATTAATGGCTAAAAAAGTCTCTGAGCCTGAATTGACTGGTCCAATCGTTTTCAAAAACTCCCCAGAAAAAATCGCTTATGCAGCGGTATTGGTACCGGGGGAATTAGACCATGATGGAGAATCCGTTACGGCTGAAAAGGTCGAACAGTCAGCCCATGAGTGGATGGAGGGTTATGCAAACGTAGATTTAATGCATACCCTGAACAATGTGGCTGTACCGGTAGAATCCTATATATTGCCTATGGACATGGATGTTGAGGCATATGGGAAAAAGATGTCCCTTCCTAAAGGTACATGGATTCTTGCTTCCAAGGTAAAGGATGACGACGTTTGGGAAAAGGTAGAAAAGGGAGAATACACCGGATACTCTGTGATGGGTATCAGGAGAGCCGCCCTGAAAGACCTTGTCGGAAAGGCAAAGGATGGGGCTTTAAAGGATTTTGAAGCCAGTTTAAAGAAAACCTTACTTAGGGATTTAGGGCCAGATTGGGTAGCAGCTTTTGTATCCATTGTTGATGAACCGGCTGTTCCGAAAGCTAAATTCTTTGCTTTAAAGAGGGGTGATGATGGAACTAAATCAGAAAACCCAGAATTAGACCAAGAGAAAAAAGGAGGTTTTATCTCTAAACTCTTTGGAGCTGGAAAATCAGGCAGGAGGTTTTCTGATGCAACTTACACTCAGCTTAAAAAGACTACCGAAGCATTAGGAGAACTTTTAAAAGAAGCTGAGAAGGAAAGACAGGGAACTAAAAATAAACTTGCAAGGGAGGATGATATCGATATGAATCAGGAAGAATTAGTAAACGTTGTCAATGAGGCAGTTAAAACAGCCATTAAACCTCTCCAGGATGAGATTGAGGTATTGAAAAAGGCTGTTGAACCTGATGGCTCTGGTGGGTCTGGGGACGACGAATCACAGAAAGGCAAGGGGTCAGACGGAGACCAGGAATCAGGGGAGGAGTCTTTTGAGGAAAAAGTATCCAAGAGATTGGAAGCTTTGGAGAAGAGTGTCAAAAAAGGCAACACTAGTTCAAAGGCAGTAAAGGGGCAGGATGGTGATGGCATAGAGGAAGAGGATGTATCCGTTGAGGATGATGGCCGAGACCTTTATGGTAGAAAAAGAAAGGAGGTAGGTAAATAATATGAACAATGCTGAGATTTTGGCAAGATTAGATGAAGCCTTCAAAATGATAACCGTTTCAGATTTGGATGAGTCCATACTGGTTCCTCAGAAGTTTAGCCGGTTTGTGAGAGCCATGCAAAGCAGGGCTAATATTTTGAGTGAGGCCAGGTTCATGAAGATGGATAGTCAGCAGGCTGACATCGACAGAGTGGGTTTTGTAGGGAGGATTCTGAAGTCTGGAACTGACGCCGGTGGGGACCATAGGGAGATATCTGACACCGATGATTATGCAAAGCCGCAGTTTGCAACCAATAAGCTCATTGCAAAAGAATTACAGGCGGTTTGTGGTATCCGGGACAAGGCTCTCAGGAGGAATATTGAAAAGGGTGGTTTTGAAAATACCCTGGTTGACCTTTTTGGGGAGGCAGCTGGTAGGGACTTGGAAGAATGGTGTTTGTTAGCTGATACCGATATTCAATGGGCCACAGATGATGTTTTGTCTTTGACCGATGGTTGGATAAAGCTAGCTGTTCAAAAGGTATATGGTGATGGAGACGATGCGGATTTTGACCCAACTAGTGATGAGTGGCCGGAAAACCTTTTCCAGGCAATGCTTGATGCTCTACCAAAGCAATTCCTCCAGAACAGGCCGGAATGGAGAATCTGGGTTCCTTGGGAGGTTGAAGATGACTACAGAAACCTATTGAAAGCTCGGGAAACCGCTCTTGGAGATGCCGCATTGATAGGAAATGCCCCTTTGTTTTATAAGGGTATTCCTGTAAGGTACTCCCCCATGATTGAAAGGTCTAAAACAGTTGCTGCGGGAGGAGCAGGCAGGGTTGCTCTTCTTGGACATCCAGACAATATGGCTTGGGGAATATTCCATGAAATAACTGTGGAAAGAGATAGGAAACCTCGTGACAGAAGAACCGACTTTGTTTTAACTGTTGAGGGTGATTCAGGATATGAAGACGAAAATGCTGCAGTTGCAGCGTTCATCGACCAGGAAGCTCCTTCTGTTTCATAGTAAACGAGGGGTAAATATGGGAGTAAGGAACCAGCCCCTTACTCCCATTAACTTTGAAAATAAATCGGTGAAAACCGGTTAATTATAAAAATTTAGGGTAGGAGGTAAGGATATGAATAACCTATCTTACGACCATGAGGAAAGGGCAAAAACGGTAGAGAACGTAATATCTAATCTTTCAGTTAAGACAATATTGGATGTGGGTTGTGGTCCAGGAACCATAACAAATAGGTTATTAGGTTATGAGGTTAGTGCAATAGACCCTAATTTGGACTATCTGAAACAGGTTGATTGTAAGGAAAAAATAGAGGGGTCCATTGACAATATACCGTTTGGAGATGGTACATTTGATTTGGTTTTATGTACCAGTGTCTTGGAACATCTGCCTGATAAAACTCTAATGGAGGGAATACAGGAACTTAAAAGGGTATCCAAAAGGTATCTGTTGATAAGTACTCCGTACATGGAGGATTTGCGATTAGGGTATATGAAATGTGGTAATTGTGGGGGGATGTTTAATGTATATGGACATAGGAGAAGTTTTCTTTATAAAGAGTTAATAGGGTTATTCCAAGATTATAAAGTACTGGAAGGAAGACTAACCGGTAAAGGTATGAATCGATGGGATGAATCCTTACTTGAGCAGAGGTTACTAATAGGCGGGATGACCTTCAGACAAACTCATTGTTTACACTGTGGGGTTTTTAATCGGAAGAAGCAGCAATATACCACTGCAGAGGTTAGGATGATTAAAAAGTTGGAGAGTTGGAATAACCGGAAAATGAAGAATGTTAAAAGGATACCTAGTCATGTAATTATACTGTTTGAAAAGGGGTAAAATGATGTCTAAATTAATTGCATATATGCGGCCTCCTGGATGGGTTGATGGTAGTTCATACAAATACTACAGTTTGTTAATGGAACACTATGGGGGCTTAATAACTCCGGATATTAAGACCGTTCCCAAGCCTGATTTGGTTATTTGTCATGGGGATAGGTGGCCGATGTATAAACAACCTCTTTCAAGGGGTATTCCCTATATTTTAGTAGAACATGACGTATATAGCTTAAGAACCGGACAATTTTACTCTGACGAGAGAGAAAAAATTGAAAATGCCTTTGCGGTTATATTTACTAGTGAAGACCATTTGGAGTATTACAGGTCTTTAGGATTTAAACTACCTCCTGTTGGGATAGTTCCCTTAAAGCCTTTAAAAAAGGACTTAGTATTTATAAGGAAACCAAAAATTGGGGGAAAACATTTGGTATATGCTGGGGGACTAGTTACTCATGACCGTAAATCATCCTACTTTGGGTATAGGGCTTACCACGGAATATTTAAAGCTTTTATTCAGGCCGGATGGATAGTTCATGTTTATGTACCGGGTAGTCTGAGAAGGTCATTTACTGACTATGTTGATATTGGATGTATAGTTCATGGTTCTTTACCCTACTCCACATTACTGGCTGAGATAAGTCAATATACGGCAGGGTTACAAAGTTATAACAGAGAATCGGTTCCTGAGATTGCTTATAAATATACACAGCTTTGTAGACCAAACAAGCTGTGGGATTATTTAGCCGCTGGAATTCCCACTATTGGTTTTCAGGGAGGTAACGGAATGGAGATTTATCGGGATAAATGGGGGGTAGTAGTTGATAATTTAAACAAAGAAACCTTAAGAGGCCTAGATAAAAACCTTCCAAAAATAACCGATGAAATGAGGTTTAAAGAAAATATGGATGACTGCATGGAGGTATTTAAGAACTTTATAGATGAGGCATTGAACTCCTCTCTGGAAATCCGTCCCGCGAATAAGGTCACAAGGATATCTGTATCAAATGTCAAGAAAAATATAATTGCAGTTAATAAGACAGGCCGGATGGTCGAAAGAGGAAATTTGGTGTTTAAACCTTTAGAGTCAAAGGAATTAATTAATATCGATAGAAGCTTATATATGCAAATTAAATCTTGTTCAGATTTGGAAGTCCATTATATAAAAGGGGGAAAGTAAAGTGATTATCGATGTTTATAATAAAACCTTTGAGAAGGTGATTAGGTCTGGAATTGAAATTACCCCTAAAAGCCACAGAAGAATAGAGAATCCCACACGGAGTCAATATAAAGAATTAAAGGCTTGTTCATTATTAGTGATTAAGGTATCGAAAGAAGGCCCGGATGATAGAGAAATTACCCAACAGTCAGAGGGTTTTACTTGTCCCTATTGTCCAGCCACTTTTATGAAAAAGACCCGATTGAATCGACATATTGAGATTGCCCATGGTAAGGGAGATGATTTAGATGAGTAACTATTATGGAACCTTGGATGAAGTAAAACAGTATACAGGGGTAAAATATACCGACTTAAATTTCTCATCAGACGAGCTTTATAACACATGGCTGGAAAATCGGCTTATCGAAATAAAAGACCTCATAGACCAAGACCGACACAGGGACTACCATGCAGAAGTTGAGAACGGGACTAGGTCAGTTATCCCTCCGGGAATAAATCATATTGCTTTGAGAATGATGGCTAATTTACTGGCCCAGGCTGTTCTTAGAAGGGAAACCCCTGTGGTAAAAATAGATGACTTTTCTATAAAGATGGTGGAAGACCAGGTGTTTACCTCTGCTATTAAGAAGGATTTAATGAGGTATCCAGCAAAAACTTTATTCAGGATAACTCGGATTGATACCTCAGATGACGAAGAAGATGAAATATTCGTCTAATGAGTAATTTATCAGGTTATTGAACAAAATTTAAAATACGGGCTAAATAGAGGTAGTTTAGGAGGGATAAATAAGTTGCCCATAGATTTTAAGATTGATTTTCCGGAAGGAGAATGGAAAAACTTAATATCCAAGATAAAAGGTGCGGCTAAATTGTCTATTAAATATACCGCCATAGATGTTTGGGGAAATATAAGGAGAAATTCTCCCGTAAACCATGGGAGACTGGCCGGTTCATTTGCTCTTAGCCAGTTGGAGGAGTTTGCATGGAAAATCCACTCAAGTGTTAAATATGCGTTGGCTGTTCATGAAGGCACAGGATTATACGGACCGGAAAAGAGAAAATTTGAGATTAGACCGGTGAAAAAGAAGGCTTTATACTGGAAAGGTGCTCCTCATCCGGTAAAGAAAGTAATGCACCCTGGACAGAAGCCAAACCCATTTGTGGAAAAATCAATAGACCAAACTACTGGGAGACTGGATGAGTTTGTTAGAAGGGCAATTTCTGAAACTGTTGATTAGGGGGGTTGTAAATGCCATATATTAAAGATTTGGCCAGTGCAATTAAGGATATACTAGATAGTATAAAATCAATACTGGAATCTGCAACTGAAGAGGGAGAACTACTGGAAGGGGTTAAGGAGGTGGTAAGGGGGGACAGAGTTAGACCACGACCGGAACCTCCAACAATATGGATATTTACGGATGAAGCAGTTGCTATCCATCCTCCCATGAGTTTGGCAGAAAAGTGGTCCCTTCCTATTGTATTAAGTGCTGTGTATAAAACTGATGACCCGGATACAGGGTATATGGAAGCCACAAGTCTTGCTGCTAAAGCTAGGTCAGTTATCCTGAAAGATAGAACTTTGGGGTTAAGGAATTTTATTCAGGATGTTCAAAGTGTTAGGTTTGACCCGTCAGGACCGCATTTTAATGAGGGCCAACTTTATGGTGCGGCTGCTACGGTTAATGTAATATTTACCATATTTGAAAAATAAGGAGGTTGATAGGAAATGATATTACGTTACATCGGTCTTGCTGAAGAGACCTTGTTTAATCAGGCAGCAGAAGCGGTAATCCATTTGGATATGGCTTCTGCTTCACTGGACTCCCCAGCTGATACCCAAATGGTTTATGCTGGGGGTCTTCAAAGAGGGGCTAGAACCCATAGGCCGGGGTTTTATTCTCCTTCTGGGAATATCGTATATGCTTTTGATGTTAGGTCGATTGCCTACCTGTTAAAGTGGGCCCTTGGGGGATACCTATTCACAGGGGGTTCTCCTAACATGCATGAGTTTTATGGACAGAACGACATTATTCTCCCATCATTTTGTACAAGACTTGGAAAGGACCGGTTCGAGCATGTGTTTACCGGTTGTGTGATTAATAGTCTTGAACTGAAGGTTGAAGGGGAATATTGCATGGTTACAGCTGATATTATAGCTGCAAAAGATGCAAAGGCCTCATTAGAGGAAGTAAGTAATTTGTTGTTACCGGAGGAATATCCCCTGGCTTTCCATGAGATGACTCTTGCCATTGGTTCGGATGTTTCAGCTAAGTTCAAGGATTTTACTCTTACCATCGCGAATGGCCTTAATGCGGAATCCGGTCGTTCTGTGGGGTCTCGGTATCCCAGGAGAATTCCCGCAGGAGAGAGAGAAATAACCTTCTCAGCAAATCTGTGGTTTGAGAATACCGATGAACTGGAGGTGTATTGGGGGGATTCAACCGGTCCAGCTGACTCAGGTTCGACTGAATTTTCACCCGTCATAACTTTTGACGCGGGGCTCGGGGGGAGTCTTGAAAT
>Ga0172382_10009566_pt1 | contig 13192 bp, 23 predicted proteins | sample Leawel138RmetaG_FD_122245 | JGI IMG/M metagenome (GOLD analysis project Ga0172382, IMG submission 122245) | Leachate microbial communities from a municipal landfill in Southern Ontario, Canada - Leachate well 138R metaG | ecosystem: Engineered > Solid waste > Landfill > Unclassified | place...
CCTGAAAAAATTATTGGAAGAGGCTATAAAAAATGAAACCATATATTCTCAAAGTAACTGAATATGAAAGTGGAACAACCTATTATTCATTATGGGAATATAATACTGGATGTTTAGACAATAGGAGGTTTACCACTTGTAATTTGGAAAAAGCTAAAAGAGGTGTAGTATTATATACTAAAGGGAATACAAACGCAGTAGTAAGAGTTCCCCATGAATTGGTAAGTGAATTTAAGAATTTGAGTGCAGCAAAAATAGAAAGTTACTAAAATACTTAGCTTGGAAGAATGTAATGGATAAAAAAATAATTTTTCTGGTTATATGCATTGATAGTTGGCAATAACTTAGACAACAATAGAAAGGGAGATAATCATGGAAATGTGTAAACAGCATCAAGCCTTAGTAGAGGATGGTTGGCAAGTAGAAAAAGTAGATGATGTGCAGATTGCAGGGAATGTTAATGTTAGTATTTGGAAAGCTACTTCAGGGGATTTTAGCACTTACGATATGGTATATCAGCATCATGCAGATGGTAGTATTAATACCAAAGTGATAACTAGTGTCAGTGAAGAAGCTATGGAAGCACTTGGAAAAATGTTTCTTAGAATTGAATAATTAATATGGAGGGGTAGCTCAGCGGTAGAGCATCGGACTTGACCTAAAATTGGTCATTATAGAGGAAACTCTATGATAGCATCTCCCTAATTCGGGGAAACCTGTAAAATGGCAATCCCGAGCTAACCTTAAAAAGGTGAGTGTAGAGACTTTACAGGAGATACCTAAATCCTAAATGGATATGGTAAAGAGAAAGTCCAGACCACAAACATCTATTATGATGGTAGCGAAAGCTATAGTTGGTAAGGAAAATCCGTGTGTCGGCGGTTCAATCCCGCCCCCCTCCACCAAAATTATATTAGAAAAAAAAATAAATTCTGGTAATAACAAATAGAGGTTTAGTTCCAGGGTAGATCAATGGTAGATTCGCCTGACTGTTAATCAGGAAGTTGTGGGTTCGAATCCCACCCCTGGAGCCATTTTTTTAATAATAGAAAGGTAGTAAAATGCAAGACTTTATGGCTTTTTTCGATATTAACAATACATTTTTTACTTTATTAGGGTATCCAATGAGTTACCTCGAATTTTTTGGTACCCTTTTAAATATTATATCAGTGTATTTAGTGGCAAAAAATAAAATTTGGACTTGGCCTATAGGAAATATAGCAGTAGTTCTTTTTGCTATTTTGTTCTTTCAGATTCAACTTTACTCTGATTTCTTTGAACAGATTTATTTTTTTATCACTGGTTTTTATGGTTGGTGGGTATGGGCTAAGAGGGGTAAAGACACAGAAAAAGAAATGCCGGTTTCTCATAATTCCAAACGAAACAACTTGATTTATGCTGGAATTATAGGAATAGGAACAATTCTGATGGGGTATTCGATCAGCCAAATTCATCTATGGCTTCCATCAATTTTTACTTTAGCAGCTTCTTTCCCTTATCTCGATGCATTTACTACTGTCATGAGTTTTGCTGCTACTATTCTTATGGCCCACAAAAAGATAGAATGTTGGTATCTATGGATTTCAGTTGATATTATTGGCATAGGGCTGTATTTTACAAAGGAGGTAGTTTTTGTTTCAATACTCTATGTTATCTTCCTTGTGCTTGCCTCCAATGGGCTTATTCAATGGAGAAGAATTTACAGAAAGCAGAAAGAAGAAGAAAAATGCGAAGAGGATTAGTCATTGGAAAATTTTATCCTTTTCATAAAGGGCACAGTTTTTTAATTGAACAAGCTAAAAAACAGGTAGATGAATTAACTGTTGTAATATGTTATAGGTGTGACCAAACCATAGATGGAAATCTCAGGGCACAGTGGGTAAAAGAAGAGCATCCTAATGTAAATGTATTGGTAGTCATTGATATTTTGGATGATGAAAATTCTAAGGCATGGGCTGAATATACTCAAAAATTTCTTGGTTATGTTCCAGATGTTGTTTTTACCTCAGAAGATTATGGGGAAGAATTTGCACGACATTTGGGATGTCAACATGTTTTAATTGATAAAGAAAGGAAATCAATCCCTATTTCAGGGACAGAAATAAGAGAAAAACCTTTGGACAATTGGGGATTTTTAACTCCTGCTGTGAGAGCCCATTATGCGAAAAGAATTTGTATAATAGGGGCAGAGTCCACTGGGACAACAACATTAGCTAGATCTTTGGCTCAATATTATAAAACTGAATGGGTCTCTGAATTCGGTAGGATATTTTGGGAAACCAAAATGGCTTCAGGAATTTTAGAGTGGAAAACAGAAGATTTTATTTTTATAGCTTCAGAACAAAATCGAATGGAAGATTATTTAGCACGTCATTGTAATAAAATCTTATTTTGTGATACAAATTCTTTTGCCACGTCTTTGTGGCATGAACGATATATGGGGTTTGTATCAGAAAAAGTTGAAAAAGTTAGTGAGAATCATAAGTGTGATTTCTATATTTTGACAAGTGATGATATTCCTTTTGTTCAGGATGGGACTCGAGACGGAGAGCATATAAGGAGCAGTATGCACAATAGATTTAAAGAGGAATTAACAACAAGAAAGATGAATTTTATAGAAGTATCTGGTAGTCATGAGCAGAGAATGGAAAAAGCAATAGAGCTTTGTGATAAAATATTGACACAAATAAGTTAGTTTTTGTAAAAATTTAGCCATATTGAAATTGTGGCCTAAAAAACCACAATTTTATTTTTTGAAAGGAGAATAGAAATGAGAAAAATGATATATATAGCAATTATCGGGGTATTTTGTTCAGTGGCGTATGCACAGCCTGGAAATATTGGTACTGCTTGCAATAATTTCATCCATAAATATGGAATTCAAAATGGAGGAGCTAATTGGGGTGCTCCATTTATTCAACATGCACTTTATCATGGGAGGGTTGTAAGAAGTGGTGTGACTACTTTTTATGCACCTTCTTGGGAGGGTGATTCATTAGGTGGGGGAAATGTAACAGCTTGGGGAATTAATACAGAAACAGATCCACTAAGACATCATTTAGTTGCAGCGGACAGAAGATATTATGGTGCAGGAAGCATTATTTATATTAAAGCCATTAAAACTCGTAGTGGTAATCAGATTTGGCCCAAAGATGGTAGCCCTGGGAGACTAATGATTGTTGCGGATGTGGGAGGGGCCATTAAGGGTCCATATAGGTTTGATATTTCTGTAGCGGGACAATGGGGTTATTATAGGAAATATGATGCAAGATGGAATATTCAAGTTTTTGTGGTTCATAGAACCCCTACCAAAACAGCTTGGGGGCAGGGGAATACAACAAGGCACATCAATAGACTTAAAGCCCAAATAAGGGCGGAGGAGTTAATCAGAGAAAAAATCTAATTTCGGGAGTGAGTTGATGAGGAATGTAAAAATAATTTTACTTATGCTAAGTTGTTCTGTGGTTTATGGTCAAACAATGGGGGATGTTGCTGTAGATAGAAGGGTGACTTTAATAGAATGTTCTGAAATGGAATATACAAAAGTAATATTTCCTGAGGGAAAAATGTCTATGCCCAAAGATGTTTTAGAAAAATTTGAAGAAGTTAAACAAATTAGTGATATTGATTTGGCAGTTAAAAAAGCTGAGAGGTTAGTGGAAACTTTTGCTGCCCATAGAGGTAGAAATGGAAATTTAACAAGAGCATCATTCCTTCCATATGTAAGGGATTTGGTGGAATATTGTTATTATATAGCAGAAATTAAAAAAGACCCTGGATTTGCTTCCACTTGGTATTGGGCATTAGTCTATGGTATGAGCAATTTTGGCTTAACTTGTTATGGTGTTGCGCCTGGAAATTGCGCAGGACCATTTGATGTCAAAAAATATCCTTTAGTTAGAGACCCAATAAGAAATATGCAGCATCATGTTCAGGAGCAATATACAGGTTGGAAAAGAGGATACAGAGGGATTGATTTATGTCGCTATGTAATGTATCCGGCAGCCCCTATGGATTGGGGAAATAAATACAGAAGAGATCCTTACACTAAAGAATGGTTGGGCTATATGAAGCAATTTAAATATTGGGATTATGCATTTTCAAGATGTATTCAAAGAGGTTATGAATATGGAAAATTGCCTTGATTCTGGTAGTAGTAGGTGTGGAAATATCATGTTGGTAAAAAGGGAAATTATATGTTTGTCTATTATCCAAAAAAAATCAAATCTGTGCATGTAGATAAAAGTCAACAAGAATGTATAGCATTTGCTTTTTCACAAAACACAGATGACGTAATATTAACATCATTATCTACAGATGGATTGGAGAAAGAATTAATATTCATTAAATTAAATGAGAGTTTAGTGGTTTCTATATGTTATTTTACATCAGAATATATGAGCATTTTAGAGGAGCAGAAAACAGCTATATGTCATGTTCAATTTTTTGATGATAAAGAAAATATTTCTCCTCAAAAAAGTGGGTTTGTCACTATTATGTTATATTATGGTGACAACATAATGCACATTTTGTCTCATAATAAGTATTTTGATGAAAAACATTTGAAACTTTTAGAGACATCAGGTTATATTTTAAGAAAGGAATGATAATAAATGCCTCGAACATTTGCCCCTATAACTGAAAAAGAATTTGCTATGAGATTTTTAGCTGTTTTGATGGAAGATGATTCTTGTCATAAGGAAAAAATTACTAAAATTTTTCAAAAAGAACAGGATTATGTAAAAACAGTTTATGAGTATATGGATTGTGACACACCTCTTTATAGTGATGTATTTGATCAATTTTTTACTGATTTAGATGTTGTTTTCTGTTTTGAAAATCATCACTGTTCTCCACGAAGATCTAAAATATTAGGTTTTCATACACTTAATAATGGATTTACTTTTTTAGGAATAGAGGCAGCCGGAGATTGGGAGATTGCAGTAACCTGTGTTATGTATTGGGATGGTAATGATTTTAGGGGTTATGTGCCTAAGAATGGAAATTGTTGGAACCATATTAACAATGAAGCTTTTGGTAATGATTCAGAAACAGATTGGAAATATCTAAAAAAACATCATCCATCAAAAACAATGGAAATAGAACAAAAAATTAAAAAAGAAACTGGATTTTTTAGTTACAAAGAGGCATGGTTAGCTAAAAGTGAGACATATGATGATTTAGTAGATGATGATAAAATGTTAGAGGAAATAGAGCAAGTGTTTCAAACCTCTTCAATTTCAACTTCTGAAAAAATTGAAGTAGAATGTAAAAAAGAACAAACTAATGCAAATAATAGAGAAAAAATGATAGTAGAAGATAAGAATGGTAATTTTAAACTTGTTATTGGTTATTATAGTCCAACGTTTGATTATGACATGGAAGATGATTCTTTGAGTTTAGAGGATGCAATAGAAAAAGCACTAGAAGCACAAGAACCACAAGATGAAGATGAAGTGTGGGGAAAAAATGATTATATGATTCTCTATAATGCTAATGGAGATATTTTGCAGAAAGTAGATGGTCAAGAAATTGTAGACTGCATTTGTTCTAAATATGGTGAATCATTATACGAAGTAGATATAATGAAATATGCTATAGCAGAATTTTTAATGGCTTATTATAATGTTGATATAGTGAAAATAGATAATTTTGAATATAATAAGCAAGAAATAGAAAAACGTGGAAAGATAAAATTTAAGTTTTGATTAAAATGTTTATTAAATACCCGTCTATAAAACATTTGCCTGAGTCTCAAATGAGCAAGAATGATAAACGCCTCAATGAAGAAGAGGTGGATATTCTTGCTCATTCTTCACTAGATATTAGTGAAAAATTAGACGGAGCTAGAGTTGGGATTAGAATGCATGAAAATGTCCCAATTCTTTTTAAAAGAGGCAGTATAATTAAAACTGGTGAACATGAACAATATAATCATTTTAAGTCTTGGATTTTTAATAATATAGAGAAAATATTAAAGATTCCAAATGGCTATATAGTTTATGGAGAATGGTTATCTGTTCAACATACTGTTTATTATGACCTTTTACCAGAATTCTTTTTAGCATTTGATGTGATAGATGACGTTGGAAAATATTTGCCGATAGATAAGAGTTTAGAATTCTTAAACAACATTGGTCTGTGTGTGCCTCGAAGAATAAAAATAAATTTAAGTGATATTCCAACAATAATTCCCAAAATGAAATCGAATTATAGCACTACTGATAATATTGAGGGGGTAGTTGTCAGAAATGATTTTTCAGATTATTCTGGTTCTATAGTAAAAGGTAAGTTTGTTAGACAAAATTTTGTGCAAGGAAAGCATTGGAGTAAAGGGCAAGCAAAATATAATCAATTAATAAAAGATTAGGTTAATAATGTGAGCCAAGTAAAACATACTTTATGTTTGCGTCAAAATGAAAAACAAATTATTATTGGCACGCACGCTCGCAGAAGAATAGCAGAAAGGTTGGGTTGGAGTAAAAAAATATACAAACAAGCAATTGCAGAAATTTGTTTCGATTTTTGGGATAAAATTATTGACAGTAATACAAAAAATATTTATATTGTCAATAAAGGTGCAAAATGGATTTTTAAAACAAAAGGTCCAAATAAAATTATATTGTTGACCGTTATTCCTGTCGGCCACCCTGATAACAAACCAAGTTAATGCATATTTTGAACAAATTTTAGGAAAAAATTGGAATAGAGACTCAGAGAGGTTAAGAGTAGGAAATAAATGTGCTCGAGAACGTATGACAATTCTTTATGATCTTTCTGCAACTTGGGATGCTCTCGTTTTAGCTACAGGGAATAAAACAGAAAGTCTTTTAGGCTATACTACTCTTTGGGGAGATATGTTGGGGGCATTAGCACCCATTGCTGATCTTTATAAATCTCAAGTAAAGGAACTGTCTCGATTTTTGGATGGCACTTCTAAATTAGTTGTGGATAATCCTCCTTCTGCGGATTTGTGGGAAGGACAAACCGATGAAGGAGAAATTGGGGCAACTTATGAAGAAATTGATTTAATTCTTAAACTTATAACAGAGAGATATAAGATGGGGTATGAGCTAATTTCTGACTTTGGTTTGGAAGAAGAAAAAATTGGCAGGATTATGAATCTGTATGAAAAAAATAGCTTTAAAAGAAATGCTGTGAATATTGATTATCCTATTCTTCAAAAATATAGCATGGGAAAGTAAAAAAAATTATTATTCTGGTATAATAGAATGAGAGAAAAAAAGCAGCCTATGACTTTCTATCTCTTAAGACCAAAATAAATGAGTAAATTTTTTTTTAATTATATTGTTGTGCCCCTCATAGGCATTCTTGAGATCTGAAGGGATAAAAGGCAATAAGGACCATCACCTTTCAGCTCTAAGAAGTGGATTATATTGAATATTTATTATTAGTCTAAAGAAAAGAAATAGTGGCTATGGTCCCCACTATTTTTTTTCTATTTCTGGTCATAAAGTGAGAGATGTATAAAATTATTTATCTTAAAAAAAATAAAGAATATATTGAGCCTTATCCTACTTTAACTTGGCTAACTAACTGTGGTCAAAATAATTTGGCCACTTTTTATGGTATTGGATATAGCCCTCTTTTTGTATGTAGGCCCAAGCCTTCTCTTAAATTTTCTTCATCGGCACTATCGAAAATGGGTATAATAGGAATATATAGACTGAATGATTATGATAAAAAATTTATAGATTTTTTAGTATTATAAGTGAAAAATATGGATAAAAATAAAATTTTTGATAGAATGATAAAATTAGAGAAAGAAGAAAAAGAGAAGGAAAGAAAGAAAAATTATTGGTATAGGCTTTCAAAATCACCCTCTTCTGTTTATGAACACTATGGGCTAATACATATACAGGATGTATTGGTCAGCAAAGATATAAAAAGTTTTAAAGAAATAAGATTTTTTAATTTAGAAATTGCAGATTTTGATTTTTGTTTATTGGGTCCTGAACCTTTTGATAATGATTTTTTTTGGGAATCTAGACCCAAAATCAAAAAAGGAACCGAAGATCCATATTATTTTGGGTTGGCTATATATTGTGATTTTAGTTACAGAAGATATACAAAAATTTTAATATTATAAGGAGAATAAAAGTGCCGGTTATCTGTAAAAGACACAAACTATCTTTAAAAGGAGAGTGATTAATATGGTATCTGGAAAATCAAATATTTGGTTTATTTCAGATACTCATTAACTTCGGACATAGAAATATTATCAAATATCAAAATCGCCCGTTTATGAATGAAGCAGAAAAGAATGCTTTAGAAAATGCAAAAACAAGAAATGAAGTAAAAGCAATAAAAATTAGTAATGAAACACTAAAACTTCATGATGATACAATGATAGACAATATAAATAAAATGGTTATGCCAAATGATTTTCTTTATCATTTGGGTGATTTTTGTATGGGTGGATATGAAGATTATAAGAGCTATAGAGATAGAATAAATTGCAATAATATTTATCTAATAAAGGGAAATCATGACACTAAAGATAAAAAAATAGAGAGTCTTTTTTTAAAAATAAGAGATTTGTATAAAGTAACTTGGAGTAATCAAAAAATTATTCTTTGTCATTATCCCATGTTAAGATGGGATAATAGTCATTATGGAGCTTGGCACTTGTATGGTCATTGTCATGGAAGTTTAGCTCCTTTTTTGGTAGATCATGGATTGGATACAAAACTTCTCAGTATGGATGTTGGGGTAGATTGTAATAATTATGCTCCAGTAAGTTTTGATACAGTTAAAAAAATAATGGAGTATAAAGATTTTATTCCCATAAATGAATAAATTTAAGCCGGGGTAACTCAGTTGGTAGAGTGTCTCACTAGTAATGAGATTGTCAGGGGTTCGATTCCCCTCCCCGGCCCCATTTTAATTATGACTGAATATCTTGGCAAAAAAAATTGGAGATATTATTTGCATAATGGCTGCAATAAAACACAAATAGCCAAATTATTTCTTTATGCTTGGATAGACTTAATAATATGTGCCGTTTATAATGATGATGCGAAAATTTGCATTCAATATCAGGAGCATATCAAAGAATTAAGGGGGACTGTTGAAATAAATAATATTTTGGGAGAAATTAAGAAGAAAATTAACAAATAATGAGGTGATGCAATGGATAATATTGGGGATAGAATGACAGATCAAATTTTAGAAGATGCCAATAGGGGAGAATTATGGCTTTATGATAGTTTGGATGATGACACTGGGCTTTATTTAATTCACTCTCTCCGAAAAAAAGCTAATGATGCGAATTGTTCTTGTATTAACATTAATATTAATTCTCCTGGTGGTAAATGTAAGTATCTTTTTCCCATAATTGATTTAATGGAAACTATTAGCCCATCAGTTATCTGTACAGTAGACCATATGGCTGTTTCCTCTGCTGCTGTCATTTTGGCTTGTGGAGATAGAAGGCTTGCTTTGAAAAATGCTGTGATTATGGTTCATGGGGTTGCTTATGGGAATGATGCTTTGCAAAAAATACCCTCACACGAAGGTTATTTAGAAGTAGTAAAAAAGATGGAAAAAAGAATGTGTGTTATTTTAGCTCAAAAAACCCACAAACCTCAAAGTTATTGGGAAAAAATTGTTAAATCTAGTGAGGATAAATGGTTTGATGCAGAAGAGGCATTAGAAGTAGGGTTGATTGATGAAATAATTTCATAATTTTAAGAAATTATTTTTCTCTGGTATAAAATAATAGTTTAGCATTTGTTATTATTCACCGCAATAGTGAGGCCAAAGTGAAACTCCAAAAACTATATTCTAATTATGACTATAAAAAATATATCTCTTGTTTTAGCCTTATTTTAGTTAATATTGGTTCTCGTAGTTATAATAAAGCAGATATATTTTGGGTATCTAAACGCTTTTTTACACATGATGCCAATATATATCATAAATGTTTAAGTTTAGAACCTAAATTTAATGCCTGTTTTATATTAGAAACTGACAAATTATTATTCAGTATACTTTAAGGTAAATACAATTATTGTTTTGGTTTTATTTTGATTTATATCGTAAATTATTCTATGAGCTTGAAAGAGGATTAACATGATAAGTATAAAAGATTTAAATGCTAGTCATAAATCAATAGAATATGAAAATTTAATATGTGAAAAATTAAAAAAAATAGGTGTGGCAAAACCAGAAGCAACAACTTCTAATTTTGCTTTTGTTTGTACTTTTTATTTTTGGCTCAGATTGACAGGAGAAGGAAAAAAGTATTCAAAAGATAGTGAGCGTTATCAAACAAATATAGGGGAAAGAGATGGGGTTTGGCAGATTCTATACAATGTTTTGGGAGATTTCGAATTATTAGAGGGATTTGAAAGAAATTTTTATATTTCTCTGGTAGGGAATGATGATGACTATAAGCTTCCATTGAATTTGGATAGAGTGAAGGGGAATAATAATGCCGATTAAATCAGTCATTACAACAGAAAGAATTCCTATTAAAATGTGGTTAGAAGAAGAGGATAAGGAGCGCAAACTATGAGATATACTTTGTTTATTCAAAAGTTTCCTTATAAAAAATGTGAGGCTCTTCTATTTATTTTTCATACTAGAAGTAGTGCATTGGAATTCACACAAGAGTTTTTAAAAATTGATGAAAAGCATGAAATTATTCAAAATGTAAAAAATAATGGATATTATTATGATGAGGAAATATATTTAGAGGAACTAGGGATAGAGGGTTGTGAAGTTAATCTGTTTGAGATTCCAATTGATACGGGAGATGGAGATAAGCTTCGCTTGAGTGAATCAAAATGAAAATATCTACAAAAATGTCAATCCTCTGGTATTGTAGAGTGTGAGTAACATATTGACTCTGAAGGGGTGCTATAACTATGCCTATTAAATCAGTAATTACAACAGAAAGAATCCCTATCAAAATGTGGTTGGATGAAAATGATGTGGAAGAATCAGCACTTCAACAAGCTAAGAATGCTGCTAATCTTCCTATGGCTTTTCATCATATAGCACTAGTACCTGATGCACATTCTGGCTATGGTCTTCCTATAGGTGGAATTGCTGCATTAGATTCAAACTATGTTGTCCCGTTTATGGTGGGCAATGATATTGGATGTGGAATGTGTGCTATTCAAACTAATCTTTTTACAGATGATTTTCCTATGGAATTAAGAAAAAAGGTTTTAGGGACTATGAGAGAAAGAATTCCTGTGGGATTCAATCATCAAAAAGAATCATCAGAATTTCTTATGCCTGATTATAATGCGAACAAAGATGGACAACCAAGAAATATGCCTGCCAATTCTATTGTAAAAAAAGAGTGGCAAAAAGCAACCTATCAAATTGGTACACTCGGATCAGGCAACCATTTCTGCGAAATTCAAAAAGATGAAAATGATAATATTTGGATTATGATTCATTCAGGCTCAAGAAATCTTGGGCATCAAGTAGCAAATCACTATCATGATCTGGCTATGGACTTAAATAAGAAATGGTATACTTCAGTACCCAAAGAGTGGAAATTAGCATTTCTTCCAATGGATGAATATGGAGAAGATTATTTGGCAGAAATGAATTATTGTCTTGATTTTGCATTAGCTAACAGAGAAGCTATGTTGAATGATATTATGTGTGCTTTGCTAAAACATATTCCATCCATTGAATTTGCTGAAGATTCTTATGTCAATATTCATCATAATTATGCCCAATTAGAAAATCATTTCAATAAAAATGTTATGGTGCATCGAAAAGGAGCAACATCAGCAAGAAAAGGAGAAATGGGAATTATTCCTGGTTCTCAAGGTACTTCTTCTTATATTGTAAGAGGTTTGGGCAATCCTGATTCGTTTACTTCTTGTTCTCATGGGGCTGGTAGAATTTTGGGCAGAAAGCAGGCCAAAAAAGAGTTGGATTTGAAAGAAGAACAAAAGAAATTGGATGAACAAGGTATTCTTCATTCTATAAGACATCAGAATGATTTAGAGGAGGCAGTTGGGGCGTATAAAAATATTGATGAAATAATGAAAAACCAAAATGACCTGGTAGAGATAGTTGAGAAGTTGCAACCATTGGCTGTAATGAAAGGGTGAAAAAATGCAATCTGTTATTACTACAGAAGAAATTAATAGATTTTATGATGATGGAATATTAAAACGTGAGGGCCAATTCCATGCTCAAATAGACGATACTAAAGATGTTATCATGTGTAAGTTAGCGCATATTTCTCCGAGAGTATTGGGGGCAGGCAAACGGGTTGCATTAAGAGATAAGATCATCTCTAAAGCCATGGATGCGTGGATGGAAGATAACCAAGATATCTCTAAAAGACTTACTGGCAATACAATAGAGCAAATGCGTATTGCTTTAAGAGATATTTTTATAGAACTTTTAGATGAGCGGACATTTGATGTTCTTCCTCATTCTAATCCTAGACATCGAGAAAGTAGAAATATTAATACTGCACAAAGAAAGGATATAAGGCAGAAAATAGAGAGGCAATATTTCGGTAGTTTAACTTTAGAAGATTTTGATATGGAGCGTAATAGAAAAAATGAGTCTTCTTCAAATTACTCTCAATTAATTGAAGAGGCTCAAAGTATTTTAAGCCAAGCTATGGACGAGGAAAAAGTTGTTCCTAATAGTCCAATTCAAATTATTTTTTTTCAGCAGGCCATTGATTTAATAGAGAAGGCAAAAAAGATTTGTAAATAGAATAATCAGGAGGTTATATCTATGGCTATTGATTTTGCTCATCAAATTGTAAAACGAATTTCTAAAACGGACATGGAAATTAAGGATGCTGTAAAAGAGTTGGGGTTTTTAGAAGAGGTAGAGTGTGATTCACTTTTGGAGGATGAAATTAGGCAAGAGTTAGATAGATGCGATAATTGCAGGGTTTGGTATCCTTATGAATATTGTTATGATAATGGGGATATTGTTCTTTGTGATTATTGTTTAAATTCATTAGAGTCTGGTATTAATGGATAAGAGCAATATTAATGGATAGGAAGAGAATGCATGGAGCAAATATATTCAAAAAAACCTGATATTTTAAATGAATATAGCTGGAATAATGCAAAAAAAATAATGTTTAAAGACGAAAATATTTGGTGGCAAATTCGTAGTTATATTGCAAGTATCGAGTCTTTACATTCTAAAACTGAGAACCTTTTGCAAG
>Ga0172382_10009567_pt1 | contig 13191 bp, 26 predicted proteins | sample Leawel138RmetaG_FD_122245 | JGI IMG/M metagenome (GOLD analysis project Ga0172382, IMG submission 122245) | Leachate microbial communities from a municipal landfill in Southern Ontario, Canada - Leachate well 138R metaG | ecosystem: Engineered > Solid waste > Landfill > Unclassified | place...
AATATATGCCAGAATCTAAAAAAGAAAAAGAAGAGATGTTTGTTGAGTTAGGAAAACGAATAAAAGAAAAAGTAAACAACCAAAATTGTCAGTCTTTCATTTTAGTATCAGAAGCTCAAGTTACTAAGGTTGATTTGTCTGGAAAAGAAGAAAAGAAATCAAGCATAAACTGTATTAGTGTTTCAGCTATAGATATAGACGGAAACGAATTTAACAAAATCATACCTTATGAAGGGAATGAGATTTATAATATTAAAGAGTTCTCAGAAATTGAAAAATGGGAGAATGTATTAAGAAAAAATGACAGAAAATCAGTTTTAAAAAAAATGTTAATATCTTACAGATTCTCTTTATTATCAGAAGAAATGGAAAAAGCTTTAGGTAAAAAATAAAATTATATTAAAAAAAAGCTATAATAACAAGTTAAAAATGTTTAGGTTTTCCACAGCTTAGATTAAAAAAACTCTTGACGTAATTTTTAAATGTGCTATAATATAAATAGAACATAAAAAAACAAAACAAATAAAACCTAATAAATACGGCACTTTTACACAGAACACCTTTAAAAAACCCTTGACAAACTTTTACAATGTGCTATAATAATAATATAATAAATTAATAAATTAACTAATAAAAAAATCGTATGAAATTATTAACAAAACAATTAGAAGAAAGATTTAAAAAAATTGGTAGTCAAGAAAATGCTAAAGACCCAATAGCAATAGCAAAGTTCTTTAACCCAACTGGAGCTGGCACTTGGATAGCTACAGAGTATGACTCAAAGAATAAAATATTTTACGGATTTGTCAGTATCTTTGGAGACCATTGGGGTAGCTTCAGTTTAAAAGAATTAGAAGATTTAAAATTACCTTTCGGACTTGGAATAGAAAGAGATATGTATTTTGAGGAACAACCAATTAGCAAGGTTTTTCCTAAAGCAGTATTATAAATTAAATTAATTATATGATTATCAAAAGACAAGATTATTTAAATAGTAATGGAAAAATAACTCACGAAGAATACTTTAAACAATTTGTAAGTGAAGAAACTAAAGAAAAGTTATTACAACATATCTCACTAAAAGAATTGTTAGATTCTAAGGACGAACATTTAAACGATATTTCAGCAAAAAGATTGGACGGAATAAGTGGAGTAATATTTCAGTCAATTAATGGTCAAGAAAAATTAGTAGCTGGTCCACAAGTAAGTAGAAAATTAGCAGACAAATTATATCTTACAGGAGAAGGAATTAGTCCAGCTGGTTTAGTATGTGTTTATAAAGCTACTGCTAGAGAACTAATAAAAGAAAATAAATAATATGAAATTAAGAAGTAAAATATTACATTGTTTAAATAAATACCCAGATACAAGGAACAGCGATATATTACTAACAAGAGCAGTATGGTATGAATTTCATAACAGTAAAATATTTCAACACAATGGAAAGCCAGCTATTTATACAGAAGATTTAATAGATTTACCTAGAGAAGACAATGTTAAAAGAATTAGAGCAAAGATACAGAATGAAGAAAACAATTTTTTACCTACTGACATAAATGTAGTAAAGCAAAGAAAAATAAATGAAGAAGTATGGAGAAATTATTGTTCTCCGTCAAACCCAAGTAAAGGATAATTAAATAAAAATAATAATATGCCAAGAAGATTAACAGTTCAGCAAAAAAACATAATTAGACAAGAAATCGATATGGAAAATATCAGATGTGCAGATGATATTTCCGAATATAATTGGAATGAGTTATTGATATTAAATGATTATGAAACATTGTGGCAAGATGCCAACAGATTTATTTACGATTATAGAATGAGTAAATTAAAATAATTTATTAAAATAATTTTTATGAAATCAAAAACAATTACAGTCAAAGAACTAATAGCTGAATTAAAAAAAGTAGATGAAAACAAAAATATTTATATGTCTAGAGACACAGAAGGGAACGAATATTCAACTTTAAATAAGATGAATATATTCCAAGATACAGAAGACAATGAATCAATAATTTTATGGCCATTTGAAGAATATCTACAATACGAAGATATAGATTCAATAGCTAAGATGAGAGACAAATATTACAATTCAAGAAAAAGAAGTCTTTTGTATAGAGGAGTTGAAAAAGAAAGAGCCAATTTTATAGCTATTGATGAAGCTTATAATACGAATGCTCCTACTATTCCATTTTTTATAAACAAAAGGGAAATAGAATTAGATAAAGCTAGAGCAAGATTTGAAATTAATTTAAAAGATGACCCAGATTTTAATTATAAAAAAGGAGAGTTCACTAAATACTATGAAGAAGTAGTTTATAATAAATTTAAAATTAATTAATAATAAAAAAATATATGCCAAAATGTGCAAAATGTGGAAAAGAAATAAAAAGTTTAATAGAAGACAGAGTCCAGAGAGCTTATTACAAATTCATAGGAAAAGACAATTTAGAATTTAGAGATTATGACACTATTATATCTCAAGAATTCTATTGTCCAGAATGTGATAAAAAATTGTTTGATGATGAAGACCAAGCCTCTGATTTTTTAGATGGAGCCTTATAATTAATTTAATATAAAAAATTTATGAAAAATGAAAACAAAAAATTATTCTTAATTGCTGGTCTTGTTATTTTAATTTCTTTATTCTTTGTTTTGGTTCAAATAAACAAATCAAACAATGAAAGGAAAGTAGAAGAACAAAAATTAGCACTTGAAGAAAAAGAGATGAAGTTTAAAATGGAGCAAGAATTAAAAGCTGAGACAGATAAAGCTTATAATAAAATATTACTCAATTCTTGTTTAGAGAAAGCAGAAGATGCTTATTGGAGTTATGCAGAACTAAATGGAGTAGGAAAAAGATATGATGAAGATGGAATATTAATGGCTCAATATAAATGGGACATAGCAGAAGAAAATAAAGAGAAAGATATAGATAATTGTTATAGAAAATATTCTAATTAATTTAATAATATAATTTTATGTCAGTAAGAGCTTATAAAATCATAGAAATAAAAACAGAAGAAGATTCAACATTTAATTGTTGTCACGAACAATGGATTTTAGACTTAGCTAGTAATATAAACAGATACTATTGTGATGGTGGCTTTTTGGAATTTGACAAAGAAGATGTTGAAGAAAAAATAGCAGAGTTAAACAGTCTTAAAAAAGATGGCCATAATTTCCTATGCAGAGCAACTGGAAATACTTATAAAGAAAAAGAAAATGAAGAATATGAACCGATTGAAGACTCAATAAAAACTTTAAAAAATATCTTAAAAGATTTTGGAAAAGATGACTCAAGTATTCAATATGAATGCTATTAATTAATTTAATAATATAATTTTATGGGAGTTTTTGCTCAAACAGAGTTAGAGATAACTTGTAAAGATAATAAATCAGCAATAGAAGTTTATTATACTATTCAAAAAAAATTGAAAGAAGATGAAAATTATTATTACGAAAAAATGGAGGTTGATGAAGAAATGGTTTTCATAAAAAAATCTAGTGGAAGAATTCAAAACCTTGAATATCAATGTGAAATATTATGGGAATTGATTAAAGATATTCCTGGAGTAATAGAAATGAATGCTCCGTTTATGATGGAGGCAGATGGAAAATTTTTTACTAATGAAAAATAAAAATATGAAACTTGTTTTATATCACGGAACGTCAACAAAGTATTTAGACAAAATACTAAAAGAAGGAATTAAGCCAAGAGGTAATAAAAATGGCAATTGGAAGCATAGTGTAAAATCTAAAAAAGACTTAGTTTATTTAACAGATACGTATGCTCCTTATTTTGCTAACGCTGCAACAAAAAAACCGTATAAACCTGTTATTATTAAATTAGAAATAAACACAAAAGATTTTGAACTTTACCCAGATGAAGACTTTATTTGTCAAAGTATAATTAAAACTAACAATAATAAAGGGCTTAGTTTAAATGAATTAACAGAAATCATAGACCCTAAAATGTATCCAGAACAATGGAAAAAAAGTCTTAAATATTTTGGCAATATATCAACTAATTATATTCCTAAGGAATGTATTAAAAGTTATTGTATAGGAGATTTTATGGAGTTTCTAAGAATTCAAGACCCAGTTATTACAATATTAAATCATATAATAATGTCAAAAGCTTACAAAGCTTCTATTAAGAATTTAAATTTTATTAATATATAAACAAACAAATGTATGTCAACAAGATGTCAAATTGGCTTCTATGCCCAAAAAACAGACAAACTAAAAAACCCTTTAGTTTTAATTTATAAACATAGTGATGGCTATGAAGAAGGAACTTTACCGCAATTAATTGAGTTCCACAAATTATTTATAGATAGTCGTGGTTATGATGAAGAATATTACCCAGCTAGACTGATTCAATTCTTAACTAATCATAGTGACAAAGAATTGGCGTCATTTACAGATAGAGATAAAAAGATAGTAGATTTATTAGGCTATGGAATAAGTCAAGGATTACACGGAGATATAGAATATTACTATGCTATTTATGAAAACAGAATAGAAGTCTACAAAGTCCCTTTTGATAGTGATTATGAAGATTTCCAATTAATAAGAGAAATAGAATTTTAAAAATATGGCTAGATATTATAAACCAGTTGAAATAAACTGTGCAGAAAAAGACAAAATATTCGAAGATATTGGAGAAACCGAAGAAGAACGAGGATTAACGGAAATATGTGAAGTTACTGGAGAACAGCATAGGTGGTTATTATTACCACAGCAAGAAGGATAAAAACCTTATATAGTTTGCTTAGATTGCACAGAATTTAGTCATTTATAAATATATGTTTAATAAAAACGATGTAGCTTGTGATTGCGGTAACAGTGAATTGATAATAGACTTTGATGAAAGTAAGAAATGGACCAATGAAATAGGATTAGCCTCTATTGTCTATTGTTGTCAAAATTGTGGAAAATTATACGTCTTACAACACATAGGAGATAAGCCTAGGGGTTGGAAAACAAAAAAATTGTTAGATAATAAAAAAAAGATGGATAGTATACCATTTTAATTTAAAAAATATGATGTCAAGAAATAAAAAAACAAGAGATGAAATTCTAAAAATACACAGAGGAATGCTTGAAGAATATAGAAAGGTTTGCAGAAGTGAATTGTTTGATGAAATGTGTAATGATGGGGTTTTAAATTTATCTGTTTTATCTCCACACAAAGAAGAAATTCTTAGGATGATTTATAAAGAAACAAAAACACTCAATGAAGTAGGGGAGCATTTTTCCATAACAAGAGAAAGGGTCAGACAGTTAAGAGATGCTGCAGCAGAAGATTTACTCAAAACAATTAAAAAAGAACAAAAAGATTAAAAACATTAAACAAATTAAAACCCTTTACAAAATAATTTTAATGTGCTATAATAAAGTCATAATAAATTAATAAAAAAATCGTATGAAAAAAAACAGTAAGGCAAAAGCTAGTGATTTTCTTAAAAAGAAAAAAGCAAAGAAAGAGTTAGAATCCTTTAATTTAAAGGTAGTTTCTTATTTATTCATTTTTATATTATCAATATCGTATTTATCAATGTTGTATTTTCAAATAAAACAATTTGATTATAATATTAATACTTTAAATAATTTAAATGAAATATTAAATCAAGAAAAACAAGCAAATGATAAATTGATTATTGATGTTAATAAAATTTTAGAAGAACAAAAAAAACTTGAAGAATCAAAAACAATTAATGAAGAAGATTTAAAATATGAAGATTTAATAAAAGAGTTCGGAGAAATGGGAGACGCAATGGTAATAGCTAGTAAAGAATACGATGTCCCTTTAGGTTTAATAATAGGTATAGCAAACGCAGAAAGCACCTTTGGAAAAAACTTTTATAACCCCCACGACATAGTTTGTAAAAATTGGTGGGGAATTAAGGGAGGTAATACTAATCTTAGAATAGAAAATGAGAACAGCTATATCAGATGTTTCAATGATGAGCTTGCAGGAGCCAGAACAGTAGCTAAAACTTTAAGATTATATTATTTAGATGAAGGTCGTGATACTCCAGAAAAGATAGCTGAAAAATGGGTAGGAAGAAATCAAACAAAGTGGCATAGCACTTGGGTAAATAATGTAAATAAATATTATAATAAATAGTATGAAAAAAATTAAAGAAGAAATAAATAAACACACAGATAAAGATTTCAAAGTTGGTTCATTAATAACAGTAAAGAGTTTTGGCGGCAACTGTACAACTTATTCTCAAGCAGCTGATTATTTTGGTCTTACTAATTGGAAAGCAAATTATAATTACAATAATTTAGGAGATAAAGCAGTTATAGTAAAAATGGAGAGAGAGAGTAAAGTTAGTGAGATTAGCGTTTGTAATAATTTTATTTATGTAATTAGATTTTGTAATAATTATAATGATTTTATTGATTTAATATTTAAAGATTCGGATTGTTTTGAATTAAGAAATGAATTTAGAGAAGCAGACAAATTAATTTATCAAACTATTATAGACGAAATGGTTTCTAGAGAAATAATAGAAGAAAATGAAATAAGTGTAGATGACTTGATTCAAGTTGTAAAAAATGAGAAAGAACCAAAAGAAGAAGACTTTAAAATAATTTATGAAGATAAAGAAAAAAATAAAATATCTGAAGATAGTAAAGGAAATTTAAAATGCTCTTGTGATGCTTGGATTTTTAAAAATTCTCTTATAAAAAGTGAGAAATGGGAGCCCTGTAATCATATAATTAGTTATTTAAAAAATGATAATAAAGCAAGTTTTAATTCAAAGATTAAATATAAAAAGTTTATAAGTAAAAAATTCCATATAGAATCTTTAGAAAATAAAATAAGAGAAGTTGAGATGTTTTTAAAAAAATAAAAAAATATGAATAAAAAAATGTGTTATCAATGCAAAAAATTAAAAGACGAAGAAAGCTCTTATTTGATAGACAATAAATATTTTTGTGAAGAATGTTTTAGTAAAATTATAACAGGAAGAGAACAAATTAGAGATATAGAACCACTCCCAGACACCTAATTATATCAAATTTGGCTCAAAACGAGCCGCTAAGAAGGTTTCTTGAGTAAAATACCCAAATATACCATTAAGCTATATTATGCTCTTAAAAACGATTACAAAGCTTAATATAAAAATAGGCAAAGCCAGTAAATTACTCTTTACAATTAAATTAAATTGTGCTATAATAAAAATGTGCCTAATATAATTATAATATAATTTATATATAATAATATTATAATATTAATATAATATTAATTATATAATAATAATATAATAATAATAATATAATAATAATATAATAATAATATAATATTAAATAAGTAATAGTATTATAAAATAATTTATTATTTTGAAATAAAAAAAATTTTATGGAAAACAAAGAAAAAAACCCTTTAGAAGGGAGTAAAAAAGAGACAAGTTTTGAAGAACTTACCGCCGAAAAAAAATCTTCAGATGTTATGTATTTAGATGAGCTTACAGAAAAAGCTTTAGAAAAAGGCATTGAGTTAAATTTACCAGTTTTGTTAATTGGCGAAACTGGCACTGGAAAAACAGGTGCTATTAAAAATGTGGCTCAAAAGAAAGGAGTTGACTTAATTAGATTAAATCTTACAGGTCAAACTGGAGTTGATGAAATCTTAGGAAAGTTCTTAGTAAATTCAAGAGGTATGTATTGGGTTGATGGTTTATTAATCAAGGCAATGAAAGAGGGCCACTGGATAGTATTTGATGAAATTAATATGGCCTTACCAGAAATTTTATCAGCGCTTCACTCATTGCTTGATGATGATAGAAAGATAGTTTTAAAAGAAAGGAACGGAGAATTAATTAGACCACACGCTAATTTTAGATTTTTTGCCACTATGAATCCAAGTGATGAATATACTGGAACTAAAGAATTGAATAAAGCTTTTCTTTCAAGATTCCCAATTATTCAAAGTGTTGAGTATTCCAATAAAGAAGTAGATATTATATCTGATAGAACTGGATTAAAAAAACAAGATGCAGAAAAAGTAGCGATGATAGCTAAAGAAATTAGAGATTTAAAAAATAAAGAAAAAATATCTTATACTTGTTCAACAAGAGATATTTTAGCATTTTCAAAATTATTGGTTAATGGCTTTAAAATTCAAGATGCTTTTATGTTATCAATAGCAAATAAGGTAGCCACAAAAGAAGAGAAGGTAGGTGTTATGAAAGTAGCAGAATTCGTTACTGGAGAAAAGATGGACATTGGTATTTCTATTGATGGAAAGATTCACAATTTTTCAAGCTTTGAAGAGGTGTCTGAAAAAATAAAAGAATCTAAAAAAAGAGTTGAAGATATAGAATCAATAAATAAAAATCTTATAACAGAAATGGAAGAATTAAAAAAGAATGGAGTTAATGAAATTAATGAAATAAAAAAAGAACTTGAAAAAATAAAATCTGAAACCAATGATGACAGTAAAGAGATTGAAAAAATTGAAAACAAATTATTAATTGAAAATGGGAAAAGAAAGATAGCAGAAAAGATGATTAATAAAATTGCCAAAGATTTTGACATAGACAAAGATAAGATAAAAGAAATTAAAAAATCAATTAATTTATAAATAATTTTATGTTTTATACAGCTAGAGAAGCTGATTTAATAATTAGTATTATATCAAAAAAAACAGGAGTTAGACTTATAAATAGTGGAGAATCTTGGAAAGCTAATGTAAAAGAAAAAACTATTTATTACCCAAAGTCAGCAGTTTTAAATGATGAGACTTTAGGGTTTATGATTCACGAAGCTTCTCATATTAGATTTACTGAGCCAGACAATAAATATGTTCAAAGTTGTGAAGAAATAGCAAAGAAAAACAATAAATATGGACAGGACTTATTTAAACTCATAAATGTTAGCGAAGATTTAAGAATAGAAAGATTAACGTCTGATATTTACCCAGGTGCTAAAAAAATTCTTAATAATGCTAGTATTGAAACCAATGAAAGAATGGTTGAGAATTATAAAAATTTCAGTAAAGAAAAGAGAGAGAAGATTAAAGCTTTTAGGTCTGATAATTTTTGCTACGCTTTATTTATGAGAGAATATGTTAGTGAAAAAGATGTTAATAAATTTCTTAAATATTGTGATAAAGAAACGATTAATATTTACAATGAGTTAAAACATTACTCAAAAGATATTAAGAATTTTGATAATTTTTCTGAAATGGTTAAATTTGTCATAGATAATGTTATACCAAAATATCTTAAGTTATGTTCTGATGTTGATGAAAACAAAGAAGGTAAAAAAGAAGAAGAAAATGAAGGGGAAAATGAAGAAGATAACACCAAAGATAGTTCAAGTTCTGAGTCAAGTAAAGGTAGTGAAAAGAAAGAAGAGAATGTTGATGAAGGTGAAGGTGAAGACAAAAATAAAAATGAAAAAGATAAAGAAGAAGATGAAGGTGATAGTGATGAAGACGGTAAAAATGGAAGTGATAGAGGTCAAGAAGATGAAGAAGACAAAGAAGAAAAAAATGAAGATGGTGGTGTTCAAAATTTCACGTCTATAAAAAGAGGAGGGATAGAAGATATAGAAAATGATTTTGAAGGATTTAAAAATGAAGGTTCTATTAATAGAAGTGATGTAGATTCATTTTTTGATATAGAAGATTATGGTTATTTTGATTATGAAACTTTTGTAAAAAATTCAAGAATGCTTTTGCCTAAATTAAAAAAACCAATATCTATTTTAAAAGATTTAGAATTTAAAAGAGATGTTACTGGCTTTGAATCTGGAAAGATAGATATGAGAAGAATTAATAAATTGTTTGTTGGTTATACTCGTGTATTTAAAAGAGCTTCTGCGGAAAGTTTAGATGACAAAGATTTAGCAATAGCAGTATTAGTAGATGAAAGTGGAAGTATGAATAGTTTTGGTAAAGACATAGTAGCGACAACTGCTTGTGGTGCTATATCTTTAGCTTTAGAACAGGCTGGTAAAAAATTCGCAGTTTTCGGATTTAATAGAAAGTTTCATATTCATAAGGAATTTAAGAAAAAAGTGTATATGCCTAATTTATATAAAATATATAAAAATGTATATACAGATGACGCAGGATATAATAATGACGGCTATGCTATTAAAAGAACAATTAAAGAATTGAATAAAATGCCAGAAAAAAACAAAATATTAATAGTTTTGTCAGATGGAGAGCCAGCTTCAAGTTTTGATAGTTCAGATGAAGGAATTCCTTATAGCAGATATATATTGACAGATGAAATAAAAAGAGCTGAATCAAGGGCCAAGGTTTATTCAATAGGAATTCTCTCTGAGGCAGTAAGAAGATATTATAACCCTAAAACAACTTTCGTTATAAGAGAAGTGAATGAATTACCTAAGTATATGTTTGAGATATTGAAAAAAACAGTTGGAAAAAGAATAAGATAATATAATATACAATTTTATATTTTAAAATTCTTAAATTGGCTTATATTGGCTAAAAAAATAATAAATATTAAACTTTACTTTATAATTAAATTGTGCTATAATAATAATATAAAAATATATGAAGAATGACAAAAAGTATTTAACACCTGGCGAATTGGCTAGGTCAGATTGGTTCCCTATAAAATCAGAAAACACTATAAGGACATTAATTAAAACAAAAAAGATAAAAGCGATAGATGTTAGTGCTGTTGAAGGTAAGGTTAGGTTTGCTATTCCTTATGATGAAGCAATAGATTATTTAAAAAACTTAAAATCTAAATTAAAATAATATGAATTATGGATTAATAATTTTTTTAACAATTTTCTTTTTCTTAGTATATAAAATTGGAATAATTATAGGGAGAAATCAAGTTATTATTAATATAAAAGGAAAAGAAAAAGAAGTGCTTGAAAAAGCAGCTATGTTAGTAGAAAGGTCAAAAAAAATAAGAGAAGAAACTTTAAAAATAAGAGAAAGTATAAATGAAATGAATAAAGACATTTTAAATAATTTAAAAAAATAATTTTATGGAAAAATTAGTAAAAGAATTGGCTAAAATTCAAAAAGAATTGAAAGCGCCAAAAAATCAGTATAATAAAGGTGGTGGTTATTATTACAGAAATCTTGAAGATATACTCGAGGCAGTTAAACCTTTGATGCCAAAAAATATATCTTTAATCTTAAGTGATGAGATGACTTGTATAGGAGCCAGATATTACAATGTTGCAACAGCCACCTTTACTGATGGGGAAAATAAAATAGAGACAAAGGCTTCAGCTAGAGAAACACAATTTAGACAAGGAATGGACGAGGCACAGATAACTGGTGCTTGTTCCAGTTATGCAAGAAAGTATGCTCTCAATGGGTTGTTCTTAATAGACGATACAAAAGACGCTGATTCAAAAGACAATTCAAAGATAGATAGGTTACAGGAACTAAAAGATGAATGTGACAAGATAGATAATATAGAAGATTTAAAAAAATTCTATAATGCTAACAAAGGATGTGGAGCTGAGTTTGATAAATATGTTGCTAATAAAAAAGCAGATTTAATTAAATAAATTATATGATGAACAAAATAGAAGCAACATTTATATTAAATAGCTTAAAACAAAAAGTTGATATAGATAATCGTTCTCTAACCGATGAAGATGTTGTTAATATCATAATGAATAATTATAATAATAATAAGATTTATTTAAAAAATTTAAAACATAAATTAAATAATAGTAAAGTTAATAGAATTAAAAGATTTTTCTTAGAAATAAGATATAACATTATAGATGTAATGATTATATTAATATTAATTGATTTGTTTGATAGATTTATAAATTTTTTATTAAAATAAAAGTATGAAGATATATGAATTAGACAAAATAGTTCAAGGTTCAGAGGAATGGCACGTATTAAGAACTGGCAAACTGACAGCGTCTCACGCACAAGCAATAGGAAACTGTGGTGCTGGTCTTAAGAGTTATGTAAATAGTATGATGGCTGATATATTCTCAACTGGTGTTCCAGATGATAAGTATACTGGAGAAGATATGGAAAGAGGGAATGAATTAGAAATGCAAGCCAGACAAGTATATGAACTAATGTATGACGTTGAAGTTAAGGAGGTAGGGTTCTGTGAAATAGATGACTACGTAGGGTTCAGTCCAGATGGCTTAATTAAAACCGATGGCTTGCTAGAAATTAAATGCCCCAAAGGAGAAGTTTATATGAAAATAGTAATGGATGGGGAAAAAGCAATAGATAGTAAATATATATGGCAGGTTCAAATGGAGCTAATGCTTTCTAAAAGAAAGTGGTGTGATTTAGTTTTCTATAACCCAAACTATAAACTTACGACTACTATTTTTAGAATTTACCCAGATGAAATTAAATTTGAAAAACTTAAAAAAGGAATTGAAGAAGGAAAGAAAATGATAAAAGAATACATAAGAAAGTATAATAATTTAATTGGAAAATAAAATTATGAATAGTGCTTTTGATAAACATAAAATAGAAAAACTGATTCAGTTAAAGCTAGGGAAGCCTATGGAGAAAGGTGCTTATACTATGTATGTTTCTTATCTGAATAGTAGACATATTGAATGTTTAGAAAATGGAAAAGAAGATGAAGCTGAAAAATATTTCAAGTTAATAAAAGTTTTAGAAGAAAATTATAAAAAGTTCCAAAAACCCTTTGAAATTGATGAAAAAAAACAGATAGATTATATAAATAAATAATTAATATGTTATTTACTTTAAAATATAAATGTGCTATAGTTAAGTTATATAAATTAAAAATTTATGGAAAAAATAATGTATTGTAATTTCAAAGATTGTGGAAAAGTTTTGTCAAAAAAAGAAATGAATCAGCCTAGTATTATTCATAATAAAAGGGAGTATCATTTTTGTAAAAAACATTTTAGCAAAATGTTGGGTATGATAGCAGAGTATAAAAAAGCAGAAGATAGGATAAATAAAAATATAATTAATTAATAAAAAAAATTATGTCAAAACAAGAAAAAGGTTTAACAACCGAAATGTCTCAAGAAGAGATAAATGAAATTCGTCAATTTACTGGCGAGAAAAATATAAGCAGAGGACCTAAAGTTCCTTTTCTTATCTTTGATGGAAATACTGGAATGTTTTCAAAGGTAGCAGAAGATAAAGATGAAAATGGAGAGACTGTTTTTGAAGAGTTAGGAAAAGAAATTGAATGCACAATT
>Ga0172382_10009568_pt1 | contig 13189 bp, 13 predicted proteins | sample Leawel138RmetaG_FD_122245 | JGI IMG/M metagenome (GOLD analysis project Ga0172382, IMG submission 122245) | Leachate microbial communities from a municipal landfill in Southern Ontario, Canada - Leachate well 138R metaG | ecosystem: Engineered > Solid waste > Landfill > Unclassified | place...
CTTCTCCTCGGGGGCCTTGTCGATCTCGTCGAAGGCCACAAAGGCGCCGCCGCCACGCAGGGCGGCGATCTTGGTGATCGCGGCGGTCAGGGTGGTCTTGCCGTGGTCGATGTGACCAATGGTGCCAACGTTGACGTGAGGCTTCTTGCGCTCGAATTTCGCCTTACCCATTTCGGTCTACCCCCGTACGGTTACGGTTCGAAATAGTTACATGTTGAAATATGGAGCCCACGAGCAGAATTGAACTGCTGACCTCGTCCTTACCAAGGACGCGCTCTACCTACTGAGCTACGTGGGCCGACTCAAAAAAACTGGAGGTGGGTCTGGACGGCGGGAAATGGAGCGGGAAACGGGACTCGAACCCGCAACCCTCAGCTTGGAAGGCTGATGCTCTAGCCAATTGAGCTATTCCCGCGATGGATGCAGTCCAGCGGCAGACTCATGGTCCGCCTCCTACAGTCTCTTTCGCGTCGCTTGTGGTGGTGGGGGGAGGATTTGAACCTCCGAAGGCGTTCGCCGACAGATTTACAGTCTGTTCCCTTTGGCCACTCGGGAACCCCACCATCGTTCATGTCAAATTGGAGCTGGCGATGGGACTCGAACCCGCAACCGGCTGATTACAAATCAGCTGCTCTGCCATTTGAGCTACGCCAGCCAGCTCGCTGCGTCGGCGCCGAGCGCCGCCGGGATTCGGGTAACTATACGCCCCGGATTGAAACGTCAAGCAAAAATTCGTCGGGGCGTGTCCCATGTCCGCCCCCGGGCCGAACCGCCCGGGAACGAGGGGCAGGCTTACGCCATTTCGCCACCGGGGGCAAGGACAATTCCTCCCTCCGGCCCCGTCCCGGACAAAAAAAGCCGCCTCCTTGCGGAGGCGGCTTGGAGATCGTGGTAGGCCATCAGGGACTCGAACCCCGAACCAATGGATTAAGAGTCCACTGCTCTACCAATTGAGCTAATGACCCACGTTTCCCGTTTGGGACGCTCTGATTACATCACGCCCCGAAGGGAAGTCAACAAAAAAAGACCGGGGCCGCAACATTTCATCCAATGCCCGCCGGGCAAGGGTTCCCGGGCGCCCCGGCCCTCGGACGCCCGGGTGTGCCCCGGGCCCGGCGGCCCCGGTCCCGCCGCCTGGCCGCGCCCCCTGGCCCGAGGGCGACCCGGCTCTTTCCGGAAAGGTGAACCGGCCCCCTGCCCCTCCGCGTGCGAGGGGGCGTCGTGGCCGTGCGTATGCCCGGTCAGATCGCCGTGGCCCGCCCTCCGAGTGCGAGGGGGGTGTCGTGGCCGCCGGGGTCGCAGCCCCGCCGCGTACAGGCGGGCCCGCCCGCAGCGACCCGGCAAGCGCGGACGGCCGCCCCCCATGCGCAGGGGGGGGGCGCCGAAAACCGCCAATATCCTCCTTTGGGGATACACCCCGCCCTCGCGCAGGACGGCACGCAGTACATATATATATGCACGCGCCCTCCCCGGCGGCGGCCAGGGGGCCGCGTCAAGGGACCCTGCCACCGCCGCCCCGGACACATGGAGCGCCACAGGGGCGGCGGAGCGCCGCGGCGCCCCCGCCGCCCCCGGCCGCGCGGCGGGCCGTCCCCAATCCCCCCGGACGGCGACAACGCGCCCCCGGGGGCAGCGGCGGCGCGCACAACAAAAGAAGCCGCCTCCTTGCGGAGGCGGCCCGGAAATCGTGGTAGGCCATCAGGGACTCGAACCCCGAACCAATGGATTAAGAGTCCACTGCTCTACCAATTGAGCTAATGACCCACGTCCTTTTGGCGCTTGGTGGCGCGGGAAAGTACCTATGCACCCGGCGCGCTCTTGTCAACAGCAAATTTCAATTTTATACCCGGTGCCATGATCGCGAATCACCCCCGCCTTCGTCGCGCCGCCCTGGCGGCGCTGCTGGTTGTTTCCGCCCTGGCGGCCCTGGCTCCCGCCCCCCTGCGCGCCCAGGACGCCACGGAGCCCTTCTCCACCAAATGGGCGCTCTTCCGCGTGGGCGAGGCGGCCCGGTCGGGCCCCACGCCGCTGGTGGCCGTGCTCTGGCTGACGCTGGAGGAGAGCTTCCACGCCTACGCCAATCCTCCCGGCGCGACGGGCATGCCGACGAGCCTGCGCCTTCGCGAGGGCGAGGCCGGGCCGCCCCTGGCGGTGCTCTACCCCCCCGGCACCCAGGAGCCCGACGTTTTCGAGCCCAAGCTGACCGTGAACACCTACCACGGCACCGTGCCGCTGTTCGTGCCCCTGGAGCTGGACCCCGGGGAGCGCCTGGACCTGCGCGGCACCCTGGCCCTGGCGGCCTGCTCGGACAAGAACTGCTGGCCCCTGCGCGCCGAGGTGGCCCTGACCCACGACGGCCCCCTGGCCGAACTGCCCGACGCCCAGTTCACCTTCTGGTTCCCGCTCTACTCGTCGCTGACCGCCGCCGACCAGACCCTGGACCCCCTGGCCGCCGCCGCCCCCGGGCTGGAGACCCGGCCCGGGGCGGCCGCCGTCCTGGCCCGGCTGGAGCCGCGCTATCTCGCCCCCGGCCTGGAGGTCACCGGCCTGGGCCTGGCCCTGGTCCTGGCCTTCCTGGCGGGGCTCGTCCTCAACTTCATGCCCTGCGTGCTGCCCGTGGTCAGCCTGAAGCTCTCGGGCCTGCTGGCCGGGGGCGCCGAGGCCGACCCCGACGCGCGCATCCGCGCCTTTCGCGAGCACAACCTGTACTTCTCGGCCGGGGTGCTGCTCTATTTCCTGGCCCTGGGCGGAGCCCTGGCCGCCCTGGGGCTGGCCTGGGGCCAGCTGTTCCAGAGCCCGGCCGTGGTGCTGGGCCTGACGGTGGCGGTCTTCGCCCTGGCCCTGTCGCTGTTCGGGCTCTACTCGCTGCCCGTGGTGGACCTCAAGGCCGGGCGCTCGGGCAGCCCCCGGGCCCAGGCCCTGTTCACCGGCGTGCTGGCCACCCTGCTGGCCACGCCGTGCAGCGGGCCGTTCCTGGGCGGGGTGCTGGGCTGGGTGCTGCTCCAGCGGCCCGAGGTCGTCCTGGCCGTGTTCCTGAGCCTTGGCCTGGGCATGGCCAGCCCCTTCCTGCTCATGGCCGCCCGGCCCGGGCTGGCGCGCCTGCTGCCCCGGCCCGGGGCCTGGATGCGCCACCTGGAGCGCGGCGTGGGCTTTTTCCTGCTTGGCACCTGCGTCTACCTGCTGTCCATCCTGCCCGGGGACACGCTCGTGCCCGCCCTGGCCCTGCTGTGGGCCGTGGGGCTGGCGGCCTGGATGTGGGGCGGCTGGACGGGCCTGTCCGACCCGCCGCTGCGCCGGGCCCTGGTGCGCGCGGCGGCCCTGGCCGTGGTGGCGGCGGCGTGGTTCCTGCTGCTGGCCCCCGCCGGGCCCCGGGCGGACTGGGAGCCCTACGACGAGGCCGCCTTCCGCGCCGCCCTGGGCAACGAGCCCGTGCTGCTGGACTTCACCGCCGACTGGTGCCCCAACTGCAAGCTGCTGGAGCACACGGCCCTGGCCCCGGAGAACCTGGCCCGCTGGCAGCGGCGCTGGGGCCTGCGCCTGATGCAGGTGGACATGACCCGCGAGACCCCCGGGCACCTGGAGCTGCTGCGCGCCCTGGGCAGCCAGAGCATCCCGGTGGTGGCCGTTTTCCCGGCCGGGGCCGACAGCCTGCGGCCCCTGGTGCTGCGCGACCTGTTCACCTCCGGGCAGATGGACGCCGCCCTGCAAGAGGCCCTGGCCCCCGGGGCCGGGCAGCCATGACCCCCGGCACGCCCCCCCGGGCGCGGCATCTGCCCCCGGGGCTGGCCTGGAGGCAGGCCGACGTGTTCTCCCGCCTGCCCCTGGGCGGCAACGGACTGGCCGTCTTTGCCGACGCCCGGGGCCTGGACGCGGCCCTGATGCAGGCCCTGACCCGCGAGCTGCGCCAGTTCGAATCCATCTTCCTGACCCCCGGGGAACGCCCCGGGGCGTGGCGCGCGCGCATGTTCACCGTGGACGAGGAGCTGGACTTCGCCGGGCACCCGGTGCTCGGGGCGGCCTGCGTGCTGCACGAGGCCCGCGACATGGCCCGGGGCGCCGCCCCCGCCGAAGCCGCCACCTGGACCCTGGCCCTGAACGCCCGCGAGGTTACCGTCGCCACCCGCCGCGCCGGGAGCTGGTACGAGGCGGAGATGGACCAGGGCGCGCCGCTGTTCGGCCCGCCCCTGGACGGCGACACGGCCCGGGCCCTGCTGCGGGCCCAGGGCCTGGACGAATCCGATCTGGCCCCGGGGCTGCCCGCGCGGATGGTTTCCACCGGGCTGCCCTACCTGCTGGTGCCCCTGCGCCGGGGGCTGGAGCGCGCCCGCCCGGCCAGCGCGGACTTCGCGGCCCTGCTCGCCGCCGTGGGCGCCCATTTCTGCTACCCGCTGGACATCGCCGCCCGCGAAGGCCGCAGCTTCGACAACCACGGCCTGCTGGAAGACCCGGCCACGGGCAGCGCCGCCGGGCCCGCCGGGGCCTACCTGGTCCGCCACGGGCTGGCCCGGCCCGGGCAGGAACTGACCATCCGCCAGGGTCGCTTCGTCCATCGGCCCAGCGAGATCCGCGTGTGCGTACAGGGTCCGGCCCGGGCCCCGGAGCGGGTGCTCGTGGCCGGGGACGTGGTCATGGCCGCGCGCGGGGCCTTCGACTAGCGCCGCGCCCGGGGCCGGCGCCGGGGCTCCGAGGGCGGAAGGGCACCCGGTCCGGACCCCGTGCGCCGAGGGGATGGGGCCGCATGGTGCGGGCGCGGCACGGGCGCGCGCCCGAATACCTCCCGGCCCGTTCCCGGCCGCCGCGCGGCCTCGCGCATGCAAAAGGGGGCGACCCGGCGGGCCGCCCCCTTTGCCGCGCCCCTGCCGGGACACCGGGCCGCGCGCCCTACTCCACGCAAACCAGCCCGAAGGCGTCGCCGGTGATGCAGCGCGCGCCCCCGGGCGTGACCTCGAAGGTGTTCTCCACGCCGACCATACCCAGCCCGGGCAGGGCGAACTTGGGCTCCAGGGCCATGACCATGCCCTCCTCCAGGGGGGTCTTGATCCTGGCGGCGATGGCCGGGAACTCGTCGATGACCAGCCCGATGCCGTGGCCCAGGAAGCGCACCTTGTTGGCGCCAAGGCCCATGAAGCCCTCCTGCATGCCGCGCGCGTCGGCCAGGTCCATGACCTCGCGGTACAAATCCTCGGGCAGGGCGCCGGGGACCATGCGCCCGGCCAGCAGGGCCTGGACCTCCACGCAGAAGTCGTGCCCCCGGCGCGCGGCGTCGGGCACGCTGGAGGCCGGCCCGGCCCAGTAGACCTGGGTCTTGTCCGTGACGTAGCCCTCCAGGCAGAAGCCGATGTCGCAGGCCAGGGGCTCGCCCCGGCGCCACAGCTTGCCCGCGTAGCCCATGAAGGGCACCGCCGGATGCTCGCCGCGCAGGCCCACCGGGCCGTTGAACACACTGGGATAATTGGCGCTGTCCCCCGCGGCGACGTGGCCCAGGAAGCACTCCTCGCCATAGGCGCCCATGCGCAGGGGCCCGCTGTGGCCCAGGGCGTAGAAGGCCTCCCAGGCCAGGTGCGACACCTCGCGCTCGCTCATGCCCGGACGCAGCACCCCGGGCAGCATCTCGTACAGGGCCAGGTGGTGCCGCTCGCCGCACAGGCGCAGTTTTTCCAGCTCCCAGGCCGTCTTGCGCATCCGGCCCAGGGCCAGCAGCGTGTCGCCGGGCACAAGGCGCGTGCCGGGGCCGAGCTCCTGCTCCAGCTTCTGGCCGAAACTCCAGGGCAGCCCGCCCATCTCGCACGCCGCCACCGGCGCCAGGGGCGAACCGGCCTGCTCCAGCAGGCCCGGAACATCGCGGTAGGACCGGAAGGCCAGGATATTCTCCAGGGGCGACTCCAGCCGCGCGCGCTCCTCGCCCTTGCGGCACAGCAGCACGGGCGCGCCCTCGCGGGGCAGCCAGAACAGGCCGTTGCCCAGGTGGCCGGAAAGCCAGTAGAGGGTCACCCGGGAAAAGGCCAGAAGGCCCCCGGCCCCGGGCAGGTGCCGGTCCATGAGGGTGCGGCAGCGGGCCCAGCGCTGCTCCAGTTCCTGGGCGGGGATGGTTTCGACGGCGGCGAACATGCGGCGCTCCGGGTTGGGGTGCGGGGGAACGGGCCCCGGGCCCTGGTCATACGCAATGGCCCCCCGCCTTGGCAACCCGGCGCGGGCCGGTCCCCTCCCGGGTTGCCAAGGCGGGGGGCCGTGGTTTATCCATCGGGCGCCGCCCGGCGGCACCGCAGACACACCACCCGCAAGGACGGATCGCATGGACCTCGCCACACTGTTCCAGGCCCGCCAGTACCTGACCATCAAGGCCCACTCCCCGGGCGCCCTGCGCCTGGGCGTCGACCCCGCCATCCTCGGCGACGCGCGCTTCAAGGCCCTGGCCTCGGGCGGCGCGCAGCTGCCCCCGGGCATCCTGGGCGTGGACGTGAGCATCTTCACCATGAGCGTGACCCTGCGCTACGACCCCGCGCGCCTGCCCGCCGGGCGGGTCGAGGACTTCTTCGGGGCCGACGAGCCCCGCGCCGACGCGGCCCTGGCCGCGCTGCAACAGACCCTGGAACAGGGCCGGGCCTGAGGCGACCGGCCATGCTGCGCGCGGATATCCCGGGCTTCGGCGCTCTGGAGCTGACCCACCTCGTCCTGGACCTGAACGGCACGCTGACCGTGGACGGCGAGCTGGTGCCGGGGGTCGCCGCGCGCCTGGAGGCCCTGGGCAGGCGGCTGTCCATCCACCTGGTCAGCGCCGACACCCGGGGCGACGCCGCACGGCTGGCCGCCGGGCTGGGCCTGGCCCTGGAGCCCCTGCCCGCGACGGGCCAGGCCGAGGCCAAGGCCGGGCTGGTGCGCGCCCTGGGGCCGCGCGGCTGCGTGGCCGTGGGCAACGGGCGCGTGGACGCGCCCATGCTGGCCCTGGCCCGGCTGGGCATCGCCGTGATCCTGGCCGAGGGCGCGGCGGGCGCGGCCCTGCTGGCCGCCGACGCCGTCTGCACCGACATCCGCGACGCCCTGGACCTGCTGCTCGTGCCCGAGCGGCTGACGGCCACCCTGCGCAGCTGACCCGCCCGCCCGTGCGGCCTGCCCGGGGCCTGGGCGGATTGCCCGGGCCTCGGCGCCTGCGCCCCGCACGGCCAGCCCCGTCGCGCCGCCGCCTCTGGCAGCGCCGCCCTCTGCCCTCCGCCCCGCGCGCGGCCGGCCCATGCGGGGGATATGATCGTGACCGCCCCGCCGTTCTTCTCCTCCAGTTCCCGGCCGGCCCGTCCCCCGCGCCGCCGCCCCGCGCGCGGCGCCCTTCCGGTTCGTCCCGTTTTGGGCTAGGCTCGGGCCATGACCAGTTCCGACCGCCGCCGCCCCGCGCGGCCCGCGGGCGCCCGCGGGCCCGCCCCCGCCCGGCGCGCCGCGCGCCTGCCGGGCCTGGCCCTGGGGCCGCTGTGCCTGCTGCTGGCCGCGTGCAGAAGGGGCGACGCGGTGGGCGCCGCGCGCATGCTGTTCACGGGCGACGTGGCCGGGGCCCAGTGCATGGCCGCGGAGAAGGCCGTGCGCTACGCGGTGAACCCCCAGGCCCTGGCCTGGGATCTCAAGGCGTTCCGCGACCGCCTGGAGGGCTTTCGCAAGGCCGTGGACGGCATATGGGGGGAAAAGGACCGCGAGGAGCCCGGCCCGCGGCGCTATGTGAAATACAGCGGGGAATACCGGAGCCGGGCGATGGTCGACTTCGACACCGGGGTGGTCACGGTGGAGACCGTGGACCAGAGGGCGCCCCTGGCCAGCCTGGAGGCCGCCGTGACGGCCACGGTCCTGGCCCCTGCGGACCCGCGCGCCGTGGACCTCTACTCCGCCTCGGAGATCACCCTGGGCGAGGAACCCTTCCTCTACGGGCAGGTCAAGGACTTCCAGGGCCAGGACATCCGCTGGGAATGGCGCGCCCGGCAGTTCGCCCGCGAGCTGGTGGCCCGGGGCACCGCCACGCGCACGGTCCGGGGCGGCGCGGGCCCGCAGCTGGCGCACGCCGTGCGCTTCGAGCTGGTTCCCGGCCACCTGCACCTGCGCGCCGCCAGATACGCCGCCCTGGTGCGCGAGCAGGCCCGGCGCTTCGCGGTCAGCGAAAACCTGATCTACGCCATCATGAAGACCGAAAGCGACTTCAACCCCTTCGCCGTCAGCTCCGCCCCGGCCTTCGGGCTGATGCAGATCGTGCCCGGCACCGCCGGGGCCGACGTGACCCGCATGCTCACGGGCAGCAAGGGCCAGCCGAGCAAGGAATTCCTCTTCGAGCCCGCGAACAACGTGCTCTACGGCACGGCCTACCTGCACATCCTGGACACGCGGCACCTGGCCGCCGTGACCGACCCCGTGGCGCGCGAATACTGCGTCATCGCGGCGTACAACGGCGGTTCCGGCGCCGTTCTGCGCAGCTTCGACGCCGACCGCGCCAAGGCCGCCGCGCGCATCAACGCCCTGGGCCCGGCCCGGGTGTACGAGCATCTGCGCTCCCGCCTGCCCGCCCAGGAAACGCGCCGCTACCTCGCCAAGGTCATGGAGGCCAAGAAGCTCTTCGTGGGCGTGGGCGCCCGGGGCTGACCTCAGCCCCCGGCGCGCGCCGCCCGCGCGGCGAGGAACAGGGCGGGGTCGTTGGCGAAAAAGCCCGTGGCGCCGAGGTCCAGGGCCCGGGCCATGCCCTCGGGGGTGTTGGCCTCGGCGTAGACCCAGGGGAACAGGCCGTACCCCGCCGCGCGCACCCGCCCGGCCAGGGCGGGGTCCAGGGCGTCCAGCCAGGGGTGGAACGACGCGGCGCCGATGGCGCCAAGCAGCGCCAGGAAATCCACGTTGGCCTCGCCCTCGCACAGCAGGCCCAGGGGCAGGGCGGCGTCCAGCGAACGCAGGGCGACCAGGCTCTGGAGATTGAAGCTGGAAACCACCACCCGCTCCTGGAGGCCCATGCGCCGCACCAGCGCAGCCACCTGGCGCTCCACGGGAACCACCCCCGGGGCCCAGGCCGGAACGCAGGCCGCCTCGGGCTTGATCTCGATATTCACCAGCACCCGGCGGCCCACGGCCTCCAGCACCTCCTCCAGCAGCGGCAGGCGCACGCCCGCGAACTGCGGGCCGAACCACGACCCGGCGTCCAGCCGGGCCAGCTCGCCCCAGGGCAGGGCGCTCACCGGCCCGTGGCCGTCGGTGGTCCGGTCCAGGGTGGCGTCGTGGATGACCACCAGCCGCCCGTCGGCGGACAGGGTCACATCCAGCTCCACGCCGTCGGCTCCGGCGGCCACGGCGGCCTCGAAGGCGGGCATGGTGTTCTCGGGAAAGGCGGCGCTGTGGCCGCGATGGGCCCAGCACAGGGGCGCGGCGGCGCCAGGACGGGAGGCGGGCATGGCGGGCTCCGGGGTTGTACGCGCCGCGCGCGCGGCGCGCGGCGCCGGCGGACGGGGCGGGATCATTCCAGCAGGGTGTAATCCATGGTCCTGCGGCGCGGGCTGAACCCGGCAGCCTCCACCAGCCGCCGCAGCTCGGCCTCGGGCAGCCGAAAATGCACGCCCGCCGCAGCCACCACGTTCTCCTCGATCATGGTCGAGCCGAAATCGTTGGCGCCCCACAGCAGGGCAAGCTGCCCGACCATCGGCCCCTGGGTGACCCACGATGCCTGCACCGAGGCCACATTGTCCAGATACAGCCGCGACAGGGCCAGCGTCTTCAGGTAGTCCGTCGAGGACGCCTCGGGCGCGGACAGGCGCGTATTGGCGGGCTGGAAGGTCCAGGGGATGAAGGCCGTGAAGCCGCCGGTCTCGTCCTGGAGCGCGCGCAGGCGCTCCAGGTGCTCGATGCGCTCGTCCAGGGTCTCGCCCTGGCCGAACATCATGGTCGCCGTGGTGCGCAGGCCCTGGGCGTGGGCCTCGCGCATGACCGCCAGCCACTGCGCGGCGGTGCACTTGCGCGGCGAAACCAGGGTGCGCATGCGCTCGGTGAGGATCTCCGCGCCGCCGCCGGGGATGGAGTCCAGCCCCGCCGCAACCAGGCGGCGGATGACCTCGCCGTGGCCCAGGCCCGTGCCCTGCCCCAGGAACCATATCTCCGTCGGCGAGAAGCCGTGTATGGCCACCTGCGGGAAGCGCTCCTTGAGGAAGGACAGCATGCCGGTATAGAAGTCCAGCCCCAGGTCGGGATGCATCCCCCCCTGGAGCAGGATCTGGTAACCGCCCAGCTCCACCGTCTCGCGGACCTTGGCCTCCAGTTCGTCCCGGGAGAGCACATAGCCCTGCGGATCGCCCGGGGCGCGGAAAAAGGCGCAAAAGCGGCAGCCCGACACGCAGACGTTGGTATAGTTGATGTTGCGGTCCACGATGTAGGTGACCACCGGGTCGGGATGCAGTTCCAGGCGCCTGGCGTGGGCCATGCGGCCCAGGGCGAACACGTCCTGGCTCTCATACAGGGTCCGGGCTCCCCCCGGGGTCAGGCGCTGGGTCATCGATCCTCCACGGTGCTTGACGGGGCGTTGTTTTTCGCGGACAACAGGGCACCCGGACCGGGGCGCCCCCCGGCTCCGGCCCATCCCCCGGAGACCGCATGCTGTTCGACGATGAGCTAAGGGCCCTGCTCCAAAAGGTCAAGACCGTGGCCGTCATCGGCGCCGTGGACAAACCCGGCCGCCCGGTGGATATGGTCGGCCGCGCCCTGGCGGCCGCAGGGCTGGCCGTGATCCCCGTCCACCCCAAGCGCCGCGACGTGTGGGGCCTGCCGACCTATCCCTCCCTGGCCGAGGTGCCCGTGCCCGTGGACCTGGTGGACGTGTTCCGCGCCCCGGAGCACTGCGCCGCCCACGCCCGCGAAACCCTGGACCTGGCGCCCCGGCCCCTGGCCTTCTGGATGCAGTCGGGCATCGCCAGCCCCGAGGCCGGGGCCCTGCTGGCCGGATCGGGCATCCGCGTGGTGGAGGACGCCTGCCTGATGGTCGAGTGGCGGAGGCTTGGCCTGTGACGGCCGGGAACGGGGAGGCCGTGGTCTTCGAATGCCGCATGTGCGGGCACTGCTGCGAGGGCACGGGGGGCATCGTGCTGGCCGCGCGCGACCGGCAGCGCCTGGCGGCCCACCTGGGCCTGGCCGAGGCGGCCATGACCGAGCGCTACGCCGAGGCCGTGGGCGGCAAGATCCGCCTGCGCTGCGGAGCCGACGGATTCTGCGTCTTCTACAGCCAGAGCCGGGGCTGCACCGTGCACCCCGGGCGCCCGGACATCTGCCGGGCCTGGCCCTTTTTCCGCGGCAACCTCGTGGACCGTTCCAGCTGGGAGATGATCCAGGACGACTGCCCCGGCGTGTGCGCCCCGGCGGGCCACGCGGAATTCCGCCGCCAGGGGTTGGCCTATGTGCGCGCCCTGGGCGTGGACGAAGCCGACGAGGGCGCACCCGGCGCCCTGCTGAACCTGCCCGACTGACCCGGGACGACGGGGACGACGTGGACATCCGCGAGTGCTACCGCATCCTGCGCCTGCCCAAGGGCGCCACACCGGACGACCTGAAGTCGGCCTTCCGCAAGCGCGCCTTCGAGCTGCACCCGGACCTGAACCCCGGCAACCCCCAGGCGCACACCGAATTCCAGAAACTCAACGAGGCCTATGTGCTGCTGCGCGAGGCCCTGGGCCAGGAGCCGCCCCCCCGCCCCGGGGCCGCCAGGCCCACGGCGGAGCAGGCCGAAGGCGCCGCGCGCTACCGGGCCCAGGCCGGGGCCCAGGCCCCGGGCAAGGGCGCCCAGCCCCCCGGAGCCGCCCCCGGAGCCGCCCCGGGCCAGGGCCCCCGGGCCGGAGCCGCCTCCGACGGGCGCTTTTTCTACCGCAAGGAGGAAGTGCTCCGGAACATCCTGAACGACCCCTTCGCGCGCAAGGTCTTCGAGGACATCTACAGCCAGATCCGCCAGGGCGCCCCGGCCGGGGCGCCGGGGGTCACGCGCAGCCGCAGCCTGGCCCTGCGCTGGGGCGACCGCGAAATGTCCCTGGACCTGACCTTCGGCCTGTGGCGCGGGCTCAAGGGCTGGCTGCGCCGCCAGATGGACGACGAGCAGACCGTGCGCCTGCCCGCCGCCCAGCTCCTGCCCGGCAACCGCCTGCGCTTGCAGGTGCGCCGGGCCTGGTCCGGCGACCCGGTCACCGTGGAGGTGCCCATCCCGCCCGACTATGTGGTCGGCCGCGCCCTGCGTCTGCGCGGCCTGGGCCGCAAGCTCGGCCCTCTCAAGGGCGACCTCTACCTGCGGCTCATGGCCCTGTAGCCCGGCGCCGCGGGCGCCCCCGCGCCAATCCCCCCCGCCAGAAAACGGCCCCCCCCCGGCCGCCGCAAGGACGCCCGCAAGACGGGCGCGCGCCGCAGCAGCCGACCCGGTTCGCGGCGAAGGCCGCCCTGCCGCGCACCCGGGCCGCCCGCAGCCCGCCCGGAACGGCGCCCGGCCGCGCCAGCGGGAGGGACCAGGCCGCCTTCACATCCAAAACATGCCGTACGGCCTGGTTTTTCCGCCCCATCACGGCACGCCGGTTTTGGGCGGCCCGGGGGCTTGGGCTCCTCGCCCGGCCGGAGGCGCCGCCGCCCAGGGACGCAACCCGCCGCGCGCGTCACGGAAAAATGATTTGTCATCGCCTCCCATCCGTGCGAGTGAAACGGGCGCGCGAAGAACCCGGGCGCCGTGGTCCACACGGCCCGGACGCACGCCTCGCGCGAGAATCCAGAGGAGGACGCATGGCCGAAACCATCGAAGACATCACGATCAACTGGGAAGACGAGGAAGGCCGCCTGCTGGTCAAGGAAATCAAGAAGGAAGTCCTGACCAAGGGCTCCTGGTCGACGATCATGTTCCTGTACCAGGAGATGGACAAGCGCACGGGCGAATACAAGGCGCCCAAGATCCGCGTGGGGCGCTACCAGAAGCGCGGCGGGCGCTACTCGTTGCAGTCCAAGTTCAACATCTCCTCCGCCCGCCAGGCCCGTCAGTTGACGGAAGTCCTCGGCCAGTGGCTGCCCGAAATGGGCGACGAGGAGGAATAGCGCGCCCGGCCAGGGCCGTGAAAAAGCCCCGGGGCGCCAAGGCGCCCCGGGGCTTTTTCACGGCCAAGGGCCCGGGTCCGGCTCAGTTCCCGTCGCCGTCCCGCCCGGGGGCCAGGGCCGGGTTGGGTTCGTAGAA
>Ga0172382_10009569_pt1 | contig 13189 bp, 10 predicted proteins | sample Leawel138RmetaG_FD_122245 | JGI IMG/M metagenome (GOLD analysis project Ga0172382, IMG submission 122245) | Leachate microbial communities from a municipal landfill in Southern Ontario, Canada - Leachate well 138R metaG | ecosystem: Engineered > Solid waste > Landfill > Unclassified | place...
CATCTCATTGGGATGCAGAATCGGCTGCCAGGCCTGATTTTCCAGACTCGACTCGCGACCGTCATGAAAGAACATCTGCTGATAGGCGACGTTGTAGAGGGTCGGTGTATTACGCCCGACACTACGGCCCTCCGTACCCACCGCAATCGCCAGTTCGTTGTTGGTGAATCCCTGTTCCGGGATATGGCACATGGCACACGACTGGGTGCCATTCAAGGACAATCGACGGTCGTAGAAGAGCTTTCTGCCCAGTTGTACGGATGCTTTCGTGAGGGGGTTGTCCGTCGGTATTTCGGTTGGGGGCAGGCCCAGCGACTGGGCCCTCGCCCGGTCGATCAGATCGACCGCCTCACCCACACGTTCGACCAGGGGGCGGGAGCGCGTCTCGTAGTCCGGGTCAGCGTAGTTCCCACGATAATCGCCGGGTCCATCCACCGCCGCCGCTGCCACACCCCAGCACCCCAGCAACGAGCCGTAGAGAATCAGTCTTCGCATCGCCATCACCTCCCGGGCAATCCACGTGATCCGCGGGTGAACCCGTCGGTCGTTATCCTCTGCGCCAGTGCATCGACATTGCTCCCCGTCAGTGTCTGCATGAATTCCACCAGATCGGCTTTGTCCTGCCCCGTCAATCCCAGCGGACGGATTCTCTCATCGATGAATTCATGCGCGAATCCGCCGCGATCGTAGTACTCGACGACCTCCTCCAGCGAAGCCATCGATCCATCATGCATGTAGGGTGCGGTCCGTGCGACATTGCGTAACGAAGGGGTCTTGTAGGCCCAGCGGTCATCCGGATGCTGGGTGGCCTCATACAAACCCAGATCATTGAAGGATTGCTCTTCCGTACCGGCCAATGCATCCTGGTCGACCTCGATGACAACATCAGAACCAATGACGATTCTTGGCGGTTTATCGTCATCATGCATGGATCTGTACCAGCCGATTCCGGTGTTGTGCAGCTTGTTGTCCGTGAATAACGCGTCCTTCGGCCCCACCGTATGGCATGCCGCGCAGCCTGCCTTGCCAGTGAACAGATCGAAGCCCCGCCTTGCCGAGGCGCTGATCGCATCGGCCTGCCCGCCGTAACGCCAGCGATCGAACGGCGAGTCCGCCGCAACGAGGGTTCGCATGTAGGCTGCCAGGGCATCCGATACCGTCTGCATGGAGACCCCCACACCCGGGAACGCCTGCTCGAACAACACCGCATACCCCTCGACCGCCTCGATTCTGGATAGCATACCCCCAACGTCACGATTGCCGGTCGTCGCATAATTCAACAACTCGTCCCATACCGCGGCCTCGAGCGAAAACTCCCTGCCATCCACAAACAGGCGTTTCATGTAGCCCACGTTGTACAGGCTGGGGGCATTGCGCCGCAGACTGCGTCCCTCGAAACCAATGGCCCTGGCCATGGAATTACTGGTGAATCCCTGACTGGGGATATGGCAGTGAGCACACGACAAAGAGGAGTTGGCCGTCAGGCGCCTTTCGAAGAACAGCGTTTCTCCCAGCTTGAACAGCGCGCGGTCGGCCGTCGTACCACCGGCCGTGCTCGTGGCCGGAAGCCCCAGCGGTGGGTTGTGAACCCGGGCGAGTCTGGCATCGATCGCGCTGGTCGCCGCGTCTGCCACCGCAGACTGTCGTGGCTCCAGACCACCACCCGGAAGCGCCAGCGTGCGGATATCCGCCAGGATGACGTCGGTATGGAGAAACGAGACACTGTAGATGTTACGTATTCTCTGCTGGGCGTCGATGAGATAGACCCGCAAGACGTGCGCTATCGAACCCGCGCGCGCGCCCTCCGCAGCGAGTTCCTTCTGGATGGTCTGGCCATAGGATGCCAGGATCGGATCCAACGCAGCGGCCGATGCCGTGGTCACGTACTTCCACTCCGTGGCACCGTCCGGAATCCCGTTCTCATAGAGACGCATCACCTCCGGAGTATCCCGCTCCGGATCGAAGCTGAGACTCAGCAGCTTCACGAAGCCCGCCAGATCGGGATCCTTCTCCAGCCGGGCCTTCAGCTGATGCAGAACGAACGTTGCCAAGGGGCAGCCGTTTGCATCGGTGCAGGAACTGTAGATAAAACTGAGTACGACGATCTTGTCGTCGTAGAGATCATGAAGGGTGGTGGGTTCGCCGTTCGATGCAAGCACCACACCATCGGCCGCCGCCTTTATCACCGGAAGAAAGTAGCTACCCGGGACGGGGACGGTGAATCCGAGCTGTCCATAACCGGGGGCCGCAATGGCGGCCTGGCCGGTGTCCCTGGTAACGATTTCCGGGAGTTCCGTGTGGGCCACTGACAGGCTGGGTACCACCAGCAGCAGGTGCGTCAGCAGCCCTGCAATAGCGATCATCGGAATGTCTGTCCAGCTGCGCCTCGAACCTCGCCCGGCGCTCGAACCACTGCACATGAGATACCTCCAGCAGCCGCATGATGGCGGTCATACTCCAGCTGCCAACCGTACGGGTTGGCACGCAGAATAAGACAGATGCCGAAGCATCGCTCCGGCACCTGGTGAACCACATGTCCTACTGCTTGAAAGAGGCGTCCTTCAAGACGACCAGATTTTCCGCCACTGTACCTGTTGCCGCAGGCTGTGCAGCGGAAATCTGAGTATCGAACAACTGTCTCGAGTTGAAGGTAATCAGATGCGCCCGGCCAAGCTTCTGCTTGTAGAAGTCGATTTCCCACTGCTTCGCCAATTCCTTGCCATCCCAGTGATACAGCGTCAGGAACTGCTCATCGTGTTCACCCTTCTTGTCCCAGCTGGACAGCAGGGAGGAGCTGTAATACAGACGCTTTCCATCCCAGCTCTGCGATACCATATTGACCTGGGGACCGATCTTCTTCTCGTATACCATCTTCGCATGGAACGGATCGGACACATCGAACAGCCGTGTGCTGCCATCCATGAAGGTATCGATCCAGAGATACCGGTCATCCGCCGAGATGGAGAACGCCACCGGGATCGGCACATTGGCCGGATCACCGATCGTGCCGACCTTCTTGACGCTCCAGCCTTCCTTGACATCGTCGTAGATCAGGAAGATCTCGGAGGTCAGTGCGGTCGTCGTGAAGCAATAGTTGTTGCCCCACGCGCAGCGCACTTCCAGTGGTGCACCGGGCACGTCGATAACCTTCAACGGCTTGCGGGTATGCAGATCCCAGATGACGACGGTGTTCCCGAAGCGCTTCATCGCCTCCTCGTCACCCATCATCTTGCCGAAATCCATCATATAGTTGGACCAGCCGGTGAAGGATGACGTCACCATCACGTTCTTGGCGGGCAGAAAGCGGACATCATAGCCGTACCCGTCCGCATACTTGCCTGACTTGCTCGCTCCCTGCAGGTCACCATCGGTCGGCAGCCAGTAGGTATCGATGTACTCACCTTCATTGGTGTACTCGACCAGTGCCGTACGGCCGCCGTGATCCTTGTTGTTCGACAGCGCGCTGATCATCATCCTGCCCGGCATGGCCACGAATGTGTGTGGACCCACCACCCCGCCGCTTGCAGACACGAAGTCATCGATCACCTTGGCGAGTTTGGGTTTGGCCGGGTCGGTGTACACATCGAATATGAAAATCTTGTTGGTATCCAGACCGCCGGCCCAGAGATAACGGCGGTCATCGGTGTAGCCGGAGTGGTGGGCCTCGTTTCTGCCGCCAACCGACAAGACATTGATGACTTCTCCATATTTTCCAGACTTGGGGTCCACATCGACCGTAACCAGCTTGTCCTGCTCGTCACCGACCCCCTCCACGCCCAGGGTCCATACATAGGCGAACTGCTCCTGACCAACGATCTTGGCCGAATAGGGTGAAACACAGGTCTCATCAGCAGGCGCAGCACTGGGCAGAACCGAACCGGTTATACCGATTACGGCCGCCAGTCCCAGCGTCATGGCAGTGTCTCTGAAAGTCGCTTTGATCATGTCTATCGCTCCTTGCCCTCAAATACGATTGAGGGTCATGTTTTTTGTGACACCCAGGGAGGGTGTAGTCCGTCACACACCCTGAAGTCCGTCTCATCAGGTATAGCCAATCCTTAAAGAATTGACATTTGCAAAGCACATGCCACTCACCCGGCACGGGAGAAAGACGCCGTTTGACGCCTTTAATCGATTCATATTCAAAGGATCTTTGAAGCGCACCGACCGCACGCCGAGGGTAACTACCTACCAGGACCGGCAGGGCTGGCTCGTGACATATGTCACGATTAAGAGACAGCGAGCACTCAAGTGATTCTTTAACTGCACAACGCTGTTTACCGGCGCGGGCGCACCCAGCCGGATCCAAAGGGAGTCGCACGGATTCCACGCACGCAGAGGCTGCCGGCGAGGATCGCCGGCCATCAATTCGTTTTGTCGACCAAAACCACGTAATTGATACGGAGATACCAAAACCTGCATTAACAAAGCCTCACGCCGTGTCGGCAGGTGTCGGCCGCATGGACGCGGCCGTCAAGCCTACAGGGACGTATTCACGGTGTCCTGCCGACACGGCGTGAGGCTTTGTTAATGACTGCCTTAGTAAGATCCGTATCCGCGCCGAGCCGACAGCGCGCCCGGTCTTCGATGATTGGCCCGGGGCGCTGCCGGGCAACCGTATGGGCGACTAGGTGGTGGAGGGTAAAGGCCGTTCGTGATTGGCGTACCGCCGATCCCGTGCACGCTTTGCCAGGAGAACCGCATGGGTGACGTCAACTGCCTGTTTGTTTTCCCGCACGTCATGCACCCGGATGATGGACACCCCGTTCAGAATCCCGAGTGCCGTCATGGCCACCGTCGCATGCCGCAACTCCTCCGGCGTGTCGCAGTTACAGAGGCTCCCCATAAAACGCTTCCGGCTGACTCCAAGCAGTACCGGGTAACCGGTTGGGACACAGTCCTGCAGATTTCCAAGGATTTCCAGGTTGTCGACCTTGCGCTTGCCAAAGCCGATACCGGGATCCACGACGATCTTCTGTGGTGCCACCCCCGCATCCTGCGCCGCCTTGCATCGCGACGACAAAAAGTCGCGTATCTCTGTGACCGCATCGATATAGATCGGCTGGTCCTGCATCGTCGCGGGCGTTCCCTGCATGTGCATCAGGACGAGTGTCGCGCCACTCTGGGCGGCCACCTCCAGCATGCGAGCATCCGTCCTGGCCGCACTGATATCGTTGATGACGTCCGCCCCCAGTCGAATTGCCGCTGCGGCAACGAGGGCAGACTGGGTATCCACACTGATCCGGACCTGTGCCGGCGTCGAGCCGCGCAGTGCATGAATCACGGGAAGAATCCTGTGGCATTGTTCTTCCGGAGAGATCGGCCTGGACCCGGGACGCGTCGACTCCCCCCCCACATCGATGATATCCGCCCCATCCCGGACCATGATCCTTGCATGCTCGAGCGCGTGATCGATCTGCAGATGCCTGCCGCCATCCGAAAAGCTGTCTGGCGTCACATTGAGAATACCCATCAGGCGGGGTTTCGATACATCCAGCGCCCGGGGCCGTGATTGGGAAGTGTGGTCGATCGACGTGCCCAGGCACCGCTCGACCAGAGAATCCACTTCGTGCTGCATACCAACGCCTCCATTGCCTGCGTAACGCTCATCCTGACAGAGAGCCAGGGATTGCCTTGCTGATTATCCACCTGCCGACCGTCAACTCAAGCCAGAGATCAACACAGTCTGAGCCCGCAGACCCGGGGTAACTACCCATTTTCTGACCGCCTCGATGGTGGTATTTTCCTACGCTCAAAGGCCAGAGTCCGACGGCGCCGCCGTATTGCACATGACGTATGGGTGTGTTGCACCGACGTGGCTGGGCAGGCCGTCTGTCTTCGACAAAGTATCCCAGAGGTGGACCGATCCATGTTGATTTATGACGCGATAAGCCCGGCACCGCGCTGCCTGCGGATGTTTTTGTTGGAGAAGGAACTGGAGCTTCCGGCCGTGACGGTGGACGTATTCTCAGGTGAGAACAGGCAGCCGGAATTTCTCGCCATCAACCCGGCCGGACAGACACCCGCGCTGCGTACCGACGATGGCACCACACTGGCCGAAGCGGTCGCCATTGCGGAATACCTGGAGGAGTTGCATCCCTCGCCCGCCTTGATCGGCAGTGACCCGCTGCAACGCGCGCTGACCCGGCAATGGTGGCGCCGCGTGGAGCTCAACATCACCGAATTCATCCACAACGCCTATCACTACGCCGAAGGGCTGTCGCGGTTCGAGTCGCGCATCCCGGTGGCCCCCGAGGCGGCGGACGGGTTGAAACGGGTCGCACAAGACCGGCTGCGCTGGCTGGATGGGATGTTCGGTGTCGGCCCGTACCTATGCGGCACACGTTTCAGCGCGGCGGATATCTGGCTGTATGTATGGCTTGATTTCGCGCTCACCGTCAACCAGCCGTTTGATCGCACCCTGCCGCACATCGGCCCGTGGTTCGAACGGATGGACGCGCGACCCAGCGCGGCGCGCAGCCGGCAACTGCTCCAGGCAGAGTGAGCGAACGGCCAAACGGGCAGCGCTGCCGGGTACCAGCAACCAGCCCGATGACACCGCAGGCACCACCGACGTCAAACGAACATGACGTTATCCACGTAACACCAGTACCAGCTCTCGCCCGGTTCGATAGAGCGCATGACGGGATGTTGGGTGGCGTGGAAATGCGCGGTGGCGTGCCTGTTCTTCGAGGAATCGCAGCAGCCTACGTGTCCGCAGGTCATACACATGCGCAGTGCCACCCACCGGTCGCCGAGTTGCAGGCATTCCTCACAGCCGTTGGTATTCGGGCTGACGTCGTGAATCGCATTAAGATGGGTACAGCGTGTGGCCATGCTATTTGCCCCGGATGGCGTGGGTTGACGGTGGTTCCCTGACAGTCTGTTCCGTTTCGTCGAAACCGCAGCGTGGCGGCAGGTTGCGGAGGTGTCGGGCCGGCCACGCCTCGGCCACGGCCGCAGGCCGCAATCATCACCAGGAAGGGATCCTCCCGCTGACTCAGTCGCCGCCGGCGAGTTTGTGTAAATACCCGCGGATCCGCGCGGCGTTGGTACCGACATCACTCTTGCCGACCCGCGACTTCGAGCGTACGTCCACCATGCTGCCCGAACCCTCGGCACGCACGCGTACCACGATGTCATCCTTGAAGCCAAACCAGAACGTGGTCGCCGTGGCTTCGATCCGGCCCTGGTCCGGTACCTCGGCAACGATCTCCCAGCCCATCGCCCTGGCCGCCTCGAGCGCGCGCGGGAAGGCTTGCGCAGCAGGCAGATCGAGGTGCAGTGGCTGGATGTCCGGGTAGGCCGCATGCTGCTGGGCCGCCACCTCGGGGCCACCGTATACGGCGGGGTTCGGTGCGTCCCTGCGTAACGGCAGCACCGCCACGAAGTCCGGTGGGTGCATCGTATCGGTGCTGATGTCGTGGATCATTGGTACCGAACGAGCGCGTTGCATCCAATGCCCTGGCAGCCACGCCACCGCAATGCCGACCATGATCGAAACCACCAGCCACGCCTCGGAACCGTGTCGTGCGGCGGGCACGATCAGCGCGATGAGCCCGAGTGCTGCCGCGGCAATACCGGCGTATGCGGCCCACTTCAACAGCACGAAACCGACAGTGAATTCCCACCAGCCCAGATGCACCCCCGGGCCGGAAAGCAGCAACAGCACAATAGCGGCCAAGGCCAGCAGCGGAACGATGATGTGGATCATTTTCATGGCGATCCCCTGGGGCGGCCGGTATGCGACGGGGTCGGACGTTGCAGTGGCACGCGTCAGCCGAATGACGATTTTATTTTCCTGCACTTCGATACCGGGTATCTGGACACACCCGGTGAATCATCCAAACTTGACAGTAATCTATAGCACAGGCAGGGGCATACAGCGACGCAATGGGGTGTGACGTTACTGAATAACGTTGCGTTGACAACGTTCTTTTCTCAAACCGGTGAGGTATCAACCAGACAGTCACCCAACCCCGATGATGCACGCCGTAATCCGTTCGTCCGCCCCCGGCAACACCGGGAACGAGCGGAACTTATCGATGAGCTGATCGCCGAACCGGTCTTCCATCCTGATCAGATCGGTGCGGATATCCTTCAACAGCAAGGGCCGGTTGCGCGGTTGCTGGAGTTTCTCGTACCAGACCGGGCGGATGATATCCAGCCAGCGCGCTGCAACCTCGTCCCAGTCAGGCTGATAGTTCACGTTCGGCGTGCGCAGCATTTCCTGGATGGACTGGTAGTGCTGTAACCGGGCCTGGTCCTGATCCTTCGCCGCCTGCTTTAGGAAATGCGTGAGAATAATATCTAGTTCGTCCAACGCACGCTGCTTCTTGCGCGGCAATAGCTGCCGTTCCACTTCCGAGATCCGGCTGACAAAGCGGTTGAGCAGATCGGCAGCCTTGTCGGTCATGGGAAGATCGTCTACCTCGCCGGCCAGGGACTTCCGAAGATTTTCGCAGACCGCCTGCAGGTCGGTAACCGGCATACCCATGGAACCCGGCATGAAGATCCAGCGTGGCGCACCGAAACTTCCCGCCGCGATGCAGAAGAATGCCCAGGGTCGCTCTGCGCGCACCAGGCTGACGCGCGATATCACCCGCGCAGTAATGGTGCGGTAGGCCTCATAGACCTGGTTGTCTACCAGGGCGCGCTCACCCAGGATCAGGCTGCGCACCGGCTCGAAGGCATCCTGGATGCCGTCCCATTCGCTGCGTTCGGACTCCTGCTCGTATTCGCGGATGAGGTCCTCCGCGCGCAGCGGATCGGTGCGCTGGTTCTGCATGCCTTCCGGCAAGGGCATGTTGGAGCCGAGCAGGCTCTCGACGGTTTCATAGCGCTCGACGAAACGGTCATCCGAGGACAGGGCGAACTCCGATGCGTCGTCCGGCCACCAGGCCTCGATCTCACGGTGCGGGCTATCCATGCGGTCAACGCGTCCCACGCGTTGTTCGGCAATGCGGACGACGCTGGGCATGTCCAGATGCACCAGGGCCGAGGCCTGTTGCAGATTGACGCCCTCCGAAAGGCTGTCGGAGCATAGCCCGATGACACCCTTCGCCGTCGAGCCCGGCTTGAAGGTTTTCAGAATTTCCGCCCGTGCCGAACCGGGATCGCCGGTCGCGACGATCGTGCGGATCTTGGGCTGCAAGGACTTCAGGTGCTGCCGGATCAGCGCCAGGGTCAACGGCCGGCTGTCGAACGCCAGCAGCAGGGCGTGACGGCCGGCGAGTTCGGCGAGGTGCCGTGCCTTGGCGCGTTCGCGCGCATCACTCATCCGCATCAGGCAGGCATACATCTCTTCGTAGAGGGCGTGGTCGTGTGCGCAGGCGGCGCGGTGCCGTTCGGGATCGCTCAGCCAGTCCGGCAGCGAAATCGACAGCTTGTTCGCCGGCAGCCGGCCGGCAAGATCGTCCAGACGCTGCAACTGATTGCCGGTTTCGTCCTTGGTGAAGCCCTGCAACTCGAAAACGTGAACGGCTTTGCGCGTGCCGACGATGTGCTCGGCCAAGGCCGCCCGTGAGGAGCGCAGCGAGGCCATGATGACGTAGCAGGCAATCTTCCTGGCCGAGGTCAGGCGGCTGTGCAGGTAGGTTTCCTCCGACCAGCCCTGACGGATGAGTACGTCGGGCATCTCCACCGGCTTGACGAAATGCGACACGCCGTACAGCTGCTCCGCCAGCTCGCGAATCCTGGCAGCCAGTTGCCGATCCGCCACGGGCTCGTCGAGGCTGTAAATCTTCGGAAGATGCCTGGGAAAACGACAGGGATTGCCATCGCGGTCGCGGTACAGCTCAGGATCGCGCTCGATCAGCGCGTTCAGCATGCGCTTGGTGCGCCGCACCGTGAAGCGCTGGATCTCCTTGCGCAGAACGCCGATCTCCTCCTCGGTCAAGGAACGATTGATGCTCTTCACCCCGAGCATCTTCTTGAAGGCGTTCAGCGTGGACGGCTCCAGATTGTCCGCGCCGAGCATGTCGGCGATGCGCAACAGATCGACCACGCTGCGGTTGATCGGCGTGGCCGTGAACAGCAGCACATGGTCGGCCATGTTGCGCAGCAATTGTTGGGTGCGATTGGACTTGAAGTTGAGAAAGTTGTGGCCCTCATCCACGCACAGGATCTGGGCACGGCGCAGGCCTTCGACCGTCAGCTCGTGGCGGCTGCTGCGCTTGTGGCTGAGGCTGCCGTGCGAATACGTGTCCAGCGGTACACCACACAGCAGCGACTCCCACTGCCAGTTGTCCTGCACGGCGGGCGGACAGACCATCAGTGCCTTGCCCTGGCGCAGCCGGCCGGAACGGGTGATCTGGTCCTGTACCGCGCGGATCAGATGCGCGCCCATGCGCGTCTTGCCCGAGCCGGTCGCGTCGGCGACCAGCACGCTGCCCTGCTGCGACAGCACCAGCAGGGCCTGGGCGATGCCCTGGCGCTGGGTTGGCCACAGATCGGCGTCACCGGGCAGATTGTCCGCATGCAGATAGGCCTTGGCCCAGTCGCCCTCCAGCAGCTCGGCGCAGGCGCGCGCCAGGGCCTCCTGCCAGGGCACGACCCGGAGCAGCGCCTCCAGCAGATCGATCAGTTCCTGACGGTAATCGCGGCCCAGTTGCCAGTAGTTCTCGGCGATGGTGACGAGTTCGGCATAGCGCTTGGGCTCCTTTTCCCGGGAAAAGCGCGCGTTCGCCTCGAACTGGCGCTCCAGGCCGGGCCGGGTGAAGTTCGACGAGCCCAGCGTGGCCGCCTGATCGCCGACGTAGATCTTGGCGTGCAGGCGGCTGTCCGAGCCGGCCAGGTAGCGGGCCTGCACCTGACCGGATTTGAGCCGCTCGATGCAATGGATCAGCTTGGCACTGAGCAGCAGGGAGATGCCGCGCTCCAGCCAGTAGTGCTGTACCTCGCGCGGGAAGGACTGACCGCCGACCTTGAAGGATTCGCGCTGCGAGGGAAACGGCTCGAAGCCGAGCAGCACGCGCACCCGTGTGGACTCGTCCACGCCGGCGATGAAGTCGATCAGCCGGTCCAGGGTAGCGTAACCGGTCACGATGAGCGGATTGGCAGACAGGCGCAGGTCGTTGAGCACCTGCCCGGCCACGCGGTGATGATCGACGTTCAGCGGGAAGCGCTGCGCCTCCGGCCACGGCGCGAGTTGGGCCGCCGAGGCGACCTCGGCCTCGTCGGTGAACAGATCCAGATTGTAGACGCGCGGCCTCCCCCGGCTCATCGCTCCCCCCATGCAGTCATTATCGTTATAGCTGGTCGGTAACGACCCTTTCTTCCCCGAGCATGTCGATGATCTTCACCACGACTGTGGCGCCCTTGCGCGGGGCGGGCAATCCATAGCTACCTTCGATCAGGTGCTGCTTGCGCGCCGGAATGTCGGTCAGGGCGACCATGAAGAACTCGCCGCCGTAGTCGGTATCGATCAGGATGCAGTCAACCGCCCAGTGCAGGTTGCGTCCGCTCACCACCGGCGCGGCACGTCCAGCACCCGACCGGGATTGCGCCGCAGCAGTTCCGGGAATCCGCGTCCGAAGGGTGGCGGTTCCTGGGGGATCTTCATGGCCTCGGCTGGCAACTGCTAAATCTTGCTCAATCAGCACTTGGTTGGCAGTTCAGCCGCTTATTACTAATTCTTGTCAAATTAGCAGTTCATTAGCAGTTGATGCCCTTGGCGTCTACCGCCTCGCCAGGACTTAATCATATTGTCAATTCAATCTGTTAAACAATCTTAGCTGGCCGGCATCGGAGCGGTACTGGCCACGCATCCAGCGATGAAATCATGCACGGCCGCCAAGGCGTCCTGGCCGGGAGGAGTCCATCCCATCAGTTCACAATGGCTACCCTGCGTTCCGATGCCCCAAATTCCCTTAAGGCCTGGAGATTTCCGAGGCAACCCATGCCTTGTGATGTACGCACGTATGGCGTACACTTCGAAGGTCAGAAGGAGATCGCCTCAATGGCCAACACAGAAACCATCAAGCAACAGCGCATGCATATTCGCCTCGATTCCCTGTCCAAGCAGAAGCTTGAGCGAGCGGCTGCGTACGTTCATAAAAGTCTGTCGGAATTCGTTCTTGTGCAGGCTCTGCACGCAGCCGATGAAGTGATCCTCGAACATGAGACGTTGACCCTGACGCAGGCCGATTGGGGCGTATTCCTGGACGCCCTTGAGAATCCCCCCAAGCCCAGCGCCAAGCTCAAGCGCACCTTTGCCGAACACAAAAAGCGCGTACAGCAATAAGAGGCTGCCCGCTTGGATCTGATTATCTCACCGCTGGGAAATTCTCATGAGCGGGAATCCTTCCATTGCGGTGAGCACTCCCTCGACGAATACCTGCAGCAATATGCCAGCCAGGACATCAAGCGACGAATCAACAAAGTATTTGTCGCCTCGCCGTCGGAAGCCCCGTGGCAGGTAATCGGCTACTACGGTCTCAGCGCCGGCAGCCTGGATGCCAATGATTTACCCGAAGGGCTGCGCAGGAGGCTACCCAGGTATCCGGTTCCCGTGGTCCTGCTGGGAAGGCTCGCCGTTACCCAATCCCACCAGGGGCAAGGCCTTGGATCTATTCTGCTCGCCGATGCCTTGCAACGTATCGTTCAGGCCAGCCAGGTGATGGCGGTCTATGCCGTAGTCGTCGACGCCTTAGATAATCGAGCCGCCGGGTTCTACCAGCAATTTGGCTTTATCCCCCTACCCAGCCAACCACTGAAACTGTTCCTGCCAATGGACTCCGTCGCTGCTCTGTTTGATTGAGTTGCTGCCTGTTACCTTCGGTGCCTTCGTGAAGGCCAGTTAGCGCAGGAGAGCAAACCATGGAGTACGAACAGACGGTATATCCCCCCTTGAGACTATTTTAGAGGAGGCGACATCTATCCTGACATAGGGTCTGTTCACAAAGGGACCCATCGAGGGCCACTTTGTGAAGGGTGGGATGACCGCCTCCGCTGCGCTGCGGCGTTCTCCGCGGCCTGCGGCCGCTTCGTCGAACGGGGGTTCTTCATCAAGGCTACCCTCACCGTCCAAAAATAGAAAAGGCCCCGCGCGGGGGCCTTTTCTATTTTTGGCGGAGAGGGCGGGAAACACCCCTCGTAGTCCTAATTCGCTGTATATACAAATACTTACAAGAGGACTCGGAGAATTTGTAACACCTGACAGATAACACCTACAGCGGCTTCAAAATAG
>Ga0172382_10009570_pt1 | contig 13188 bp, 9 predicted proteins | sample Leawel138RmetaG_FD_122245 | JGI IMG/M metagenome (GOLD analysis project Ga0172382, IMG submission 122245) | Leachate microbial communities from a municipal landfill in Southern Ontario, Canada - Leachate well 138R metaG | ecosystem: Engineered > Solid waste > Landfill > Unclassified | place...
ATTGAACAAGAAACATTTAATTTTAAAACTAATAAAATGGATAAATTAAAAATTAAAGGAAGACATGACAGTTTTATAGCTAAAAGAGTTATGGTAGTTTTAGAAAGTGCAGTGCATATTGCTTTATGTGATTTATTGATGCAAAAAAGAAGTAGAGAGTAGTTTATGGAACCTATTGGTAACGTTAAAGGTGTAGGTAAAAAAACTGAAGAGATATTAAATAATAACGGCATATATACGGTTAGTGATATGCTTTTTAATTATCCAAAAAAATATGATTCTTTTAAGGAAGATAATTTACTATTTGCAGTAGATAAGACTGATGTTACTACAGTTGGAATAGTAGCAACACTACCAATAGTAGTTGACCATAGAGGTTCTTTAAAAAGTTTACAGTTTAAACTTTTAGTTGATCATGAATTATATAAAGTAATAGCTTTTAGAAGAGAGTTTTTAAAAGATCAATTAAAAGAAAATATGACTATTCAAGTTAAAGGGAGATTTAATAAAAAAAGAAAAGAAATCAATGCCTCGCAAATTATATTAAAACCGATTAAAAGTGAGTTTAAAGCTGTTTATAATATTGAAGGAATTTATGATTCAAATATAAGTAAGATAGTTAGAAACATCTTTGCAGAGAGGCTAGTTAAAATAAATGAAACACTACCAAGAACACTGATGAATAAACATAAATTAGTTGATAGATATAAGATGGTTTATCATCTTCACTTTCCTTATAGCGAAAATGATTTAAGCGAAGCATTAAGAAGATTAAAATATGAAGAAGCTTTAAATTATCAGTTTAATATAATGAACGAAAGAAGAAAGGTTGATTCAGTTTATAAAGAACGAAAAATATATGATTTAAAGAAAATAAAAGAGTTTATTAAAACTATTCCTTATGAACTAACAAAAGATCAAAAAGATGCAGTTAATGATATCTTTCGAGATTTTAAAAAGACACATGCGGTTAAAAGATTAATTCAAGGTGATGTTGGTTCGGGTAAAACAATAGTTGTAGCGATTGCGATTTATGGTGCGAAGACTGCTGGCTTTCAAAGCGCAATAATGGCACCGACAGAAGTGCTTGCGAATCAGCACTATGAAACATTTGTTAATAATCATCCTGAAATTAAAACATGCTTATTAACAGGTTCAACAAAAAACAAAGAAAAATTAAAAGAAAAAATTAAAAGTAATGAATATGATTTAATTATTGGAACACACGCATTAATAACTGATGATACTGAGTTTCATAAGTTAGGATTTGTTGTAATAGATGAGCAGCATAGGTTTGGAGTTCTTGCAAGAGAAAAACTTGAAACTAAAGGTAATCCTGATATATGTTATTTAACTGCAACGCCTATTCCAAGAACGTTAGCGATAGTTGTTTTTGGCGATATGGAAATATCCAACATCTATGAAAAACCAGAAGGTAGATTAGAGGTTATTACGAAGTATTTCACAACTGAACAAGAACATAGCGTTTTTGAGCATGTTAAAAAGGAATTAGAAAAAGGTAATCAAGCATACTTTGTTGCGCCAGCGATTGATAGCGAACATAGAGGCGAAACAGTCTTAAATTTATATGAAAGAGTTAAAGAAATATTTACTGAACCTATCTTTGTCTTACACGGACAATTATCAAGCGCTGAAAAACAATCAGTTATGGAAAAGTTTAGCGAGACAAAAGGAGCAATTTTAATTTCCACAACAGTTGTTGAGGTTGGGTTAGATATTAAAGATGCAACGATGATGATTATCTTTGATGGTAAATATTTTGGGTTAAGTCAACTTCATCAGTTAAGAGGTAGAGTTGGTAGAAGCGATAAACAAAGTTATTGTTATGTTATAAGCGATGAAGCAGATATTGAAAGACTGCAAATATTTGAAAAGAATAACGATGGGTTTGTTTTATCAGAGTATGATTTAGAAAACAGAGGTCCAGGCGAAGTATTAGGAGTTAGACAAAGCGGAATGATTGATTTTAAATATTTAGATATTAATCAAGATTTTAATTTGTTTTTAGAAACTAAAAAGGATGCAGCATACTTATTTACTAACGAAAGCGACTTTAATTATTATTTAGTTCAAAATGTAAATAATAATAAAAATTAACTTAAAATAATGAATCAATAATTAAAAGTGTTATAATGATTTATACTAATAAGTTTATTGGAGGTTTTAAAGATGATTAAAATTGCATTGGATGCGATGGGTGGAGATTTTGGTCCTGAGGTAACAGTTTTAGGTGCAATGGCTGCTGTAAAGGAACTTTCTAATGTTGAAATAACATTATATGGAAAAGAAGAAGAAATCTTAAAATATTTAACTAATAATGAAAGAATTAAAGTTGTGCACTGTGAATCTGTAATAGATATGGGTGAAACTGATCCAATTAGAGCGATTAGAAAAGAAAAAGATTCAAGTTTAGTTAAGGCTCTAGAAAGTGTAAAGAATAACGAAAACCAAGCGATAGTTTCAGCTGGTGCTACACAAGCTTTAGTAGTAGGTGCACATTTAATTATTCGTAGAATGAAAAACATGCATAGAGTAGCATTAGCACCAATTATGCCGACATTAGACAAAAGAGGATTAATCTTATTAGATGTTGGAGCGAATGTAGAACTGAGACCTGAACATTTATATGAACTAGCAGTCTACGCAACAATTGTTGCAAAACTTTATTTGAAACGTGAAAACCCTAAAGTGGGACTATTAAATATCGGTTCTGAAAAAGGTAAAGGTAGAGAAGTAGATAATGAAGTTTATGAGTTGTTAGAAAATTCAGAATTAATTAATTTTATCGGTAATGTTGAAGGCGTTGATATATTTACAACTGAAGCAGACATTGTAGTTACTGATGGTTTTTCAGGGAACTTGGTATTAAAGACAATTGAAGGTACTGCAAAAGCAATGGGTGAAATGTTGAAAGAAGAAATAGCAGCTAGCCTTGGTGGAAAGATTGGATATCTTTTCATGAAAAAGAATCTTAGAAACTTTAAGAAAAGATTGAGTTCAAGTGAGGTTGGTGGAACACTCGTTTACGGATTAAATTCACCGGTCATCAAAGCACATGGATCATCAGATGCAAGAGCAATATATAATGCGATTAGACAAGCAGTATTATTTACCGAAGCAAACATTATAGAAAACGTTAATAAAGAGTTAGAAAAGATAGTTCAAAAATAGTAGGGAGATTTAATGATTAATAAGTTAGAAAAGAAATTAAAAATTAAATTCTACAACAAAGATTTATTGTTAAGAGCACTGACTCACTCTAGTTATAAAAATGAAAATCCGACCGAAGATGATAATGAAAGATTAGAGTTTTTAGGAGATGCCGTAATTGAATTATTAATTTCAAATTACTTGTATGATTTAGGTATAAAAGAGGAAGGCGAACTCACTAAAAGAAGAGCTCAGGCGGTTTGTGAAGAAGCGCTTGCGATATATGCAAAACACTTAGGATTATCACAATTTCTAAGAGTAGGAAAAGGCTTAGATGCGGCAAATTACAGAACAAACCCAACGATTAATGCTGACGCTTTTGAGGCGGTTTTTGCGGCAGTTTATTTAGATCAAGGTTATGAAAAAGTTAAAGAGGTTTTTAATAATTTAATTGTTCCTCATTTAGATGAAGTTAAAAATATTAAAGACTATAAATCTACACTTCAAGAGTTAGTTCAAACTGATAGGAAAAATGTTGTTTATGAGTTAACAAATGAAACCGGTCCATCACACAATAAAAGATTTACAATTGTTGTAAAATTAGAAGACAAAGTGTTAGGAACAGGCACCGCAGGGACTAAAAAAGAAGCCGAACAAAGAGCTGCCAAAGAAGCTCTTAAAAAGGTAAAAAAGGAGTAAAGGAAATGATTGGGAAATTATTTGATAAAGGACTCATAAATTATCATCAATTAATATTTGAATATCAATCAAAATTAGAGTTAACTTCTGATGAGGTTGTTGTCTTAATGCAATTATTAAATTTAGCTCAAAGAAAAAGATACAGTTTATCAACATTGACGTTAGCAAGAATGACATCTTTAAAAACGAATGTTGTTGGCGAGATTGTCAATTCTCTTTTCGAAAAGGATATTATAAGCATTCAGTTTGAAAGAAAAACATCTAATGAGAAACTTAAAGAGGTCTTTGATTTAAAACCTTTATTTGCGAAAATTTTAGACTTTCTAGAAGAAGACATTGAAAGGGATAAAGAAATCAAAAGTATTACTGATATTGAGTATGTAATAAGAGTTTTAGAAAAGACATTTGACAAACCACTAACACCTAGATATTTAGAAATAGTTAAACAATGGTTTACTGATGAATATACAAAAGAAGAGATTGATCAGGCAATCGAAACAACAAAAGAACACGGTAGAAAAAGTGTCAATTATGTTGATAAGATTTTAAGAAGTGAAACATTTGCTCAGGAAACAAACATTGATGAAAAAACAGCTGATTTTTTAAGGAAGTTAGTAGGTAAATGATAAAAAAAGCGGAGTGGATAGTTGAAACATTAGAAGCGATGTTTCCTAATGCGAAAGCAGAGTTAGACTTCACTAATAATTTTGAACTTTTGGTTGCGGTTGTACTATCAGCTCAGACAACGGATGTAGCAGTTAATAAAGTAACGCCAACACTTTTTAAAAGTTATCCGAACCCTAATGTTTTAAGCAATGCCAAACAAGAAGATGTTGAAAATCATATAAAGTCTATTGGACTATACAGAAACAAAGCTAAACATTTAATTGGCTTATCAAAAAAAATAGTAGAAGAACATAATGGTATTGTCCCTAACACAAGAAAAGAATTAGAAGCATTACCGGGCGTTGGTAGAAAAACAGCTAATGTTGTTTTAGCGAACGCTTTTAATAAACCAACGATTGCTGTTGATACGCATGTCCAAAGAGTTTCAATTAGGTTAGGATTAGCAAAGAAGAATTCAAGCCCACTTCAAGTTGAAAATAGTTTGTATAAGATTTTCCCTAAAGACACATGGATTAAGTTGCATCACCAATTAATATTTTTTGGTAGATATCAATGTTTAGCGAGAAACCCTAGATGTCACAATTGTCCATTTTTTGATATATGCAAGTTTCCACTGAAAGAACAATATAGATAGGTTTATCAATAAATAATAAAAACACAGCAATTTTGGTGTGTTTTTTTTATGCGTAAAATGAAAATTAAAATAATATAAAAAATAAAGTATATACAAAAAAAGTTAAAGAAAATTAACTGCGCTATTAAAAGGTTAAAAACGAATAGAAGTAATTAAAAGATATATTTGATGTTTTTGTATAAAAAAGCGATTTGACAAAAGATAAATCTTTGACTAATATATAAAATTGTGTACCTAAAAAAAACAAAAAAGTAAACAAAAGAATTGAAAATGTATATATTAATTAAATGAAAGACATACTAATGTAATCCAATAAAACATATATTTAGGAGGAATTATATGAAAACAACTGAAATTGCAAGGTTAATAAAAAAGAGACAAGAAGAAGAAAGGACAATTGTCGGTAAAATTGGAGCAAACATTAAGTTGAAAAGAAAGGGAAAAAAGCGAACATTGAACCATTTGAGTGAGTTGTCGGGAGTTTCTATTTCGTATTTATCAAAAATAGAAAATAATCTTTTAAAACCTAACTTAGATTATTTAAGTAATGTTTTGGAGGATTTAGAAATTAATGAAGAATTTCTAGCGCAATCAACGATAATGAATGAATGGTATTTAATGACCATTAAAGATTTTTTAAATATTCGCAGTTATGAAACAGAGCTAAAGACTTTTGTTAGTGAAAGAAACGATTTTCAATCTAATCTAATTGAGTTTTGCATGATGGTTAAAGAAAACAAACTTTCAAACATCCCTAAACTTGTTAAGTTGTTACTCCAAAACATTAATGTAATGCATACTGCTGAAATGCATATTTTCATGTTAGCTTTATGTCAATATTACATTAAAACTGAAAATCATTTTTCAGCTGGAGAAATTTTAAAACAATTTAATAATGAATTCGAAGATGCTAGTTTATTAAAGTTGTGGTATTTAGAATTAAGGCATGAATTAGCTTTATACCAAAGTTCATTTACATATTATAATAATGCGGTGAGTGAACTATTAAAAAATTATTTTCTATTTAATTTAGAAGATAAAATAAAAGAATTAAAAGCTAGATCAACTGCAGCGTTAGCATACTTTTTAGAACCTGATAATTTTAAAGATTATTTGGATGATGAAGAAATGTATAAGAGCTATAGATTAAGCCATGTTTATTTTAAGAGATATGAAAACTTTGAAAGTTTAGAGAAGAAAAATGATTTAGCGCAACTTTTAATTGATGAATTAAATGGGCGAGAAGATTTAGTTTTAAAGAGATGGTCAAAAGTAGAATATCGCGAAGACCCTTTTGAGTTAGCATTAAAAGAATACTTTAAGTATAAGTATGATCAAAATAACGCAAATCTTTTCTTGCAAGAAACATTGTTTGCGGGTACGGGTTCAATTCAACACCACTATGTGAGTTTGTTTGTTAGCGAAAGGTTAATGGAAAACTATAGTAGCGAACACAAGTATAAGCAGTGTTATCTTGTAAGCGAAAGAATGAGAAATCTAAATGAATCAAGAAGAATATATTTAAAGTTTTAAATATTAAAGTAATTTAATAAATACCAATGTAAGTATTAATTGGTGAAGAAAATGAAACGATTACTATTAGTATGGATTTTAATAATATGTTTTAATGGTTTTTTAATATTGGCAACAGATGAAGATATCTTTGTTTGGGGCGAGTTTAATGTGAAGGTAGAACTTGGTGAAGATATACAAGTAGTCTTAGCGAGAGTTAAGTCTAACATAAAATTAAAAGAGGGTTATGAAGACCCTGACTTTTTTGTGGAAAATAACTATGTTAATTACACAACTCAAAGTGTGATAAACACCAACAATGTAAGAACATATAGATTAGATCATAGAGCGGTCTCACCCAAATATAATAAAAAAGAAATTAGATCATACTACTTTCATGTTGTAGATTTAACTGCACCAGAAGTTATATCCTCATCTAGTTTTAAAATTGCTTATGGCCAAGACGAACCAGACTATTTAATAGGTTTAGTAGTTAGTGATAACTATACACAAAAAGACCAAATAGAAATAATAGTTGATAGTAGCAATGTAGATTACAGCAGGATAGGAGTTTATGAAATTTTATATACGATAAGTGATTGTTCTGGTAATAAGACTTTTCACACTGAAACCTTAGAAATTGTGGATTTAATTAAACCGACTATTACGAAATTAAAAGATTTAACTATTCAAGTTGGTGATGCTTTTTTAGTAGAAGAGTATTTTTTGATAGAAGATAATTATGATCCGAATCCAACAATTATTTATGAAATAATAGGTGGCACAAACGAGTTAGGAGATAAAGAAATTAATATAAGAGTTATCGATCAAAGCGGCAACGAAACTATTTATAATGATATGGTTACAATTGTTGATAATATACCGCCAACAATAACTTTAAGTAAAGATGTAGTTGAAGTTAATGTTAATGAAGAAATTGACTTATACTCGTTTGTAGAAGTTAGTGATAATTATGACGAAGTTACTTTAGATAATTTAGTAATAACAAATAATATTAATTATGCGTTGGTAGGTTCGTATGAAGTAATTTATACACTAACAGATAGTTCAGGTAATGAAAGTGTAGAGATATTAACTGTTGTAGTGAGGGACTTAATAAAACCAACTATTCATGCTAATGATATGGAAATAAATAAAGGTGAAGATGTTAACTTTTTAATGTATGCAAGGGTGACAGATAATTTATCAGAACCAGGTGAGATTAGTTTAAAAATTATTTATAACGATGTGAATATCAATAAACCTGGGATATATTCAGTTACTTTTGAAGCAGTAGATCAGTTTGGCAATCATGCATATAAAACAATTAATGTGACTGTTTTAGGTTCGACAGAAGAGCAGAAAATCTTTTATTTTCTCTTAGCTATAGGAGGCGCTACATTAGTAGGTTTAACAACTATAATTGTTATTAAAAAAAGAAAAAAGGCTTATTAATTTATGTTATACTTATATAGAGGTGTTAACATTGATAGGAGCTTTTGGTTTTTTAAGTGAATATAATCTTTTAAATAGCACTTACAAGTTAAAAGATATAATAAACGACGCGAAAAGCGAAGATTATCCGTTTAGCGCATTAAATGACACAAATAACTTATACGGTTCATATAAGTTGTTTAAGCATGCTTTAACGCCTTATATCATTGGGATGAAATTAGATATTATCCATTTAGGTTATGAATGTTCGGTTATTGCTTATGCGATGGATAAAGAAGGTTATCAAAACTTAAATATTTTATCTTCAACAATTCAGTTAGGAGAAACTAAAAGATTGGAACTTAATGATATATTACCTTTCCAAAAAGGCCTATATTTTATATCTTCTGGACACGAATCAAACATTGATAAAACAATCATCAATGATAATTTGAATGAGACTAGAAACATCTTAATTGACTATAAAGAAAAGCTAAATCATTTTTCAATTGGTTTAAGCCTTCAGAGTTATGTTCAAGAAAGAAAGGTAGCACCTAAGTTAAAGGAACTTGCTGATGAGTTTAAGATATTATTGGTGCCACTTAACTATATGGCATATAGAAAAGAAGACAAAGAAACATTTAATTTAATTATTAAAATTCAAAAAGAAGATAACGACTTTAGCGATTATGATTTTAGTTTTCAAACTTTAAAAGAATTAGAAAAAAGATATGCGTTATATCCTGAAGTCTTTAGTAATTTAAAAAGAATATATCCATTATTTAAGTTTCAATATGAGAAACCTAAGTTTAATTTACCGAAAGTAAAGGGTGTTAAAAACAGTAAAAATGCTTTAATCACTTTAACTAAAAAAGGATTAGAAAAGTATTTGAGAGAAGAAAGAATAAAAGATAAAATAGTTTATTATGAAAGATTAAAAAAAGAATTAACAGTTATTGATAGTTTAGGTTATAATGATTATTTTTTAATTGTTTGGGATTTTGTTAAATATGCGAAGGATAATGATATTTTAGTTGGGCCGGGTAGAGGTTCTGCTGCAGGCAGTTTAGTTAGTTTCGCATTAAATATCACCGATGTTGATCCGATTAAGTATGGTCTTTTATTTGAAAGATTTTTAAACAAAGAAAGAAAAACAATGCCTGATATCGATATGGATTTTCCTGATGATAGAAGAGAAGAGGTTATTGAATATATTAAAAACAGATATGGATCAAATCGTGTTTTATCAATTAATACTTTTAGTAAGTTTTCAGATAAAAGTTCAATTCGTGATGTTTGCAGGGTAAAAGGATATTCACCCGATAGAACAAATCAAATCGTAAAAATCTTAACGGAGCAAAAAGAAAATTTGAGCACTGAATTAGCTGAGGTTAAAAGACTCGCAGAAGGTTTAGATGGTCTACCAAGACAGACCGGGACTCATGCTGCAGGAATTATACTGGCGGAAGAAGACTTAAGATATTATCTACCTTTACAACAAGGACCAACAATCTACCAAGCACAGTTTGAGCATGAAGATTTAGTTGATATGGGTCTTTTAAAGATTGACCTTTTAGGAATTAGAAACTTAACAATTATTAAAAGAACATTAGAAATAATTAAAGAAAAAAGAAACATTGATATAAATATAAATAAATTATCGTTAAATGATAAAAAGACATATGAACTTTTATCTGCCGGTGACACTTTAGGAATATTTCAGTTAGAATCTCAAGGAATGAGAAATGTTTTAAGAAAATTAAAGCCGAACAAGTTTAATGACCTTGTAGCTCTTTTAGCGTTATATAGACCAGGGCCAATGGAAAACATCGATGTTTATATCAATAGAAGAAATGGTGAAAAGTTTAGTTATATTGATAATAGTTTAGCAAAAATCTTAAAAGAAACTTATGGCATTATTGTCTACCAGGAACAAATAATTTTAATTGCAGAAGAGTTTGCTGGTTATACTTTAAGTGAAGCAGATATGCTAAGAGTTGGAATATCTAAAAAAGATAAAAAGATTTTAAACGAAGAAAGAAAAATCTTTGTTGAAAAGAGTATTAAAAATAATAGACCGAAAGAATTGGCTGAAAAGATTTATGATTATATTGTTAGATTTGCTGATTATGGATTTAATAAGTCACACTCGGTTGCTTATGCCTTAGTTGCTTATCAAATGGCATATTTAAAGGCTAATTATTATGATGTTTTTATGGCGGTGTTACTATCAAAAATGGTTAATGATACAAACATCTTTTATAGCATTAATGATTTAAGAAAACGGGGAATAATTGTTTATCCGCCAAACATCAATATTTCAACAGATGAATATTTAGTGGCAGAAAAAGGAATATATTATCCGCTTTTAGGCATTAAAGGTATTGGCACACAAATAGTTAAGAGAATAATTGAAGAAAGAGAAAAGAATGGTCTATTTAAAAACTATGATGATTTTAAATTAAGATTAAATGGTGTTTTAAGCGATAAAATGTTAGAAAACTTAATCTTTAGCGGAGCGCTGAATTGTTTTAAACTAACGAAACATCAAATGTATGAAGAAAGATCAGCTTCAACTATTTTATATGAAGATTTAATTGTTGATATAATAGAAAAAGTTTATGAAGAATATGATTTAGAATACTTAGCAGAAAAAGAAAAAGAAGCGCTTGGGTTTAATTTAGATGTAAGCCCATTAACGGACATAATAAAATATGAAAAAGAACATAAGCTCACAAGTATTAAAAACTTAACATTTAAAAAGAGTTCTGAAAGGGTAGTTGGACTAGTTAAAAGGGTTTCTGAAATTACAACTAAGTCAGGCGAGAAAATGGCTTTTATTACTATGACTGATTATTTGGGTGATGTAGAAATTACTGTCTTTCCAGAAGTCTATGAAAAGCATAAAGAAATTTTAGTAGAAAACGAAAAAATTGTAGTAAATATTCAAAGTCAAAAATATGGTGGCGGCTCTTGGATATTAAAAGATGCGACAGTAATGCGATAAATAAAAAAGTCGTAATAAATTGTTTTAAAAACCAAAAAATATAAACAACTATTTTGTTGATGTACGATTGACTTTTAAGCAAAAAAAAGAGTACGCTATACGTATAGTTTTGTTACCCTAAAAATTTTTGCTATTTGAAAACTTGGATTAATTGGATTTATACCGGCAATATGTTTTGTTACCCTAAAAATTTTTAGATTTGCGTTTTGAAAAGGAAGTTCCTGAAACAAGAACATTAGAGGTAAATGCAAATATTGTTGAATGTAATGCATATATTATTCATTTTTCAAATAATGAAGTTTATAGCATTAGCAGCAAAAAGTTCTTTGAGTTAGGTGGCACATATACTGTCACATTCAAGAATTTAGAATATGTCAAAATCAGTTATGACAACAAACATATGATTTATCATTATAAGACAGCTAAACTCTTATATACACTTGATATAGATCCTAATGTTAGATACACTTTTGAACGATATACGATTACAGTTGAAGATCTTGTTGAGGGTGAATATGAACTTAGAAAGGTTTATCGTTTTGATGATTATGAACCAATTGAAGAAGATTTAGAATTCAAACCAATTGATTTATCAAACTATCGAACAATTAAAGAATATGCTTATAAGACAGATACTGATGGTATTACAGTTTATAAAAACGGAAAGTTTTATGCGTACTATTATTATGAAGAAAATCATACAAGAACTTTCTATTTGCCAAACGGAAACATGTTGTTTTATCATGAAGAAGAATTAGATGCTGACGCAGAAGAGTATGATTTTAACGATGGATATGATAAATATAACTATTATTATTTACTATACGATCTAGCAGCTAAAAAGATTAAAAAGGTTGCATTACCAATTATTATTAACAATATAGTTCTATATGATGATGCGTTTGGTTTTATTAAAGTAGATGCAGGGCTTGATTTCAATGCGATTGATCCAAAGACTAAAATGCTTACGCGCGATAGAATAGGTTCAATCAATAATGATTTAAAAATTAAGGAAATCAATTTTGAGTTTGGTGAAATGGATGACTTCTATGCATATCATAATAATCGTTTCTTAATCATAAGTAGAGAAGCAGGCGCTTTCTTAGTTGATGGTAAAAACAATAAAATAATTAGTTCATTTGAATATGATAAGTATCTTCAATTGACACCATTACCAGGCGAAACAGTTGCACTATATGATGATTATAATGAAAAAATACACATCTATAGTTTAGAAACTGGCAAAGCTATTCATAGTGAATATGACTTATTAGGTATTATTGACACTAATATTTTACTACTTGAAAAAGATGATAAGTATTATCGTTATGATGGAAGTTTACATTTATTAGATGGAAAGCCAATTGTATTAGAATATGGAAATGTTCCAATGTATATTATTGAAAGAGATGATGGATATGATTATTATATGTCTAATGGAGTAAAACTTTTCAAAGCGGCAGATGCTAATGCACTTGTTAAAAGAGACTATATCTTTGAAGATATGAAAACATTCTATATATTCTCATATACAGTTGATGGAGTAATTAAACATTGTATAGTTGAACGTAGCCAATTTCTTATGGTTATGTAAGGTTTTGTTACCCTAAAAATTTTTGATACAATAGTGATTTAAATAGAGTTTAATAAGAAATAAAAAAGCGGCAATTCAAAAAAGGGCTATTTTATGGTAGAATAAGATAAATGCGAGGTGAAAAATAAATGAACAAGAAAATTTTGGGTATTGATATTGGAGTTGCCTCTGTTGGTTGGGGAATTATTGACCAAGATAATAATGTTGTTGCCACAGGGGTAAGGCTGTTTCAAGAGGCTGATAATAGTTCCAATGAAGAAAGACGCAATTTTAGAGGAAATAGAAGGTTAAAATCAAGACGAAAAATTAGAATAAAAGATATGCGCGATTTATTAGTAGAATATAACATCATCGGTAAAGATGAGGATGTTAGTTCTATTAATCCGTATGAAGCACGATATAAGGGCTTAACGCAAAAACTAACTAACAAAGAGTTAGCTTCTGCGCTTTTACATATTGCCAAGAGACGCGGTTCAAGCTTGGAAGTAGCTGAAGAAGAATCAACAAACA
>Ga0172382_10009571_pt1 | contig 13187 bp, 13 predicted proteins | sample Leawel138RmetaG_FD_122245 | JGI IMG/M metagenome (GOLD analysis project Ga0172382, IMG submission 122245) | Leachate microbial communities from a municipal landfill in Southern Ontario, Canada - Leachate well 138R metaG | ecosystem: Engineered > Solid waste > Landfill > Unclassified | place...
CAAAATCGCTCATGAAAGTCCTCACCCACAAGGTGAGAGCCATTTTACAGGCAAGTCGTTGATATTGAAAGCGATTTCACCTAAATACAACAATGAGATCACGGATTCAGGAGTACGGTCGGCGGCACGGAGCCAGGTGTCTTCGGCAAGGTGCTCACCCCAGCCACCCCCATTGCCTAGGGTCCGGTCCCCTATCTGGAAGTGGCCACCGGAAAAGTCAAGGTACCAGCGGGCACCAGCCCCGGGACCTACACCATCAAATATGAAATCTGCGACGTTGGTTTTGCAGATGAGATTTGTGCAGCAGCCACCATCACCGTACCGGTCTCCGGCGTCACGGCGGTACCTGACACCGACACAACCGAGGTTGGCACGCCGGTTACCACCGATGTCCTGAGCAATGACCGGCCCGATGGCGGTACGCTGGACCCTGGCAGCGTCACGGTGATGGGCGATCCCAACAATGGGAGCACCGGAATCGACACGGGCACCGGAGCGATTACCTACACTCCCAACCCCGGCTTCAAGGGCACCGACACCTACACCTACAAGGTGTGCCTGGCCGAGCCAAGAGCCGATGAATGCGACACCACCACGGTGACCGTTTCCGTTGGCGAGCCACCGGCGATTGCCGCCTATCCTGATACCGACATTACCTCGGTCAATACCCCGGTGATCACCCCGGTCCTGGGCAACGATGTTGCGGTGGGTGGCCTGCTGGATCCGGACAGCGTGGTCCAGGTAGGGAGTGTGGCTGGCGGTCCAGCCGGTGCCAATACCACCGTCACCTGCGCGGCAGGCGCATGTACCCTGGAATCGGATAAGTCGGGCACCTATACCTACACCTACGAGGTGTGCCTGGCTGCGCCGAATGAAAGCATTTGCACCCAGGCCGACGTGACCGTGGTCGTCACGGGCAGCGATGGCAGTGGCAGCCCCAGCCCCGGCATCGCCGCATCGCCCGACTCTGACGCTACGCCGGTCAATACGCCGGTCACGACCACGGTTCTGCTGAACGACAATGCCGTCGGCGGCGTCATCAACCCCGGCAGCGTCACGGCGACCAATGGCTCGCACGGCACCACTTCGGTTGACTCAACCACGGGCAAGGTGACCTATACGCCGGAAACCGACTATGTCGGCACCGACACCTACAGTTATACGGTCTGCCTGGCTGACCCCGCTGATGTCTGCGCCACCAGTACGGTCACCATCAAGATCGGTGATCCCGCGATCACGGCTGAAGACGATGCCAGCGTCATTGTGGTGGGCAGCAACTCGGTCAACACCGACGTGCTTGCCAACGACACGGCGCAGGGTGGCGAGCTTGATCCGGCCAGCGTCCGGGTAATTGGCGGGCCAGCCAACGGTACGACGACAGTCAGCGCGGACGGCAGCATCACCTATACCGCCGGTCCGGGCTTTGATGGTGAAGACGAGTACAGCTACAAGGTGTGCCTGGTCAACCCCAAGGAAGCCTGCGCCACCGCCGCAGTGAAAATCAGCGGAGAGCGCATGGTTGACGCGCAAGACGACACCGCCAACACGCCACCGGACAGGCCAGTGACCATAAATGTTCTTGGCAACGACAAGAGCAACAGCGGCAGCCCGCTGGATCCAGGCTCGGTCGAGGTCACGACGCCACCTGCCAATGGCACCACGACGGTCAATGCCGACGGCAGCGTAACGTACGAGCCAGACGCTGATTTCACCGGCACCGATACCTTTAAATATAAGGTGTGCGACACCAGCAATCCGGCGTACTGTGGGGAAGCCGAGGTAACCGTTACGGTGGCCGCCGCGATCCCGACCATGTCACAGTGGGGCCTCATCCTGCTGTCGAGCCTGCTGGCGGGCGTGGCGCTGCTGCGCCGCCGTGAGCGCGGCCTGGGCTAAACACCCATTTGCGCGACAAGGCGCAATGCAGGAGTCAAGCGGCCGGGATTTCCCGGCCGCTTTTTATGGTGCGCCCAGCATGGGCGCACTCCTGCGGGTGCAAGTCCCGCCGTAAGTTGATTCAGCAGCGAATGAAGCGCAAGCGCAACTGCGTGAGGGTGACCGAGCGTGGGATAGGCAAGCGTGGAGCATAAATCGCGAGCCGATGAACAAGAACCGCATAGAAGGCGCTGCCGAGCAGGGCGAAGGGGCCATAGACCACGAAGCTCTTGTGATCAAGGCAAAGCGGCGTAGATGCGGCGGTTGTGCGATGAAGGAGTGCGAACCCTTACCTGGGGATATCTCGCCTTATGCCTGTTCTGCGCAGCAGCGGCGAAGCCAAAGGGTGACGGCATCTGGCCGGAGCGAGAAGTCAACAGAAGTCGTAGTAGCGCAAGTACGAGGCTGCAGAGGCCGAGAGGAAAGCGTGAAGGACCGAACCAGAGCAAGTGACCGAAGAGATGGGGATGCCTGAGGCCATGCGTCAGAAGCCGGAGCGATCCGGGCCAGCGGGGGCAGCGCGCGGTGAAGCCGCGCGCCAGTCCGATGGTGGCGAAGCCGGCGGCCCGCCCCGTCAGCACTGGGGCACAGGGCCGGCAAAGCGGGCATCAGGCACTGGTGGCCTCATGCAAGCGGCGCTGGCAAGACAGAACCTGCAAAGGGCGTGGAAACGTGTCAAGGCCAACAAAGGCGCGGCCGGTGTGGACGGGCTCGATATCGAGCAAACCGGCCAGCTGCTGCGCACGAAGTGGCCCGACATACGCCAAGCGCTGCTGGCAGGCCAGTACCGGCCCAATCCGGTACGCAAAGTGATGATTTCCAAGCCGGGAGGTGGCCAGCGCCAGCTGGGCATCCCCACCGTGCTGGATAGGCTCATCCAGCAAGCATTGCTGCAAGTGCTGCAGCCGATCATCGACCCCAGCTTCAGCAGCCACAGCTACGGGTTTGTGCGGCTGCGCCGCATCCTTCGCTGCGCTCAGGACCAGCCTTTGGCTGTCCTGCGCCCTTCGGGCTGGTCGCCCCGGCCGCAGCGCGCGTCAGGCAGTGCGATCTGCCCGAGCGCACGTGCAGCGGGGCAAGCGCGTGGTGGTGGACGTTGATCTGGCGCAATTCTTTGATCGAGTCAACCACGACATCCTGATCGGCCGGCTGCAAAGGCGCATTGAGGATGCCGGAGTGATCCGGCTCATCCGTGCGTACCTGAACGCCGGCATCATGGACGGTGGCGTGGCCACGCGCAGGCACATGGGCACGCCGCAAGGCGGCCCCTTGAGTCCGCTGTTGGCCAACGTGTTGCTGGACGAGGTGGACAAGGCGTTGCAGGCGCGGGGCCACAGCTTCGTGCGCTACGCCGACGACTGCCGCGTCTTCGTGGGCAGCAAAAGGGCAGGCCAGCGCGTCATGGCGCTGCTCAGGGCCTGCTATGCCAGGCTCCGGCTCCAAATAAACGAAGCCAAAAGCGCCACGACAAGCGCCTTCGGGCGCAAGTTCCTGGGCTATGCGTTGTGGGCCGCCAAGGGCGGCGAGGTCAAGTATGCAGTTGCCCGCAAGGCGATTGCCGACTTCAAGGCTCGGGTTCGGCAGCTCACGCGCCGCTCAGGCGGGCGCAGCCTGGCCGAGGTTGTGCAGCGGCTGCGGGCCATTCTGCTGCGGCAGTGGAAGCGGGGCAAAACGATGCACCGCGAGCTCAAGGCGCTGGGAGCCAGCGACAGCGTGGCCCGGCAGGTGGCGGGCAACTGTCACCGCTGGTGGCGCAACAGCAACGGAGTCATCAAGACGGTGTTGACCATCGCGTACTTTGACCGGCTGGGGGTGCCCAGACTGTCATGACCTCAAGCTCTGGAACCGCCGGGTGCGGAACCGCATGCCCGGTGGTGTGGGAGGGGTAGCTGCAATAATGCGGCTCCCCTATCCCGATCCGAAAGGAGGGCGTTGACGGCTGCGCAGCGATGCCCTGATCTGGTGTCTGTGGCAAGTGGCCGTTGCACAGTCTGCACCACGAAGCCACGGCCGGGCTGCCGCCTGGGCTTGCGCGGCGCCGGCCGTTACAGATGGTCGCGATAAAAGCGGAACCAAGCGCAGCCCGGCCGACCCTTACCCCCTGCAACCGGCGGCCGGCTGCCCAGCTTCACTGGCAGCCAACGGCCGCTCTATGTGGTCAACGAACAAGGGAGTGACATCTTGAGCAAAGCCCGACTTTCGAGAACAGCGGCCGTCGTTATCATGACATCGGCGTTGGCGTGGAATCTGCCTGTGCAGGCGCAGGACGATACCGAGGGTGCGGTCAGCGTGACCGTTGTTTCCGATGCAGGCGCCGGGGAGACGCTGGAGCGCGACCGCGAGCTGCTGCATCCGGGGTCCGAAGCATCACCGGAGGTGGACGAGTGACTGCCCCGGCGGCGGTCTGCCGGCACGCGCCGCTCAGCGCAAAACGGGTTCGTCAGGCAATTCGTTGACGGGGCTGGTGCTGGTGCGCGCGCAGTGCGCAACCAGCACGGCCGAGACTTCTTCCAGCGCGCCGGTCAGGCCCTGTTCAAGGTGGCCGCCGGCAAGTGCCCCTGAAAGTCGTTGCACCATGGCCTGCCAGTCTTGCGGCGCAACATGCGGATGCAGCCCGCGGTCCGCGACGATTTCTATCGCGCGCTCGGCCAGCAGCAGGTAGATGAGCACGCCGTTGTTCTGCTCAGTATCCCATACGCGCAGCTTGGCAAACATCATGATCGCGCGCTGGCGCACGATGTCGGCGATGTCCGTGCGCTGGCGCAGGTGGCGCCACAGGTAGCTCAGCGGCAGGCTGCCCTCAACGCAGATGCGGATCTCGCCGCCGTGGCGCCGCTCGCTGGCAGCAATCTGCCGGCGCAGCGTGTCGGCCAGCACGGGCGGCACGGCGCGCCGCGCGTCGGCTTCGTCCAGCCAGGCATGGCGCACCAGCCGCCTGATCGTGGTCTGCAGCTTGCACATGCCTACCAGCTCCCGCTCGCGCCGCCGCCGCCAAAGCTGCCGCCGCCGCCGGAGCTGAAGCCGCCACCGCCAAAACCACCGCCCCTGCTGCCGCCAAAGCCGCCGCTGCGCCGGCCTCCTGCGCTACGGCCTCCGGTGAGACCGGCGCCGGCGCGCGTGCCCATGCCGATGAACCAGGCCACCACTGCCGCCAGCATGGCAATGAACAGGCTCAGCGTGATGAGATAGGCAAGAACGGCGATCCCGCCACTGGTTGCCAGCGCGCCCCACTTGCGTCCCAAGGCGTGCCGGGCAAACGCCTGGATCGCCGGCACGAAGATGAAGAACAGCAGGACCAGGCCAAACCAGTCGCCGCCCGCGTCCGCCGCTTGGGTGTCTGGCGCGGCAACCGGCGGCAGTGGCTCGCCGCGGATACGGGCCGCGACCTGGTCCAGGGCAGCATCGAGGCCCCCATAGTAGTCGCCCGCGCGGAAAAATGGCGCCATGACGTTGTTGACGATGCGCCCGGCAGCGATGTCCGGGATGGCGCCTTCCAGCGTCTTGGCCACTTCAATGCGCATGCGCCGGTCGTCCTTGGCCACGACGACGATGAGACCATCACCCACGTCCTTGCGGCCTATCTTCCAGTCTTGTCCCACCCGGTTGGCGTACGCAGCAATGTCTTCGGGCGCGGTGGTGGGTACCAGCAGCAGGACCACCTGAGAGCCCTTGTCCTGCTCCAGATCCTGCAGCTTGCGTTCCAGCGCGCTGGCCTCGGTGTTGCTGAGCGTGCCGGTCTGGTCGATAACGTGCGCCGTCAGCGCCGGCACCGGTTGCAGCCGCTGCGCCCAGGCCGATGCTGCCAGCAGAAGCAAGACGGCTGCCATGAGCAGGCGCCCTGCGACCGCGCTCGCGGGCCGGGCGGCGTTGGCTGCGGACCCATTCACGGGGCATGCTGAAGCGTGAAAGCGTGGATGCACGAGGTGCGTGGTTGCAGTGCGCCGGTGGGTGCGGATCAGGTTCGTCCCGGGATCAGCCAGACAACCGCGCAACAGGCTGCGCGGTCGTGCAGGGGTTGCGAGGATTCTACCGTTGCCGATGCGAATGCAGACGCCCTGCTCGCGCGGGAACCAAGCCGGCGTTGCAGGGGATTCATCGCACCCCATGATCTCTGTCTCGGTTGCTACAGGCTGCACATGACAGGGCGTGCCGTACATGATCGCCAGCCCCGAAATCATGGGCCTTGCCAGTAGTGATCCCCTGTCTTTGTCCGCATGGCGCTGGGAGGCCTGACGCGGCGCTGCGCTGCGCCTGCTTGCCGGCGCCCAGGGCGCGGCCATCTTTGAGCCTGTTCTGATTCCCTGAGCATCAGGGGCAGTGTGCGGCCGCTCGTGCCATGGCCCGGCAATCCTCGGCAACGGATGCGCGGGGAGTCGCTCACCTGATGTGCTGCTCCCCCGCGCCCGTGCGTCAGGCCAGCTCCACTGCCAGCGCCGTGGCCTCACCGCCGCCTATGCACAGCGTGGCGATGCCGCGCTTGCCGCCGGACTGGCGCAGCGCGCCCAGCAGCGTGACGATGAGGCGCGCGCCCGAACAGCCTATGGGGTGGCCCAGCGCGCAGGCGCCGCCATGGGGGTTGACGCGGGCCGGGTCCAGCTTGAGGTCCTCGATGGCAGCCATGGCCACCACGGCAAAGGCTTCGTTGATTTCCCACCGGTCAACGTCACCGACGCTCCAGCCGGTCTTGGCCAGCATCTTGTTGATGGCGCCTATGGGCGCGGTGGTGAACAGGCGCGGCTCCTGCGAGTGCGTGGCGTGGCCGACGATGGTGGCCAGCGGGGTGGCGCCCAGCTTCTCGGCCGTGGAGCGACGCATGAGCACCAGCGCAGCTGCGCCATCGGAGATGGAGCTGGAATTGGCCGGCGTGACGGTGCCGTCTTTCTTGAACGCGGGCTTGAGCTGCGGTATTTTCTCAAGATTGGCCTTGAGCGGTTGCTCGTCGTGTTTGACCACCGTTTCGCCCTTGCGTGTCTTCACGGTGACGGGAACAGTTTCCCAGTCAAAGGCGCCCGACTTGATGGCAGCCACGGCGCGCTGGGTTGACCGGATCGCAAATTCATCCTGCTGCTCGCGCGTGAACTGGTAGCTGCTGGCGCAATCCTCGGCAAAGGTGCCCATGAGCCGGCCCTTGTCGAAGTAGGCGTCCTCCAGGCCGTCGAAGAACATGTGGTCCAGGACCTGCCCGTGCCCCAGGCGGTAGCCACCGCGCGCCCTGGACAGCAGGTACGGTGCGTTGGTCATGGACTCCATGCCGCCGGCCACGATGACGTCGCTGCTGCCGGCCAGGATCTGGTCGTGCGCAATCATGGTGGCCTTCATACCGGAGCCGCAGACCTTGTTGACGGTGGTGCAGCCGGCCGACAGGGGCAGCCCGGCGTTGATCGCGGCCTGCCGCGCCGGCGCCTGGCCCAGGCCTGCGGGCAGGACGCAGCCCATCAGCACCTCCTGCACCTGCTCGGGCTTGAGCCCGGCGCGCTCGACCGCGGCCTGGATGGCCGTGCCGCCCAGCTCGGGCGCGCTGACGCCGGCCAACTCGCCCTGGAAGCCGCCCATGGGTGTGCGCGCTGCGGCAACGATGACGACGGGGTCCTGTTCTTGAGTCATGCTGGTTTCTCCTGGTGCATTTACTTGGGGGCCATGCGGATCGCGCCGTCCAGGCGTATGACTTCGCCGTTGAGGTACTGGTTGCCGATGATGTGCTGCACCAGCGCGGCAAATTCCGCCGGCCTGCCCAGCCTGCTGGGGAAGGGCACGCTGGCGCCCAGCGAATCCTGCACCTTTTGCGGCAGGCCCATGAGCATGGGTGTTTCCATGATGCCCGGCGCAATGGCCAGCACGCGGATGCCGCTGGCTGCCAGCTCGCGCGCAACGGGCAAGGTCATCGCGACGATGCCGCCCTTGGACGCCGCGTACGCGGCCTGGCCGATCTGTCCGTCAAACGCCGCGACCGACGCCGTGCTGATGACGACGCCGCGCTCGCCGCTGTCCTGCGGCTCGGAGCCGGCCATGATTTCGGCGGCCAGGCGCAGCATGTTGAAGCTGCCAACCAGGTTGATCTCCACGGTGCGGGCAAAGCTGGCCAGCCCGTGCGCGCCATTCTTGCCAACCACCCTCTCGCCGATGGCGACGCCGGCGCAGTTGACCAATCCGCGCAGCGTGCCCAGTGCCTGGGCGGCGTCAAACGCCGTGGCCGCGCTGGCCGCGTCGGTGACGTCGGTGCGCACGAAGCGGGCGTTGCTGCCGAGCTCGCCCGCAAGCTGGTTGCCGGCTTCTTCGTTGACGTCTGCCAGCACCACCTTGCCGCCCTGCTGCGCCAGTGCGCGTGCGGTGGCGGCGCCCAGGCCGGACGCGCCGCCGGTGATGACAAAGACGTTTCCGGAAATTTCCATGCGTGTTCTCCTGCGATGTGGGTGGCTTGCAAAGCGCGGCGCACGCGGCCGGCTGCCGTCAGCCTACTTTACAACGGCGCGCGGCCGTGCGCCTGCCTGTTGTGCTCAGCGGCCGGCCGGCTGCGAGGTGCCAAAGTCCACCTGCGGCGGCCGTGCAATCCCGGCCTCGTCGGCAACGCGGAAGTTCTGCTTGGGCTTGTAGCGCAAGACCATGGCCGTGAGGTTGGTGGGGAAGCTGCGCGCCAGCACGTTGTACTCGCGCACCGCGTCGATGTAGTGGCCCCGCGCCACCGCGATGCGGTTTTCCGTGCCTTCCAGCGCCACGCGCAGGTCGGCAAACGCCTGGTTGGCCTTGAGATCCGGGTAGCGCTCCACGGTGACCATGAGCCGGCTCAGCGCACTGGACAGCTCGCCCTGCGCCTCCTGGAACTGCTGGAATGCCTGCGGGTTTTCCAGCGTCTCGGGCGTCACCTGGATGGACGTGGCCCTGGCCCTCGCGTTGATGACGTCGTTGAGCGTACCGCGCTCGAAGTCGGTCTCGCCCTTGACCGTCGCAACGAGGTTGTCGATGAGGTCTGCGCGGCGCTGGTACTGGTTGACCACCTCGCTCCACGCCGACTGGGTCTGCTCGTCCAGCCGCTGGAAGTCGTTGAAGCCGCAGCCGGCCAGCGTGGCAGCCAGCACCAGCAGCGCAAGAAATCGCGTCAGCCTGTTCGTCATGGATTGGTCTTCCCGTTTGCATCGCGCCGCAGCGCACAGCCGCTATTGTCGCTGCATTGCCGGCCGGGATGCGTGGGCTGCAGTCCACGCCGAGGCGGACGCCTGCGCAGCCTTGGCGCTGGCGCAAGCGCCACAAGCGTCGCCGGCACACTTGCACGTACCAGGGGTGCCGCTCAGCCCTTGCCCGCGCGGCGCTGCGCCTTTTCAAACAGGTGGCGCTCGGTGACGTCGCGTGCCATCGCGGCAGATCCCAGCGCTTTGCCAGCCTCGTCATGCACCACGCTGAACGTCATGTCCACGTACAGCCGGCGCCCGTCCTTGTGCTTGCTGCGCGTGGTCCGCACTTCGGCGCCGTGGACAGTGTGGCCGCGTTCCATGGCGCGGTCAAAGCCGGTCCAGTGCGCCGCGCGATAGCGCTCGGGGATGATGAGGTCCAGGCTCTGGCCCAGGGCTTCCCGGGCGCTGAACCCGAACACGGCTTCTGCCTGCGCGTTCCAGACGCGGATGACGCCCTGCCTGTCCGCGTAGATGAGCGCATCGGCCACGTCGGCGACAATGCGTGACCAGGGCGGGGAAGACGAAGCGGGATCCGGCATGAAGAGGCAGGTACTTGCGGCCACGAGCAAAAGCCGCAGACCCCGGTATTCTAGGCAGAGCCTGCCTGCAGCGCCACCGTCCAGGGAATGATCCATGCCAGCCACAGCCCCTTGCATGCCCGTGCTTTTTGTTCCGCATGGCGCCGGGCCGTGCTTTTTCATGGACTGGGATCCACCCGGGACCTGGGACAGGATGGCCGCCTGGTTGCGCAGCATTCCGGGCAGCCTGCCGGCGCGGCCCGCAGCCATCCTGCTTATCACCGCGCACTGGCTTGCCGAGCAGCCCAGCATGAGCAGCTCGGCGCGGCCGGGCCTGCTGTTTGACTACAACGGCTTTCCGCCGCACACCTACGAGCTCACGTACCCCGCACCCGGCGCCCCGGCGCTGGCGCAGCAGGCACGGGACCTGCTTGAGCAGGCGGGCTTTTCACCCATGCTTGATCCGGAGCGCGGATACGACCACGGCACCTTCATCCCGCTCAAGGTGGCGTTTCCCAAGGCGGATGTCCCCGTATTGCAGATGTCGCTGCTGCAGAGCCTGGACCCTGCCGAGCACCTGCGCATGGGGCAGGCGCTGGCGCCGCTGCGCAGGCAGGGCGTGCTCATCGTCGGCAGCGGCATGAGCTGGCACAATCAGCGCGCGTACCGCGATGCGCGCAGCACGGCCCCGGCGCAGGCGTTTTACGCTTGGCTGGTCGACGCCCTGGCCCGGCCCGCAGCCGAGCGCAACGCGTTGCTGGCCGACTGGGCCCATGCCAGCGGTGACGTCGGCCGCCTTGCGCATCCGCCCGGCCGCGAAGAGCATCTGCTGCCCCTGCACGTGGCAGCCGGTGCCGCGGGCGCCAGCGCCGGTCGCAAGGTGTTTGGCGACAACGTGATGAGCGTGGAAATTTCCGCGTTCCGGTTCGACTGATCCACGCGAGCGGGTTGCGCTGCTCCGCATCACCAACGGGAGGCTGCCGGTGAGCAAATCGCTGCGCTTGTCGGAAAAATGGTTTCGCCGCGGCCTCTGGCTGGTGGCGTTTGTCTTTGCCGGCTTTCTCATCGGCCTGGGCGGCACCATCGTCGGCGACCTGCCGCGCGTCGAGCGCACGCTGCAACTGGATGACTTTGTCGACGCTGATGCAGCCCGGGCCGCCCGCGACGCCATCGACCGGGACCAGAAGCGGGCTGAAGAGATCGGCGATGCGCTGGATCAGGCACGGCTGAAGCTGCAGGTGGCGCAGTCGGACGTGGCCGCGCAGCGCGAGAGCTTTTCCAACTGGATCGCAACCCGCAAGGCGACCGAGCGCGCCGAGCAGGACCCGGAAGTGATCTCGCGCACGCGGGCGCTGGACGAGCTGCAGGCCGCCGCGCGCAACGCCCGGGCCGAGGTCGAGCGCCTGCAGCAGGCGCAGCTGGACACCCGCCAGTCACTCAGCAGCGAGCGCGCTGAACTGGCCAGCTTGCAGGAGCAGGCGCACGGCGCGTACACGCAGGCTGTCCGCACGCAGGAGCTGCGCGTCTTTGCCTACCGCCTGGCGCTGACGCTGCCGCTGTTGCTGCTGGCCGGCTGGCTGCTGGCAAAGAAGCGCACGGGGCCTTGGTGGCCCTTTGTCTGGGGTTTTGGCTTTTTTGCCGTCTTTGCCTTCTTTGTCGAGCTGGTGCCGTACCTGCCCAGCTACGGCGGCTACGTGCGCTACGGCGTGGGCGTGGTGCTCACGGTCCTGGCTGGCCGCTGGGCCATCCGCGCGCTGAACCGCTACCTGGCGCGGCAGCAGGCAGCAGAAACCCGGCCGGAGCCCGAGCGCCGGCGCCAGCTCTCCTACGATACCGCGCTGGCCCGGCTGGCCAAGGGCGTGTGCCCGGGCTGCGAGCGGCCCGTGAGCCTGACCGACGGCAGCACCGATTTCTGCCCGCACTGCGGCATAGGCCTGTTTGACCGCTGCTCCCGTTGCGACATGCGCAAGAGCGCGTTTGCGCGCTTTTGCCCGACCTGCGGCGCGCCGGCTGCGCCGGACGCGGCCAGCACCGGCGCTGCCGGCAAGATGCGCGTCCCACCGCTGGCCGCAGACCCCGGTTGAGTCGGGTGGCACGTGTGCCGCGCCGGGACCAGCCGGTCAGCGCCTCAGCCCGGCCAGGCGGTCGCTGATGATGCTCTTGGCCTCGGCCATGATCCCGTCTATCAGTTCCTTGACCGTAGGGACGTCGTTGATCAAACCCACGACCATGCCGCAGCTGAAGGCACCGGCGTCCATGTCGCCGTCGACCAGGATGCGCGAGTAGACACCGGCCACTTCCTCGAAGATGTCCTGGAAGGTGATCTTGTCGCCCAGCTCCTTTTCCTTTTCAAGGATGCGCTCCACCGCCGCGTTGTTGAGCACGCGCTCGGTGTTGCGCAGCGGCCGCATGATGAGGCGCGTGTCCAGCTCGCTGGCCGCCACGATCGCCTGCTTGACGTTCTCGTGCACCGGCGCTTCCTGGGTGGCAATGAAGCGCGTTCCCATGTTCATGCCGTCGGCGCCCAGCGCCATCGCCGCCACCAGCGAGCGCCCGTCGGCCATGCCGCCGGAGGCAACGAACGGGATCTCCAGTTCGTCGGCCGCGCGCGGCAGCAGGATGAAGTTGGGCACGTCGTCCTCGCCCGGGTGGCCGCCGCATTCAAAGCCGTCCACGCTGACCGCGTCGCAGCCTATGGACTGCGCCTTCAGCGAGTGCCGCACCGACGTGCACTTGTGGATGACCTTGATTCCAGCGTCGTGCAGCAGCGGCATCCACTGCTGCGGGTTGTTGCCCGCCGTCTCCACGATCTTCACGCCGCCGTCGACGATGGCCTGGATGTAGCCCGGGTAGTCCGGCGTGCTCACCGTGGGCAGGAACGTCAGGTTCACGCCAAAGGGCTTGTCGGTCATGTCGTGGCAGCGCGCGATCTCGTTGGCCAGCGCCGCCGGCGTCTTCTGCGTGAGCCCGGTGATGATTCCCAGCCCGCCCGCGTTGGACACGGCAGCGGCCAGCTCGGCAAAGCCAACGTAGTGCATGCCACCCTGGATGATGGGGTGCTCGATGCCAAAAAGCTCGGTGATGCGGGTTTTCATGTGCAAAATTCTCGTGCTTGTTCAAGGAGAGGGAATAGGGGATTATGGAGTCCGCTGCCGTGGCGCCGTGCCCGCACCCGTCTCGGCACTTTGCGCATGCGCACCAAGGCACCGGCGTGACACCGGCTGCTGCGGCCCGCGCCTGCGCGCCAGCATGTCGCCCGTAGTGAGCCGCGCAGCGCGGCAGGCAAGGGACGATCGCGCAAGACGCCGGACACAGGAAGCGGGCCTGATGGGCGGGCGCCACGACAACCAGAGCAGCAGCCCGGCATAGACCAGATGTTGCAGCGTGGCTGTCGCCCGGGCACCAGCCGCCGGGCGGACGGGCAGCGGTTTCACCATTACCAATGGCCGACGGAGTTGAAACAGATGGAACATTGCGCGCGCTCCCTCGTTTGAAGGCATGGAGCATGTGCAAACGGTGTCAACAGCCGGATGCGCTGCAATCCTCAACCCCCAACCCGTTACGGAGA
>Ga0172382_10009572_pt1 | contig 13186 bp, 13 predicted proteins | sample Leawel138RmetaG_FD_122245 | JGI IMG/M metagenome (GOLD analysis project Ga0172382, IMG submission 122245) | Leachate microbial communities from a municipal landfill in Southern Ontario, Canada - Leachate well 138R metaG | ecosystem: Engineered > Solid waste > Landfill > Unclassified | place...
CCCGAGAACATCCTGATCAACCGCGACGACTTCGCCTATCTGGTCGACTTCGGGATCGCCAACGCGGCCACCGACGAGGCGCTCACGGAGTTGGGCACCGCAGTCGGCACGTACGCCTACATGGCACCGGAGCGGTTCACCAACGGCGAGGTGACCCACCGCGCCGACGTGTACGCGCTGACCTGCGTGCTGCACGAATGCCTCACGGGGGCACAACCGTTCCAGGGCGACAGCGTGAGCGTCGTGATCACCGCCCACCTCAACGATCCTGCGCCGCGGCCGAGCCAGTCGCGTCCGGGGATTCCGGCCGGCCTCGACGACGTCATCTCCCGCGGCATGGCCAAGCGCCCCGAGGACCGCTACGCCTCGGCCGGCGAGATGGCCAGAGCCGCGACCGCGGCACTGACCGGCGCGCAGCAGGACCAGGCCGACTCGATTCTGCAGCGCAGCCAGGCCGCGACGATGATGGCCCCGCTCCCGCCACCGCCACCGCCACCGCCCCCGCCGCCGTCGACGCCGGGCGGACCGCTGCCGTACGGGGGGTCGCCCGTGCCGCCCCCACCGCCGCCTCCCGGCCAGCCGACCCAGGCCTCCGGGTTCCACACCCCTCCCCCGCCCGGCGGCCCGCCGCCGGGGTGGCCGCCGCAGCCGCCGCAGTCGTCCGGCGGCGGCGGCGGTTCGAAGGGCCCGATGATCGCCCTTCTCGCGGGCGCGGCGGTGATCATCCTGGTGCTGGCCGGGCTGGGCATCTGGCTGGTGGTCAAGCCCGACTCGACATCCGACCCGGTCGCCTCGCGCACCAGCACATCCGCCGCGCCGACCACGACCTCGCGGGGATCGACGACGCGCACGCGAACCTCCACCTCGACGCCCCCGCCGACGGAGTCCTATGACCAGCAGTTGATGGCCCTGCTCTCCGGCGGCCACGACAGCTCGAACTGCGAGCCGGTCGATCCGCCGGCCCCGACGATCCTCGCCACGGTGGACTGCACACAGGCGCTCACCCCGGGCGGGCCTGCGTTCACCCGGTACTCGCTGTTCGAGGACCGCGGGGCGCTGGACGCCGCGTTCGAGGAGGCCATCAGGGTGAACTCGGAGTTGGTGCAGTGCCCGGGCAGCGGCGTCGACTCGCCGACCACCTGGCACTACACCGAAACCCCCGACCAGGTCGTCGGCCAGATCGCGTGCGGCACCTACGACGGCAACCCGGACCTCGTCTGGACCAAGGACGACGACCTGCTGCTCGCCGATGCGCAGGGACCCAACCTGGAGGAACTGCACAACTGGTGGCTGGAGTTCGGGTAGGGCGCGCTACGGTTGCGCTTGCGCAACGTAGCGAAGGGATGGATCTATGAAGCGGGTATTCGTCGTCGGCGTGGGCATGACGAAGTTCGAGAAGCCGGGCGGACGCGCAGCTCGCGGAGCGGACCATGAGCCAGGTCGAGAGGGCTGGGACTACCCCGACATGGCGCGGGAGTCGGGCACCAAGGCACTGGAGGACGCCGGCGTCGCCTACACCGAGATCCAGCAGGGCTACGTCGGGTATTGCACCGGCGATTCGACCTCGGGCCAGCGGGCGCTCTACGAACTCGGCATGACCGGCATCCCGATCGCCAACGTCAACAACAACTGTTCCACCGGATCGACCGCGCTCTACCTTGCCGCACAGGCGATCCGGGGCGGGCTGGCCGACTGCACGCTGGCGCTCGGTTTCGAGAAGATGCAGCCCGGCTCGTTGGGTGCCGGCGCCGAGGACCGTGAGTCCCCGTTGAAACGACACATTTTGGCGCTCAACGAGATCGACGCCATGCAGTTCCCGGTCGCACCGTGGATGTTCGGCGCGGCGGGCCGCGAGCACATGAAGAAATACGGCACCACCGCCGAGCATTTCGCGAAGATCGGCTACAAGAACCACAAGCATTCGGTGAACAACCCGTACGCGCAGTTCCAGGACGAGTACTCCCTCGAGGACATCCTGGCAGCGAAGATGATCTCGGATCCGCTGACGAAGCTGCAGTGCTCGCCGACGTCGGACGGGTCGGCCGCGGTGGTCCTCGCTAGTGAGGACTATGTCGCCAGGCACGACCTGGCCGGGCAGGCCGTCGAGATCGTCGGCCAGGCCATGACCACCGACTTCGCGTCGACGTTCGACGGAAGTGCCGCCAACATCATCGGCCACGACATGAATGTCAAAGCAGCACAACAGGTTTACGATCAATCCGGACTGGGGCCGCAGGACTTCCAGGTGATCGAGCTGCACGACTGCTTCTCGGCCAACGAGCTGCTGCTGTACGAAGCCCTCGGGCTGTGCGGGCCCGGTGAGGCGCCCGCGCTCATCGACGCCGACGACACCACCTACGGGGGCCGGTGGGTGGTCAACCCGTCGGGCGGGTTGATTTCCAAGGGGCACCCGCTGGGTGCGACGGGCCTGGCGCAGTGCAGCGAGTTGACCTGGCAGTTGCGCGGCACCGCCGACAAGCGTCAGGTCGACGACGTCAGCGCGGCGCTGCAGCACAACATCGGGCTGGGCGGCGCGGCCGTCGTCACCGCCTACCAGCGCGCCGAACGCTGAACCTTTCCCCGCCGGGAAACGTGTCACTCTTCGCAAGCGATATGAGGAGTGGGTCGGGGTCGACGGAGGCTCGACAATGCGTAAGGCATGGATATCGGCGGTAGCGCTGCTCGGCGTGATGCTCGGACCCGCAGGAGTCGCGGCGGCCCAGCAGCAGAATCCGTGGGTCGTCATCGAGCAGTGGGAGTCGGCGGGCTACCAGGTCAACATCGACCGGATCGGCAACGCTCCGATCGGGGAGTGCGTGGTGACCGGGGTGAGGAACCCCCAGCAGGTCGTCGAGGAGGTGCTCGTCGTCGACAGGGACCGCCACCACCGCCGCGATTTCGACGTGATCGACGTCGTGGTGCACCAGTCGATCTCGGTGTCGCTGGACTGCACGGGCTGAGCTGAGTCCGCGGAAAGCGCGCGGAACGGCCCGGTCGGCGAGGGGGCCGACCGGGCCGTTTCTCCCGATGCCCTACACCGGCGCCGGGATCTTCTCCTGCGCCGGCTCCTGGGCACGCGAGCCGTGATCGGAATCCAGCATGGTCAGCTCGTCGAACGGATCGTCGCCGGCCAGAACGGAATTCACCTTGTCCCTGTCGATGGTGCGGGTCCACGAGCCGACCAGCAGGGTGGCCACCGCGTTGCCCGAGAAGTTGGTCAACGCCCGCGCCTCGGACATGAAACGGTCGATGCCGACGATCAGCCCGACACCGTCGAGCAGGTCGGGGCGGTGGGCCTGCAGCCCGCCGGCCAGGGTGGCCAGGCCGGCGCCGGTGACGCCCGCCGCCCCCTTGGAGGCGACGATCATGAACACCAGCAGCCCGATCTGCTCACCCAGCGACAGCGGGTCGCCGAGGGCGCCTGCGATGAACAGCGACGCCATGGTCAGGTAGATCGCGGTGCCGTCCAGGTTGAACGAATAGCCGGTCGGGACAACGACGCCGACGGTCGACCGGTCGACCCCGAGATGCTCCATCTTGGCGATCAGGCGGGGCAGCGCAGACTCCGACGACGAGGTCGACACGATCAGCAGGTACTCGCGGGCCAGGTAGCGGACCAGTTTGAAGATCGACACCCCTGAGACGACCCGCAGCAGCGCGCCGAGCACACCGAACACGAAGATCGCGCAGGTCAGGTAGAAGCCGAGCATCAGCGCCATCAGCTGCCCGACGGCCGCCCAGCCGGTCTGGCCGACGACGTTGGCGATGGCGCCGAACGCACCGATGGGGGCCAGCCACAGGATCATCACCAGGACCTTGAACACCAGCTTCTGCAGGTGCTCGATGCCCCGCAGGATCGGCTCCCCCGCCGTTCCCAGACCCTGCAGCGCGAAGCCGACGAGCAGCGCGATGAACAACGCCTGCAGCACGCTGCCTTCGGTCAGCGACGAGAACATCGTCGTCGGGATGATGCCCTGCACGAAGTCCAGCAACCCGCCGGCCTCGTGAGCCTTGTCTGCGAGCTCGGCGCCCTTGCCGGCGGCGGTGTCACTGACCTGCAGACCGCTGCCCGGATGCAGCAGGTTGCCGACCACCAGACCGATCGCCAGCGCGAATGTCGACATCACGAGGAAGTACAGGAAGGCGAGCCCGCCCACCTTGCCGACGGTGGCGGCCTTTCGGACCGATCCGATGCCGAGCACGATCGTGCAGAAGATGACCGGCGCGATCATCATCTTGATCAGCGCGACGAACATGGTGCCGAGCACGCCGACGCTCTTGCCCACCTCCGGGGCCAGGATTCCCACTGCGACGCCCGCGACGACCGCCACGATGACGGCGATGTAGAGCCAGTGGGTGCGGTCGCGCTTGCGTCTGGGCGCTTTAGGCGGGGTTGGGCTGTCCATTCTGGTCGTCATCGGAATCCTCCAGACTCGGCTCGGGCAAAAGGTCTGCAAGGATGCTCTGCGAGGACGTGAGCCAGGTCACGTTTTTGTTCATTACGTTCATACGGAAGGCGCCTGCCCGATGCGACGGATCCGATCGCCATCCCGATCGCCATGGCCGCGGTCGCTTGCGGGTCAGGCCGTCGCGCTGCAGATCCTGGTGATCACGTTGATCGTGCTCGCGGGCAGCGCGCTGGCGGTGCTGGACGCTCGGCGGGACGGTGACGCCGCGGCCGAGGCGCAGGTGCTGGGCATCGCGACGTCGCTGGCCGATTCGCCCTCGACAGCGCAGGCGATCGAGTCCGGCCGCGCCACCGAGATCCTGCAGCCCGTCACCGAGCAGGTGCGCACCCACACCGACATCGCGTTCATCACGATCATGGCGCCCGACCGCACCCGGTTCACCCACACCGACCCGTCGCAGATCGGCGGCGACTATCTGGGCACGATCGAACCTGCGCTTCGCGGCGAGACTTTCACCGAGGTCTACACCGGCACGTTGGGCCCGTCCATCCGCGCGGTGGCGCCGGTGCGCGACTCGTCGGGCCGCATCGTCGGTCTGGTGGCCGCGGGCATCCTGCAGCAGAGCCTGGCCGACCGCTGGCAGGCCCAGTGGCCCGCCATCGCCGCGGTTGGCCTTGGCGCCCTTGCGGTTTCACTGCTCGGCGGATGGGGGATCCGGCGACGGCTGATGCGTCAGACCCGCGGGTTGCGGCCCGAAGAGCTGCGGGTGATGTACGACCACCACGACGCGATCCTGCATTCGGTGTCCGAAGGGCTGATCGTGCTCGACAGGTCCGGTGTTGCGGTGGTCAACGACGAGGCCCGCCGCCTGCTGTCGTTGCCGGCCGGCGAGGTCGCCCGGTCGGACCTGCCGGAGTTCCTGCGCACCTACAACCCGGGCGCGCGCGACGAGGTTCACGTCACCGACGACCGGGTGCTGGTGGTGAACCGCTCCCCCGTCCGGGACGGTTCAGACGCCGGCGGGTCGGAGGTGGTGACGATCCGCGACCGCACCGAACTGCAGGGTGCCCTGGGCGAACTCAACTCACTCAAGGTGCTGACCGACTCGCTGCGCGCGCAGGCGCACGAGGCGGCGAACAAGCTGCACACCGTGGTCACGATGGTGGAGATGGGCCGGGCCGAGGAGGCGATCACGTTCGCGACCGCCGGACTCGAGCTGTCCCAGCAGCTGGTGGACCGGCTGTCCAGCGCGGTCGGCGAGCCGGCGCTGGTGGCGCTTCTGCTGGGCAAGACCGCGCAGGCCGACGAACGCGGGATCGAGCTGACCGTCACCGAGGAGTCGGCGCTGCCCGCCGACACCGACGACCTGCTGCTGACGGGCCAGGAGATGGTCACCGTCGCCGGGAACCTGATCGACAACGCGATGGACGCATGCGATCCGCAAGACCCGTGGGTCGAGGTGACGGTGAACCAGAACTCGGAGAGGCTGCTGATCCGGGTGGCCGACAGCGGAGAGGGCATGGACGCCGGTACCTTCGAGAAGGCGATGCGGCGCGGTTACTCGACCAAATCCGGCGCCGAGGCCGACCAGCACGGACTGGGCCTGGCGCTGGTAGCGCAGGTGGTGAAACGCCACCACGGGCAACTGAGCGCCGATGTGACTTACGGTTCGGTGGTGACGGTGACGGTGGCGCGCCCATGATCGACGTCTTGATCGTCGAGGACGAACATCTGATCGCCGACGCACATCAAGCGTATTTACAACGGCTACAAGGCTTTTCGGTGGCCGCGGTGGCCCACACCGCGCGCGACGCGATGCGGGCGGCCGCCGAGGCGGCGGCCGCGGGGTCGCCGATCGACCTGGTCCTGCTCGACCTCGGACTGCCGGACGCCAGCGGGATCGCTCTCGCGTCGGCGCTGTCGGGGCTGAGCCCGGCACCGGACATCATCGCGATCACCTCCGAGCGGGACCTGGAGATGGTGCGGGCCGCGGTGGGCCACGGGGCCCTGGCGTATCTGCTGAAGCCGTTCACCTTCGCCGCGTTCCGCGACCGCCTCGAGCGTTACCGCCGCTACCGCGAGGCCCTGCCCGCCGGGACGGATGCGGCCAGCCAGGCGGAGGTCGACCGTGCGCTGGCCGAACTGCGCGTCGGCCCGGATCGGACGGCGGCGCCGAAGGGGGCGTCGCCGGGCACCAATGACGAGATCGCCCGCGCAGTGCGGGATTCGGCGGACGGGGCGACCGCCGACCAGGTCGCCAAACAGGTCGGGGTGTCCCGGGTGACGGCGTGGCGCTATCTCGAGCGGCTCGCAGACGAGGGCACCGTGCGCCGTCACACCGATTACGGCAGGGCGGGACGGCCCAGGACGCGCTATCAGTGGCGCTGAAAGCGCGCGAACATGTCTCAGGCGGGGGTCGGCTGCAGTGCGCGCGATACGCCCAACGCAATCGAGTCGGTCGCGAGGAACTGGGAGTACAGCGTCTCGATACTCGACTCGACCGAGAACACGCTCACGGCGCCGGTGTAATCGGCGATGTACAGCCGCGAACTGTCGGCGGGATGCGTGACGCAGGACGGGCGGGCGTCGACCGCCAGCGAGTCGACGACGTCGAGGCCGAGCGTGCACAGCACCGCAACCCGGTCGTAGTCGACGATGTAGGCGCGGGTCTGGTCGGCGCTCATGGTGAGCTGTGTGGGGGCGCCACCGACGACCACGCGGTCGGTCACCCTCATCGCGTTCAGATCGACGACGTGAACGGTGCCGCCGACCGCACGGTCGGACGTCAACACGTACACCGCGCCGCCCGCGTAGGCGATGTCGCGGATCGGTGCGCCGATCGGCAGCACGCGGTGCACCAGCGAGGTCTCGGTGTCGACGATGACCAGTCGGCTGCCCACGGCATCGGTGACGGCCACGTACAGGCGCTTACCGCTCGGGTCCACACTCAGGGCGTCGACGTTGGCGGCGGGGCCGGACCCGATCCCGATGGTGCCGACGCGCTCGGCGGTGACGTCGATGACCGCGACGTCGACGCGGTCCTGCGCGTCACGGCCGGCGTAGACACGCTTGCCGTCGGGGCTGACCGCCAGCGCGGTGACGCCGGACGCCAGTGGATGGGTGCTGACGACGGTCCCGGCTTCGAGGTCGATCGCGCAGACCGCGTCGTGGCTCTCGGCTGCGACGCAGACATAGGCGCGATCATCGGACGCGGTGACCGCGACGGGCTGCCCGTCGACGGCGATCGTGTCGACGACCGCCAACGTCATGGGGTCGATCACCGACACGCTGTCGTCGCCGGCATTCGCCATCACGACGAACCCCTGGCCCGCTGCGATGTCCCCGACCGGACCCCGGCCGAGCGTGATGCGGCGCTCCAGGACGACGTCGCTCGTGGCCGCATCCGTCAGCGGCTCATCCGCGACATGCGAAGCAGCCTTCGAACCAGCTCCGCCATTGAGCATCAGGCGCCCCTTGGGCACCGAGAAGTTTGCCATGTGCCTGGTACCTCCGCCGGCATGACTGCTGCCCGGCTCTAGATTCCGATTACTGACGCCCGTTTGAGCGTCGCCTGAACCGAGTGTAGCGACGGAACTCGGGGCTCAGGACCGACGAAATCCCAGGACCGGTCTCCGTCGGCGAAACCTCTCAGCAGACACTTAAGAAACGAGTCGTTATGCATTTGTAACCTTTTGCGAGCAAAAGGATTAACGCCCGCTGAACTGCGGGCCAAGTGCTGGTGCAATCGGGTGGGACTGGTGTGACCAAAACATGTTCGTAACAATTTCTTAGCTTTGCCGCGCAAAGTGAGCGCTAGATCACAGCGCGACACGGCAGCAAACACAGATTCGCCGCACCGGCGGCGAAAAGTCGAGTCCGCGGTTGCGGAGGGAGGCACCGGTCGGGGCCCTACAGGATTCGCTGGGACGGTCGACACCGGAGATTGTCACGGCGGACCTAGGCGGGCTTGGCGCCCCGCACAGACGGGATGGTGGTCGCCGGGATCAACCCCTCGGGGTCGCACAGCTCGAGCACGCGGGACACCGCGGGGCTGGCGATCACACACCAGGTGACACCCTCACGCGCCAGATGCGCACTGATGGCATAGAGCGCCGAGGCGCCGTCGAAGGCCATGAAGTTCACTTCGCTGAGATCCAGAATCAGTGCCGCATTGCCCTCGGCGACCTCACGAACGGTGTGGGCGAAGTGCTTGGCATTGGCTGCGTCCACCTCGCCCCACACCGACACGGTGGCCCGGGTCGCAGACCCGGCGCCCTCCGTGCGGCACGCGAAGGTCAGCGACGTCGACGCTATCGAGAAGCGCCGACAATCGGCCGACCTGCTGCGGATGGATGTAACAGTCATTGCAGGACAATTTACCTGCGCAAGGTTTACGACTGCTCGGCTCGTTGTCTTTCTTCGTTCGCCTTGGCCGCTGCCCGCGCGCTTTCGGCCTCGGCCTCCTTTTTGGCGGCCTCGCGCTGCGCGTCGGCCTTGTCCTGCTGAGCCTCGCCCTCCCGTTGCAGGTCGTCCCGGCCGGTGACCACGCCGACCACCTCTTTTGCCTTACCCTTCACACCTTCGACGACGCCCTTGACGGCTTCTTCCGGGCCCGAATTGTTGTCGCTCACGAGACGCTCCTGTTCTGCGGGGAAATACCGCCCCAGCGAAGCGTCTGTTCCCGATGCACGAATTCACCAAACCTGGCGGTCGCTGCGCGAACGTCGCGAAGTCAGCCGGCAAGATTGCGCAAGGCAACGTCCAGCGTGGAGAACAGGTCGACGTAGTCGGCGATCCCGGTGATCTTCAGCGGTCGGCTGGTGGCCGGTCCGTCGGCGACCACGGCGAACTTGACCGTGCCCTCGAGTTGCCTGCGCGTGGTCATCAGCACCTGCATGCCTGCCGATCCGAGGAAGTCGACCGCGGTGAGGTCGACGACCACGCCCGTCGGTTGTCGGTCCAGCGCAGCGTTGATGGCCTCCTGCAGCTGGGGCGCCGTGAGCATGTCTACGGCACCGACCGCGGCGACGACCAGGACGCCGTCGATCTGGTGTTCAGTGAATTGCTGCACGTACTCAAGCCTCGTCTTCTACGGTGCGACCCGCCGAACGGGTCACACATGTTGATTCGGGAGGCTGCAGTCTGAACCCGGAACGGTGCCCTACGCGCGAGAACCGCACACAGGCTATCGAACAGCGCGGCACATCGGGCACCTCGGGACCATCTTCGCGATCCCCCGCGGGAGCCACCTCCCGCCGTTAGCGTGGCACTTTGAAGCGACCTATGCGGGGAGGCAACCATGCGCGCCACACGGTCAGGCCACGTCGAGGCCGGCGGAACCCCTTCTATCCGATGTCGCGTCGCCGCGGTACTGACTGTGATCCTGGCAACCGTTCTCGGCGCGGGCCTGCTGGGCGCGGCGACCGCTTCGGCGCAGGAACAGAATTACGTCATCGCCACCGACACCACCTTCGCGCCGTTCGAATTCCAGGACGCCGGCGGCGAATTGGTCGGCATCGACATGGACCTCATCCGCGAGATCGCGAAGGACCAGGGGTTCACCGTCGACATCAGACCGCTCGGCTTCGACGCGGCCCTTCAGGCCGTGCAAGCCAACCAGGCCGCCGGGGTGATCGCGGGCATGTCGATCACCGACGAGCGCAAGGCCGTTTTCGACTTCTCCGACCCGTACTTCGAATCCGGCGTGCAGATGGCCGTGCTCGACAGCAACGACACCATTGCTTCCTACGAGGACCTCAGGGGCCAACGTGTCGCCGTCAAGAACGGCACCGAGGGCGCCGAATTCGCGGAGTCGATCAAGGACAAGTACGGCTTCCAGATCGTCTCGTTCGCCGATTCGGCGTCGATGTTCGAAGAGGTCAAGACCGGCAACTCGGTGGCCGTCTTCGAGGACTACCCGGTGCTCCTGTACGGAATCCAACAGGGCAACGGCTTCAAGACCGTCACCCCGAAGGAACAGGGCTCCAACTACGGGTTCGCCGTGAACAAGGGCCGCAACGCCGAACTGCTCACCAAGTTCAACGAGGGCCTGAAAAACCTCAAGGAATCCGGCCGTTACGACGCGATCATCGAGAGCTACCTCGGTGAAGAGGCGGCCGAGACGGACAACTCGTTCTTCGGCCTCCTCAAGAGCACCTTCCCGATCCTGATGGAAGGCCTGCGGCTCACCTTGATCCTGACCGTCGTCTCCATCGCGATCGCCCTGGTGCTCGGCGTGATGTTCGGCCTGTTCCGGGTGTCGCGGTCGATCTGGCTGCGCGCCATCGGCACCACCTACGTCGACATTTTCCGCGGCACACCGCTTCTGGTGCAGGCGTTCTTCATCTACTTCGGTGTCCCGTCGGCCCTCGACTTCCGGATGACCGCGCTGACGGCGGGCATCATCACGCTCTCGCTCAACGCGGGCGCCTACATGACCGAGATCGTCCGCGGCGGAATCCAGTCCGTCGACAAGGGCCAGATGGAAGCCGCCAGGAGCCTCGGCATCGGATATCTGCCCACCATGCGGAAAGTCATTCTGCCGCAGGCAATCCGGACGATGATCCCGTCCTACGTCAACCAGTTCGTCATCACCTTGAAGGACACGTCGATACTGTCGGTGATCGGCATCGCCGAGCTGACCCAGACCGGTCGGCTGATCATCGCGCGCAACTATCAGTCCTTCACCATGTGGCTGATCATCGGCGTCATCTATTTCATCGTCATCATGGCGTTGACCAAACTCTCGGATCGACTCGAGCGGAGGCTCGTGAAATGAACCAGCTGGTAACGGAAGCCGCGGCCGCCGAACCGGTCGGCACCGTCAAGATTCGCATCGAGGGGCTGAAGAAGTCGTTCGGTGACCATGTCGTCCTCGACGGCATCAGCACCACGATCAGCAAGGGCGAGGTGGTGTGCGTCATCGGCCCGTCCGGGTCCGGCAAGTCGACGTTTCTGCGCTGCCTCAACAAGTTGGAGGACATCTCCGGCGGCAAGGTGGTGGTCGACGAATTCGACCTGACCGATCCGAAGATCGACCTGGACAAGGTGCGCCAGCGGATCGGCATGGTGTTCCAACACTTCAATCTCTTCCCGCACATGACCGTGATCGAGAACATCACGCTGGCGCCACTTCTGACCAAGAAGATGGACAAGGCGGCGGCCGAGAAGAAGGCGATGGAACTCCTCGGCCAGGTGGGGCTCGCCGAGAAGGCGCATGTGAAGCCGGCGACGTTGTCCGGTGGCCAGAAGCAGCGCGTCGCGATCGCGCGGGCGTTGGCGATGAATCCGTCGATCATGCTGTTCGACGAGGCCACCAGCGCGCTGGACCCCGAGATGGTCGGCGACGTGCTGCAGGTGCTGCGCGATCTCGCCGAGGGCGGCATGACGATGGTGGTGGTGACCCATGAAATGGGCTTCGCCAGGGAGGTGGCGTCGCGGGTGGTGTTCATGGCCGACGGCGACATCGTCGAGGACGCCCCGCCGGCCGAGTTGTTCGACAACCCCAAGCATCCGCGGCTGCAGGATTTCCTGGCCAAGGTGCTGTAGGGCCGGCCAGGAATCACCCGGGTTTCTCCATGGAATCTCCAGGCAAGCTCCAAGCGTTGCAGTGTGCGCCGCGCCACGATGGTGTCACTCGAATTTCGGTCACGCCGGTGACACATCAACTCAAGGAGTCCACCATGAAGAAGTTCCCCAAGTTCCTCGCCGCAAGCCTGCTGCCGCTGGGCGCCGCGCTGGCCGTCGCCGCCCCGGCGCAGGCCGACACGGCGGCGTCGACCATCAACCAGTTGCGGTCGCAGGGCTATGACGTCCGGATCAGCCGGGTTGGCAACGCCCCCCTGGACCAGTGCACGGTCGCCAGCGTGCGCAGCCTGCCGGTGGTCGCCCAGCCGTTCCCGGTGGACGACGACGACACCAACGTGTTCACCGTGCAGCCCAAGCAGAAGGTGAACGTGACGCTGGACTGCTCAGCCTGATGACGTCAAGACGCTGCGCCAGCCCCGGGAACGGCGGCCGGATATGTCAGCGGCACACGCTGACTGCATCGTCAATCATGCTGTGACACATCCGATCTCACTTCGTTACCGAGTGCACAGCGGGCGCCTATCCACAGCACAGTTGCCACCCACATCGCGCTCCTAGCGTCGTCGGTCGTGTGGCGATGCGGCTGCACGACGTGTTGACGAACGACGAACGGAGCGACTATGAAACTGACCCGCGTATTGGGCACCTCGGCCATCGCCGGCGGAATCGCCGCGGCGAGCCTGATCTCGACGGGGATCGGGACGGCATTGGCCGAGCCCGGTAACCCCTGCGGGCAGCCTGGAGCAGCTGCGTGCCAACCCGGCCCGTCGACGCAGAACAATGATTGGCAGCACCGCGACATCAATCGCGGGCGGCAAGACCATCAGCCGTTCACGTACGAGGGCCAGCGGGTCCAACCGTTGCCCGCGGGCAACGGCGACGGCTGGGGCTTCTGGTTCCTGGGCCGTTGGATTCGGTTGTAGAACCGGTGTGCGGACTCGCGAAAGCTCCCCCGGGTCGCGAGTCCGCACGGTTCTTCGCGCGCGCCTACCGCAAAAGTCTCGACCATCACTTTAGCCTTGGGGGCCGTGACCACACTGTTGGAGCCGTCGCTGGCGGAACTGGATTTCGACCCCGAGATCCTGTGCACCTGCCGCAGATTCTGCGGCCCGCTGGCGCACCCGGCGCAGTGGTGGGTCACGTTGTCGTGCGGATGCCCCTACCCGATGTGCCAGCGCGCCTTGCGGATC
>Ga0172382_10009573_pt1 | contig 13184 bp, 6 predicted proteins | sample Leawel138RmetaG_FD_122245 | JGI IMG/M metagenome (GOLD analysis project Ga0172382, IMG submission 122245) | Leachate microbial communities from a municipal landfill in Southern Ontario, Canada - Leachate well 138R metaG | ecosystem: Engineered > Solid waste > Landfill > Unclassified | place...
ACTGAAAGCAAATGCAATCGGGCCGAGAATGGACAGCACAATCAAAAAGAAAGTCCGCAGGCAGTCTATTACCAAAGCGGCAGCCTGGAATATCAGTTCCAACAGATTGAGAAAAGCCTCCTGAATAGATTTTTTCAGGTTGTACCAACTTCGCTCGGCATACATCCCAGCTATTGTAACAAGGTCTTTTGGACCCCATCCCAGTTCGTCGATAGCCTTATCAAATGCTTCATCGCTTACTAAATATGCTTCTTCCGGGTTCCTCAGCATTTTCTCCCGTTCAATCGTGTCCTTGTCCTTTTTCAATTGCTCCAGGTCAAGCACCTGTGATTCCAGTATACCGTTTGTACCCCTCACAATTGGGCTTAATACGGCATTCATTGTCCCAAGGACGATGGTCGGGAAAAACAGGATGCATAGGCCAATGGCAAAAGGGCGGAGTAGCGGGTAAACGTCTATCGGTTCTGCGCGTGCCAGTGATTGCCATACCCGGTAGGCCACATAAAACAGGGCGCCCAGCCCTGCAATGCCTTTGGCAACCGCTGTCATATCCGAACAAAGGGGCATCATTTCAGTATAAAGCACCCGCAGCGCCTGGTGTAAATTATCGAATGTATCCATAGGCTTAGATTTTACCAGTACCTGTCTTCCGGGGTTCCGTAAAGCGCAAGGATGCGGGCTTTATCGCCTTCCTGCTCTGCCCGGATAAGGGAGATGGAAATATTCTTGTTGGTGTAGTACCGGGTGAGGTTCCGGTAATGTTTCACTGCGTTATAGCACCTGTCAACAATATCCATGCGCTCTTTATCGGTCATGGAAAGCCCGGTACTGCTGATGACATCTTTCATCTCTTTGAGGGTAGCTGCCCCTTCCTCCAATAATTTGGTATATCCAAATGCAATAGCTCCCAACTCTTCTGCAGTGTAATATTCATCCTGTAACATCAACTCAAAAGAGCTGACGTAGATATCGGAAATCTCACCAATCATAAGCAGTGTCTGCTGCACTTTATAGGCATCTTTTACAAGGTCATGAACCGCTTTGAGCTTGTCATAATATTCCTTTCCCTGCTGGTAAACTTTTTTCACTTCCTGAAAATTCTTTATCACGTTTGAAACCGTGCTTGAGGTCTGCACAATTTCGTTGGCCGAGTTGACAATACTTTGTGCCAGGTTTATCGGGTCTGTTACCACAAACTGCGCTTTCACGCCAAATGTGCCAAGCACGATAAGCAATACTGCTATCAATAATTTTGTTTTCATACATTGAAGTTTTAACTGTTAATAGGTAGAAGATTCCTGTTTGCTTTCGGCCAGTTGTTTGATGGCCATTTCAATATTCCCGCCCAGCTTTTCCGTTAAGCGGGCAAGTTCGAGTTTCTCCGTTTCTTCGGTTGTATAAGTAACATATTCACTCAAAGAAACTTCGGTGGCATAAACCGCAGACTGAACCCCGCCCAGGCCAATCCAAACTTCCTTATATCTCCGGCTGGGGTCGTTGTCCATGTTTATGGACAAAATCTGGTCGCGTTCTTTTTCGGTAAGTCCAAGCAGTTCCTGTATCGCATCAAACTTGTTTATGTATTTACGCTGGTCGAGCAGGATTTTACAATCCGAGTTATTGATGATACTTTCCTTTACAATGGGAGAACTGATAATGTCATCCACTTCCTGGGTGACCACCACAGCTTCGCCAAAGTATTTACGGACTGTTTTAAACAGGTAGCGGATGTACTCGCTCATGTTGGCAGATGTCAGTGCCTTCCAACATTCTTCAATCAATATCATCTTGCGGATACCTTTCAACCTCCTCATTTTATTAATAAATGTTTCCATAATGATAATGGTCACAATGGGGAGCAATACCTTATGGTCGCGGATATTGTCCAGCTCAAAAACGATAAAACGTTTGTTGAGCAAATCCAGTTGCTTGTCCGAGTTCAGCAGAAAATCATATTCGCCACCTTTATAATAGGGTTCGAGTACATTCAGAAAATTATCCACGTCAAAATCCTTTTCACGGACATTTTTGGAGCGCAATTCTTCCCGGTAATCCTCCCTGACAAACTGATAAAAGGTATTGAATGATGGGACTATACCAGAATCTTTCTTTATAAGCCGGATGAAACTGTTAACCGCATTGGACAACGCCACTTCCTCGGCCCGCGTGGGGACTTCACTGTCCTTTTTCCATAGGGTAAGGATAAGGGTTTTGATGCTTTCCCTCTTTTCAATGTCAAAAATTCCATCCTCGGTATAAAACGGGTTAAAAGCAACCGGGTTTTCTTCGGTGTAAGTGAAATAAACCCCGTCTTCACCTCTTGTTTTATAATGAATCAAATCACACAACCCTTTGTAGCTGTTTCCTGTATCCACAAGTAAGATATGGGTGTCTTGCTCATAATATTGCCGGACCATGTGGTTGGTGAAAAAGGATTTTCCACTCCCGGAAGGGCCAAGGATAAATTTGTTCCGGTTGGTGATAATCCCCTTTTTCATGGGCAAATCGGAAATATCCACATGCAATGGTTTCCCGGTAAGCCGGTCAACCATTTTAATCCCGAACGGCGACGGTGAACTTTGGTAATTGGTTTCCCCGGTAAAGAAACAACAGGCTTGTTCGATAAACGTGTAAAAACTTTCCTCTGCCGGAAAGTCAGCCGCATTGCCCGGGATGCCCGACCAGTAAAGGGTCGGGACATCGACGGTGTTGTGGCGTGGCTGGCACCCCATCAGGGAGATTTGGGAACCCACGTTGTTTTTAACCATCTTTAATTCCTGCGGGTTGTCAGACCATGCCATCACATTAAAATGGGCACGTACGGAAATCAGTCCCCGGGCGTGCGCTTCGTTCAGGTACAAATCAATCCATTCTTTGTTTACCATGTTGCTACGCCCGTACCTGGCCAGCGACTGCATATTGCGTCCCATTTTTTCAAAGCGGTTCAGATTTTCTTCATGGTTGTCAATAAACACAAACTGGTTGTAGATGTGGTTACAGGGCAAAAGCAACCCTACTGGCGATGCAAAAGACAGACGGCAACTGCTCCTGTCAGTGGAGAGCCGCTCATACCGGTAGTCAGTGGTTACTTTTCCCGGTAAATCGCCCACATCTGAGAGGGTATGCAGACAAAGGGCATTGTCGCCGATGTGCATTTCGCCGGGGTCAATACGCATGTCTTTTAATACCGGGTTGTTGTCCTGAGTGAGGGATAGGTATTTTTCAATGATACCACTTTGTGTATCCGTTCCGGCAATTTCTGCTGTGGACAGCCGTTCCAGCGTTACTATACCACTGTCATTCATAATACGTTCAAACTGGCTGACCGCATCCAGAAACCTGTTTGCTGTTTCTTTGTCTTTAACTTCTTTGGGGACGATAAACCCCCGGGCAAGGCTGTTGAACGTGCTTTGCTGCCTTGAACGTTCCTTGGTCGTTTTAGTCAGCATCAGGTAACAATAGTGGTTCAGGAAAGGGCGTTCGTTAAAATGCCTCTGAAAACTCCGGGAAAGAAAGGATGCATTATCTGTCTCCTGTATTTCCGGGGCATATTTTTCCTCGCAGTACCAGTCCTGCTTCAACACAATTGAATAATCGGGCAGTACTTTTATGGCCTTGCACCATGCTGAATGCAATGCCTCATACCCTGCCGCGCTGACCGTAAAGAGTTCAGGCAGGCGTACCTTAAAGCCAACGGTAATATCTGCATCTTTCGAAAGGATACAACCGTTTTCTACCGCCAGTAACGGGAATTTTTGTTCAAGTGTACTTGTCTTTAAAATATTTCTCATTGGGATGACTGTAATTTTAAGGTGATTATTTTACCTGGCTCTGGCTAATAGTTTCAGCACCCTCTGCCTGTTTATCAACCTGCGGGGGTAACGTTTTACAGACTGCACTTTCATCAGCCCGTGCGTGCCGTATTTTTTATTAAGGGAAAAAGTTTGCCAGATAAGCAAGGGGGCTGTAATTACAGCGAACCCAATACATACAGTTTGTGGCACACCACTCATGTACATCACCATAAAAAGGATGATGATACCGAGCAGCCCGCCTGCAAAAATGAACAGGTACTGACTTTTTAGCCCCTGAAACTCGACTGGCTTGTTTATGCCTTTGTTGATTGTGAATTCTGCCATAGCTTAAAGGAAAAACGACCTTAAAATGGTGGCTGCCACAATCAGGAAAATACACGCCCCGAACCACGAGGCAGCTGTTTTTGAGGTGTCAGGGTCACCACTTGAAAACTTTTGGTACACTTTGATGCCGCCAATGAGGCCGACTACGGCGCCAATGGCGTAAATCAGCTTGGTCGCCGGGTCGAAATACGAGGTAACCATCTGGGTGGCTTCCGTAATACCGGCGCTTCCGTCTCCCTGGGCCAGAAGACTAAACCAGGAAAGAACAAATACGAAAAATGAAATTACTCTTTTTACCATACGCTTACAGTTTTATGCCGGGTAAAAATCCCCCGGCGGTTAATACTTGCGCAAACCTATGGTTAAATTGTAAGGCGTTGTTTGGGTGTGGTTAAGGTGTCCCTGATTGTCGTTTTTTGTCCGGGGGATGTTTTTAACGTACCGATTAGGATAAACGATATTCCTAATTCAACTCAAACACATTTTTATATCTCAACAATATAATCTTAGGAAGATTTTGTTTTACTGACGCACAAAATGACCATATATAATTCAAACACTTTTTATAATGAATTTTGATGTAAAAAATCTATTTTAGCTGTCTGACTTTTTTACGACATGAACAGAATAAAAGAAGTACTCGAAGAAAAAGGAATAAAGCAGACTTGGTTGGCCGAAAGACTGGGTAAAAGTTACAATGTCGTTAACGGTTATGTTCAAAACCGACAACAGCCGCGACTTGAGGTATTATACGAGATTGCAAAGATACTGGATGTTGAAGTGAAAGAGCTATTGGTAGAAATTAAAAACAAAGCGACTGATAAATGAACTTTCAAAAAATATTAGAGAAATACAGAAAAATAGCTTTTTCGGAACGCGACAAGGGTGACCGCTTTGAAAGGTTAATGCAATCCTACTTAAAAACCGACCCCAAATATGCTTACCTTTTTAAAAATGTTTGGCTATGGAATGAATTTCCCGGCAAATTAGATTTGGGTGGAGGAGATACCGGAATTGATTTGGTCGCCTTAACACATGAAGGTGATTATTGGGCTATTCAATGTAAATGTTATCAGGAAGATTCAACAATAGATAAACCTGCCGTTGATAGTTTTCTTTCAACTTCGAGCCGTGAATTTAAAAATGAGCAAATGCAAACAACACGCTTTGCTCACCGACTTTGGATTTCCACAACTAACAAATGGGGAAGCAATGCACAGGAGGCAATCCGCAATCAGAACCCACCAGTTTCAAGGATAAATCTTTTTGACTTAATTGAAGCACCTGTTGATTGGAAGAAGATAGAAGAAGGCGTTCACGGAGAAGCTGCCAGAACCCCTAAGAAAACACTTCGCCCCCATCAAAAAGAAGCATTGGAAAAAACACACGAACATTTCAAAACCGCTGACCGTGGTAAACTCATCATGGCTTGTGGAACAGGTAAGACTTTTAATGCACTAAGAATTGCGGAACATGAGACAAATGGAAATGGTTTGATATTATTTCTTGTCCCTTCCATTGCTTTACTTGGTCAATCATTGCGTGAATGGAGTGCAGATGCCAATGAACCTATAAATGCCATTTGCATTTGTTCCGACCCGGAGATTACAAAAAAAAGAACTAAAAACGAAGACACCGACACGTTTAGCATTGTTGATTTAGCCTTACCAGCTTCAACGGACACTGGATTTATTCTACATCAATTCGAGCAAATAAAGGCAAAATCATTGCCAGGGATGACAGTTGTTTTCTCGACCTATCAGTCTATTGAAGTTCTTTCAAGAGCTCAGCAAGCCTGGATGAAAAAAGGCTTTCCTGAATTTGACCTGATAATTTGTGATGAAGCCCACCGAACAACCGGGGTTTCGTTAGCAGGGGAGGATGAATCGGCTTTTACAAAGGTGCATGATGCGAATTTCATAAAAGCTAAAAAACGGCTTTATATGACCGCCACCCCCCGACTTTACAGCGATGACACAAAAAGTAAAGCGGCACAGGCCGAAGCAATTCTTTGCTCAATGGATGATAAGACCTTATACGGTGAAGAAATGTACCGGATTGGTTTTGGTGAAGCCGTTGAACGTGATTTGCTTACTGATTATAAGGTACTCATCCTTACACTGAATGATAAAGATGTTCCCCCCGCTGTTCAGCGAATGATTTCGGACGGTGAAGCGGAAATAAATACCGATGATGCTTCTAAACTTATCGGAACTATAAACGCTTTATCAAAACAATTTTTGGGTGACGAGGGTATTACTAAAGCCTCTGACCCTGAACCCATGCGAAGAGCCGTTGCTTTTTGTGCCAATATTGCCACGTCAAAGAAAATTTCAGCAACTTACAATATTGCAACCGAAGCCTATCTGGATTCATTGCCAACCGAGAAGAAAGAGCAAATGGTTACCGTTTCTTCCAAACACATGGATGGAACAATGGCGGCACCTGAGCGTGACCAAATGTTATCGTGGCTCAAAGCAGAAACCGAAGATAATGAATGTCGGATTATTACAAATGTTCGGGTTTTAAGTGAAGGCGTTGATGTTCCTTCTTTGGATTCAGTTCTATTCCTGTCTGCCCGTAACTCACAGGTTGACGTAGTGCAATCTGTTGGTCGTGTAATGCGTAAGTCGCCTGGTAAAAAATACGGTTACATCATTATCCCGGTGGTAGTACCTTCTAATGTTGAAGCGGACAAAGCCCTTGATGATAACGAACGATACAAAGTCGTTTGGACGGTGTTGAACGCTTTACGTGCACATGACGACCGTTTTAATGCAACGGTAAATAAAATTGAACTTAACCGTAAAAAACCTGAAAATATTTTAGTCGGCAGACCAGAATATTCGTTTGATGAAGACGGAAATCCGCAAGCATGGAACGAAGATTCAGCGGCGTATGAAACCAATAAGGATATTGGAAACCAACTTGCCTTACAGTTTGAACAACTGCAATCGGTTGTATTTGCCCGGATGGTACAAAAGGTTGGCGACCGCCGCTATTGGGAGCAATGGGCAAAAGATGTTGCCATTATTGCCGACCGCCAGATTGAACGCATTACATACTTGATTGAAAATAAGAAAGACCAAGGAAAGGCTTTTGAAAACTTTTTGGCCGGATTGCAAAAAAATATCAATCCAAGCATTACAGAAAGTCAGGCTGTGGAAATGTTGGCACAGCACATCATTACCAAACCTATATTTGAAGCTTTGTTCGAAGGCTATTCCTTTGTTAAAAACAATGCTGTTTCAACAGCTATGCAGAGGATGTTGGATGCTTTGGAAGAAAAATCATTGGCCGAAGAATCTGAAACCTTACAGAGATTCTATGAATCGGTGCGTAAACGTGCCGAAGGTATAGATAACGCCGAAGGCAAACAACGCATCATCATTGAATTATACGACAAATTCTTTAAAGCCGCTTTTCCTAAAATGGTGGAACAATTGGGTATTGTTTACACCCCGGTTGAAGTGGTCGATTTTATTATACATTCGGTAAACGATGTACTGAAACAGGAATTTGGACGTAGTATTTCCGATGAAAACATTCATATTCTCGACCCCTTTACCGGAACCGGAACATTTATTACCCGTTTATTGCAAAGCGGATTGATAGAAGAAAAAGACCTGGAACGCAAATACAAGTACGAACTCCACGCTAATGAAATTGTTTTACTGGCCTATTACATTGCCGCAGTAAACATCGAAAATGCTTATCACGACCAAACGCCTGACCCTGACGATGGTATTGGAAAAGAGAAATATACGCCATTCGATGGTATTGTACTTACCGACACTTTCCAATTGGGTGAAACAGACAAGACCCAAAAACTATTTTCAGAAATGTTCCCTCAAAACTCGGAAAGAGTGGCCGCTCAAAAGAAAGCTCCGTTACGTGTTATTATGGGGAATCCCCCTTATTCAGTTGGGCAAAAATCGGCCAATGATAATGCACAAAATCGGAAATACAAAAAATTGGATGGGGATATTGCTAAAACTTATGTCAAGCTTTCTACTGCAGGGTTAAAAACCGCACTGTATGATTCATATATAAAGGCTTTTCGCTGGAGTACTGACCGTTTAGACCCGAAGCATGGTGGCATTATTGCTTTTATTTCAAACGGTGCTTGGTTAGACGGTAATAGTACTGATGGTTTCCGCAAAACTATTGAAAAAGAATTTTCAAGCATTTGGGTATTTAATCTTCGTGGAAACCAACGTACAAGTGGTGAATTAAGTAGAAAAGAAGGTGGAAAAATATTTGGTTCCGGTTCAAGAACTCCAATATCAATTACTCTTTTGGTTAAAAATCCAAAAGCCACTAACAAACAGGCAATTATTCATTACCATGATATTGGTAACTATCTGAGTAGAGAAGAAAAATTGGCAATTGTTGGTAAATTCAAAACAGTTGTAAATCCGGAGATGTCATGGAAAGCATTGCAACCAAATAAGCATGGGGATTGGATAAGCCAAAGAAATGATTTATTTGGGACGTTTATTCCGTTAGTTGGGGAGACAAAAAAGGATAATTCGTTTTTTACATTTATTTCATGGGGGGTAAAAACAAATCGGGATGCATGGACGTACAACTCATCTCGTGAAACACTAAGTGAAAAACTCAAGCAAACTATAGAATTCTATAATAATCAGAGGTTGAGTTACCATGAGCAAAATAGAACAAAGAAAACTACAGCCGACAGTTTCATCATCAATGATTCAAAAAGTATTAGTTGGTCTGCCGATTTAAAAAAAGATATTGAAAGAAACCGTGAGTACACTTTCAAAGCAAACTCACTAACAGAAGCATTGTATCGCCCATTTTATAAACAATTCTTATACTTTGATGATTCAATTGTCGAAAGACCAGGACAAAATCGTAGCTTGTTCCCATCTTCGATTAATTCTAACAAACTAATATGTATAACGGGTAGAGGAGCTAGCAAAGATTTTTCAGTGTTAATTACTAATATCATTCCTAATCTCGACACCATTGAAAAAGGTCAGTCGCTTCCACTCTATCATTACGAAGAGCGCAAGAAAAACAGTCCGACCCTTTTTGATGCCGAAAATGAAAATGAATTTGTCTGCAGAGATGGGATTTCAGATTTTATTTTAGAACGTGCTAAAAAACAGTACGGTAAAAATGTAAGCAAAGAAGATATTTTCTATTATGTGTACGGCATTTTACACAGCCCAGATTACCGGACTTCATTTGCCAACGACTTAAAGAAAATGTTGCCCCGTATTCCTTTGGTAGAAGATGTTAGAGATTTCTGGAAATTCAGCAAAGCTGGTCGCCAGTTGGCAGAGTTACACATTAACTACGAAAGAGTACCACCTTATTCAGGAGTGGAAGTAACCGGAGAAAATACCGAATTCTATCGGGTTGAAAAAATGCGTTTTCCAAAGAAAAACCAAAAGGATAAAATTATTTACAACAGCCGTATTACGATTTCGAATATCCCGGATAAAGCTTATGAATATGTCGTAAACGGCAAATCCGCCATTGAATGGATAATGGAACGCTACGCTGTATCCACTCATAAAGACAGCGGCATAAAAAACGACCCCAACGATTGGGCGGAAGAAGTAGGAAATCCACGATACATTCTGGATTTGCTGTTAAGTATAATCAATGTAAGTGTTCAGACCGTTGATATTGTGAATGAATTGCCAAAGCTTGAATTCGAAGAATCCTAAATAGGCCAAAAATGAAATTATCATCTTTAAAACTTAAGAATTATCGAAGCTATTCGACCGAAACCGAAATTACCATTGCAGATTTAAATGTAATCATAGGTAAAAATGATGTTGGTAAGTCTTCAATACTAGAGGCTTTGGACATCTTTTTTAATTCAAAGCCTGACAAAAACGACCTTTCAATTAATCACGACAATTCAAAAATTGAAATTACCTGTATTTTTGAGGATTTGCCGGATACGTTAATTCTTGATGACACGGTAGAAACCTCATTGAAAGAAGAGTACCTATTAAACAGATTGAATAAACTGGAAATAAAAAAGGTGTTCCCAGTGTCAGGTACAGGGACTGTCAGCGAAGAGGCCTATATAATTTGTGAGTATCCAGATAATCCCGAATTGTCAGATTTGCTATCAAAAAAAAGAACACCATTAAAAACTCTGTTCAATGAATTGGGCATCAGCCCGGAAGGTGTAAATCGTAATAAAAGTAAGGAACTTAGGGAGGCTATTCGAAATCATTATTATTCTGGACAACCTATTACCACACAAACAACATCTATAAAGATTGATGGACGTTTAGATAATGAAAACAATCTCAAAACTATTTGGTCAAGTATAAAAAAATATCTACCTCTTTTCTCTTTATTCTTTGTTGATAAGCCTTTAAATGACCAAGATAAAGATATCCAAGACCCAATGGGAGAAATTATCAAAGAGGTTCTTAAAAAAGATACAATCACACCATTACTTGACCAGCTTAAAAATGAAGTAAAGAATGCATCAACTGACCTTGCTGATAAAACAATAAGTCAATTAAACGAGCTAGATTCTAGATTAGCTGAAACGCTTCGTTCAGAGTTTTCTAAAGAACCTTCCTGGAATACGATTTTTAAATTGTCTCTTGAAGATAATAATGGAATACCTTTGAATAAGCGCGGTAGCGGCATGAGAAGACTAGTTCTTCTTAGTTTTTTTAGGGCACAGGTTGAAAATAGAAAAACAAGTGATGCACCCGATATAATATATGCTCTCGAAGAGCCTGAAACATCACAACATCCAGATTTCCAGCTAATGATTGTGAATGCTTTAAAAGCATTGTCAGAAACTGGAAATGCTCAAGTTCTATTTACTACTCATAATTCCAATCTTGCTAAGGAAATTCCTAAAGCATCCCTTAGGTATGTTTATTCAGATAATAATCATATTAAGGTTGAAAATGGAACAAATTCTGATGGGACTGATAATGTTGATATTATTGATAGAATTATTGATACCCTTGGTGCATTGCCTGACCCAAAAAACAAAGTTAAAGTCCTCGTTTTTGTTGAAGGTGAAAATGATATAAATGCATTGATTAATTATAGCAAAATTCTTCATGAAGACGATAATAACATTATTAACCTTGAAAATAATGAACAGGTGGCTTTTATCCCTACAGGAGGCTCACAGTTAAAATATTATATTGAAAAAAAATATCTTGATGGATTGTTGCAAGCACAAGTCCATATCTATGATTCTGATAAACCAGAATACATTCAGAGCGTCTCAGATTTAAATGGACGTGGGGAAGCTGACAAGATTGGTTACAACACAGTAAAACTTGAGTTTGAGAATTATTTACACCATGAAGCTATCAATGAATGTTACCGTGATTTCGATATTTCATTAAGTATTTCTTCTGTTGGTGATAGAGAAGATATTCCAGAAATAACAGCAAGGGCTGTATATTTTGCAACAGGTGGTACTGATTGGGATAACATTGATGTTGACCCTGTTAAAAATCAAGAAAAACAAAAGAAAAAAGAATCTAAAGCTAAAAGGCAGCTTAATACTAAAGCAATAGAAAAGATGACCGTCCAAAGGCTAAAAGACCGCACTGGCTATGATGAGATAAAGGGATGGTTAGATAAGATTAAAGAATTTTGTGATTAAACAAAGGACTTAGGTAATGGAAAACAAAACCAAAATAAAATGCCCGGACTGTGGTGCTTCTATAGATGTTCAGGATATTCTTGCTCATCAATTGGAAGAAGAAATTAAGCAGAAGTATCAATCGCAATTGGCTGATGAAAATAAGCGTTTTGAGCAGGAACAAATAAAACTTAATAAGGAAAAAGAAGCGTTTGAGCAGAAGAAAAAACAAGAAAACGAACTTTTTCAAGAACGTTTGGAAAAACAATTGAAAGAGGATAAGAAGGCTATTGAGGAAAAGCTGAAAATTAAATTTCAAGAAGAACAATCGGAGCAGTTTCAATTACTGCAAAAAGAGTTGAATGAAAAATCCGAGCAGGTTAAGGAGTTAAATCGAGCTAAAGTTGATATAGAAAAATTGAAGCGAGAAAAAGAGGAGTTAAGAGGAGAGGTTGATGCTAGTGTTCAAAAAAAGCTGAATGAGCGTTTAAATGATGAAAAAGAAAAACTGACAGTCAAATTAACCAAAGAACACTCCGAACAGTATGAGGCTTTACAAAAAGAATTGAATGAAAAATCGCAGCAAATAAAAGAGCTTAATCGAACAAAAATTGAAATTGAGAAACTGAAACGCGAAAAGGCAGAATTGAAGGATGCAATTGAAGCTGAAACACAGAAAAAACTCAACGAACTTTTAATTATTGAAAGAGATAAAATTAAAAAATCGGAGGAAGACAAAAACGAACTCAAAATTAAAGAACTGCAAAAACAGCTGGAAGACCAAAAAAAACTTACGGAGGCAATGAAACGCAAACAGGAACAAGGCTCTATGCAAATGCAGGGTGAAGTTCAAGAGCTTGCTATTGAAGAATGGCTTTCTACTCAATTTCCATTGGATACTATTGACGAAATAAAGAAAGGTGCGAGGGGAGGCGATTGTATCCAGATTGTAAATACTCGTACTCGTCAGAATTGTGGTAAAATCTATTATGAAAGTAAAAGGACAAAGGACTTTCAACCAAGTTGGGTCGAAAAATTCAAATCGGATATGCGTGAGAAAGGTGCAGATATTGGTGTTCTTGTCACTGAAGCAATGCCTTCAGATTTTGACAGAATGGGAATGAAAGATGGTATTTGGATTTGTACCTATGAAGAATTTAAAGGACTTTGCTCTGTATTAAGGGAATCTGTAATACAGCTAAGTTTGGCTATTAGTTCTCAAGAAAATAAAGGTGATAAGATGCATATGTTATATGACTATCTTACAAGTAATAACTTTCGCATGCAGATTGAGGCAATAGTGGAAGTGGATATTTCGGTGATGTTGACCCCCATTTCGGTGATATTGCCCCCCCCTTGCAGGTTAAGATTCAAAGAACACGATCGACTGACAATATTACCGTTTTTTTCTTAAACTTTCACAACCTAGA